>Ga0105239_10007556_pt1 | contig 12467 bp, 12 predicted proteins | sample KBSC44metaG_FD_92761 | JGI IMG/M metagenome (GOLD analysis project Ga0105239, IMG submission 92761) | Corn rhizosphere microbial communities from Kellogg Biological Station, Michigan, USA - KBS C4-4 metaG | ecosystem: Host-associated > Plants > Roots > Rhizosphere > Soil | place: Michigan, USA...
CGTCGGCGCGTCATCGCCGGGCATCTTTCTTGATCGTCATCCGCTTCACGATCGGGCAATCGCGGCGGTCGCCGCCGATGTCCGGGCTGGCGAGCCCCTCGGCTTCCTGCAAGTCGGGCCTTTGCTGTTGGCGGTGCCGGCGCCCCGGGCAGGCATGGTGACCGATGTACTGGCCGCACACGGCACGATCGTTGGCTACGGCGCGCCGCTGTTCGTACTACAGCCGATTGAGGGGCAGACATCATGAAGATCGATCTTAACGCCGATATGGGCGAAGGTTTTGGTCCGTGGCCGATGGGCAATGACGAGGCGCTGCTCGATCTCGTGTCTTCGGCCAACGTCGCCTGCGGCTTCCATGCTGGCGATCCGCTGATCATGCAGCGCACGGCGGAGCGCGCCAGGGCGTGCGGCGTCGACCTGGGGGCGCATGTCGGGTTTCCGGACCGTCAGGGATTTGGCCGGCGCGTGATGCAGATCGACGCCACCGAGCTCGCCGCGATGGTCACCTACCAGCTCGGCGCGCTCGATGGCATCGCGCGGGCCGTCGGGCATCGCGTCACGCATATGAGTTTTCACGGGGCGCTGGGCAATATGGCTGCGGCCGACGCCGATCTGGCTTTGCCATTGGTTCGCGCGGTCGCAGCCTTCGATTCCGATCTGCTGATCGTTTCCTCGAGCAGCCGCGCCATCGAGGGTGCTGCGGCATCGTGCGGTATCAGGGTTGCCACAACGTTCCTCGCCGACCGGGCCTATGACGACAACGGTCTGCTGGTGTCGCGGGCAAAGCCCGGCGCGGTTATTCACGATGCCGCGGCGGTCGCCGAGCGGGTCGAGCGTCTGCTGCGTGATGGAGTGGTCGTGGCCGCCAGCGGAAAGGCGCTTGCCATGCCGGCCAAATCGATCCTGCTGCACGGGGATACCCGGGGCGCCGTCGAACTGGCCCGCGCGGTTCGAGCCTCGATCGAGGCCGCGGGCGGCGAGATCGTGCCGATTTCCCGGCTCATGGTGGGCTCTGGCGGGGCGGCCGGACGATCATAAGGGGACCTTATCCCGCCACAGTTAATCCGTCTTGGCGGGGATGTTGCGCGATCGTTTAGCGTGTTGAGAACGTGAGGAGCCAGATGCCATTCTCCGACTACAGGACTGCTCTCGTCACCGGCGCCTCGTCAGGTATTGGCCTGGCGGTCGTCGAGCGTCTGGCGCGTGAGGGCCTGAAGGTTCATGCGCTGGCGCGCAGCGCGGACGCTCTGAAAGCTCTGGCCGATCGCACTGGTTGCATCCCGCACGCGATCGACGTCAGGGATATTGCCGCGATCACCAAGCTTGCTCAGGCCATCGAGGTCGACGTGCTCGTCAATAGCGCGGGCGTCGACCGGCCGAAGAAGTTCCTCCAGGCGGACGCCGAGGACATCGATCTCTTGGTCGACGTCAACCTGCGCGCGATCCTGCATCTCTGCCGACTGCTCGTGCCGGGCATGGCCCAGCGCGATCGCGGCCATGTGGTGAACATCACCTCGATTGCGGGCGCTTACAATTTTGCGGGCAACTCGACCTATCACGCGACCAAGGCGGCCGTCGGCATGCTGACCAGCCAGCTCAGGGTCGATTGCTTCGGCAAGCGCGTGCGCGTCACCGAGATATGCCCGGGCCGGGTTGCAACCGATATCTTCGCCCACGTCCACGGCGACAGCGCCGAAACGCGCGCGAACTTCATCGAAGGCTTTGAACTGCCCGAGGCAAAGGATATTGCCGACGCGATCGCGTTTGCGATCGCTGCGCCGGTGGCGGTGAATGTCGGCTACATCGAGATCACACCGACCTTGCAAGTGCCGGGTGGCTTGTCGACCACTCGCCCCGAGGGCTCCCCAAAAACCATTCTCCCGACCTAGATGGAGGGCGCGCGATGAAGGGCTTCGACCTCATGGCCGTCCTGCTCAATCCGGAGTTCAGCCGGATGCTGGTCCATGGGGTGAAGATGACCTTCATCATCTTCATCGGCTCATGGCTGCTGGCGATGAGTCTTGGAATGGTCCTTGTTGCGGTCCGGATGCTGCCAAGCCGGATCGCCGACGGCCTTGTCGCGATCTACGTTTCCTACCATCGCAATGTGCCGACGCTGGTGCAGCTCATGCTGTGGTACTTCGGCATTTCGAGCCTGCTGCCGGATTCGATGCAGATGTGGCTCAGCGATCACAACGGCGAATCGGTGTTCGCCATCATTGCCCTGGGATTGTGCCAGGCGGCGTATTTCAGCGAAGACCAGCGCTCCGGGCTGCGGGGGGTGCCGGCCGGTCAATGGGAGGCCGCCCGGGCGCTCGGGCACAGCTACCTTGGCGCGATGGCCTACATCCTGCTGCCGCAGGCCATTCGCAACGCGATGCCGGCGCTGGTGAACCACACGGTCTCGCTGTTCAAGAATTCCAGTCTGGCGATGGCGATCGGCGTCGCCGAATTGACCCACGCCGTGAAGGAGGTCGAGAATCAGAGCTTTCGTCCGTTCGAAACCTACCTGATCGCGACGCTCGTCTATCTCGTCTGCTCGCTGCTGCTGATGTGGCTCGGTCACACCCTGGAGCAGCGCAGCCGCATGGCCGGAGCGGCCTGACCATGGCGATGCTGCAGAGCATGTTCGAGATCGTCAGGGACAACTGGCTATTGCTGTTGGTCGGCCAGTATCCAAACGGTCCACTCGGAGGCATTTCGGCCACGATCATCCTCTCCGTCCTTGGCATCGCCTTGGCGTTTCCGCTGAGCGTCCTGATGGCGCTGGCCGCGCTGTCGCCATGGCGCGCGTTGCGCTGGCCGGTGACGGCCATCGTCTACGTCACCCGCGGAGTGCCGCTGCTGCTGATCATCCTGTGGGTCTACTTCGTGCTGCCGGTCCTGATCGGCCAAAGCGTACCGGCGTTCACGACCATGTTGGTCACGCTGGTCGGCTATGAGGCCGCGTTCCTGAGCGAGATCGTGCGCGCTGGCATCCAGGCGCTGCCCAAGGGCCAGACTGATGCCGCCCGTGCGCTCGGACACAGCCATCTCGGTGCGATGCGTTACGTGATTCTGCCGCAGGCGCTGTTCAACATGATCCCGAGCATCCTGAGTCAGTTCGTCTCGACGGTCAAGGAGACCACGCTCGGCTACATCATCAACGTCCCCGAGCTCACTTTTGCGGCCGGCCAGATCAACAACCGGCTGCTGACCAAGCCGTTCGAAGTCTACTTCATTCTGGCCATCAGCTACTACGTCGTCTGCTGGAGCCTGACGCTGGTCATCAGCGTGGTCGAGCGGCGGATTGCCGCGCGCCGGACCTCGAGCCTGACGGCTGCTGCATCTGCACTGCCTGCCACTCCCGCAAGCGCATCAGGGACATGACCATGTCGAACGCAATCCCAGCCGGCGAAGCGGCTCCGATGATCCAGTTCGTCGCCGTCCACAAATTCTTCGGTTCGCTGGCCGCGCTGACCGACATCAATGCCGAGGTCAAGAAGGGCGAGGTCGTGGTCGTGTGCGGGCCGTCCGGTTCGGGCAAGTCGACGCTGATCCGCACCGTCAACCGGCTCGAACAGATCCAGTCGGGCTCCGTCTTGTTCCAGGGGCGAGACGTCCACGCCAAACTGCGCAGCTCTGCGCTGAACCACCTGCGCAGCCGGATCGGCTTCGTGTTCCAGAGCTTTAACCTGTTTCCGCATCTAAGTGCGCTCGACAACGTCATGCTGTCGCCGATGAAGGTGAACGGCGTCAAGCGCAGCGATGCGCGCGAAGCCGCACTTCGGCTGCTGGACCGCGTCGGGCTCTCGGCCAAGGCGCAGAACTATCCGGCCCAGCTCTCCGGCGGACAGCAGCAGCGCGTGGCGATCGCGCGTGCGCTCGCCATGGAGCCGCCGGCGATGCTGTTCGACGAACCGACCAGCGCGCTCGATCCGGAGATGGTCGGCGAGGTCCTTTCGGTGATGCGCACGCTCGCGCGCGACGGAATGACCATGATGTGCGTGACCCACGAGATGAATTTCGCGCGCGATGTCGCCGATCGCGTCTGGTTCATGGACGCCGGAAAGGTGCTCGAGACGGCAGCGCCGGGCGACTTCTTCCGCTCGCCGCAACACCCGCGCGCGAAGCGCTTCCTGTCGGACCTGCACACAAGGTGACCGTACCGGCTTGATACGACCAACCTGGAGGAGAATACGGATGTCTTTGAAGAACCGCTCAATTGGCTTCGTGGCCGCGATCGCAGGCCTTGCCGGGATTGCGTCGGCGGCAAGCGCCGACCAGCTCTCGGATATCACCCAGCGCAAGGAGCTGCGCTGCGGAACCTTCGCGGACGTCCCGCCGTTTGCGGCACCTGATGCCAAGACGCGGGAGATGGTCGGCTTCGACGTCGACCTCTGCAAAGCGATCGCGCAACGATGGGGCGTTACCGCAAAGGTCACACCGCTCTCGGTCGAGGCGCGCGTGCCCGAGGTCAAGCTCGGCCACGTCGACATCACGATTGCGAACCTTGCCTACACGCTTGGACGCGCCGAGCAGATCCAGTTTTCCGATCCGTATTACGTCGCCAAGGAAATGCTGGCCGTGAAGGCGAGTGACCCGGGGACTGCAAAGGCGGACTTCAAGGGTAAGCGGCTGGCGTCGACCAAAGGATCGACGTCGGAGCTGGCGATCAAGATGAATGAATCCGACCCGCTGACCTTCGTCGATACCGGTTCAGCCTTCATGGCGGTTCAGCAGAACAAGGCAGTCGGAATGGTGGCCAATACCATGACCATCACCAAGCTCGTCAACCAGTCCAAGGAGGCCGGCCAGCCGCTGAAGATGATCGAGGAGCCCATGGTACTCCAGCCGATCGGCGTTGGCATGAAGAAGGATGAGCCGGCGCTGCTCGCGAAGGTCAACGAGACTTTACTCGCGATGGACCAGGCCGGCGAGATCAACCAACTCTGGGACAAGTGGCTGGGCCCGAGCACCGAGTTCAAGATGACGCGTACCGACAAGGTCGTGCCGCTCAGCCAGCTGAAGTTTACGCTGCTCCCGTGAGTTGCGAATCGGTGCCATTCACATCGATCAAGGCAGCACTGTGCCGAGCTGAAGTGCCCGCAGTCTGCTCCTTCGCCGCTTGGGCGGCGAGGGGCAGACTGCGACTTTTGCGCGACAAAACAAACGTCGTTTCCGCCTTTTGATGTTGCCGCCCATCCGCACCAGGCGGGCGGGCGTCTCGGCGCAATTTAGCGGCAGTCTGAAACGCCTCGAGATTCGGGCCAAACCATGTATTTCGGTCGTAGCTCAACTCGTGGGTTTTGCTTCAGGAAGGTCAAGAATGCTTGATCTTTCAACGAGGATTGACTGACACTCTCTCCGCCATTTGACGGGGGGCAGCTCGAAGCGCTTCGCTGGTGGGGGCGACGCTGGCCCTAGTCCTACCGACAAATCGATGAATCGCTGTCGCGCAGGGGAGCAAGCCGAACGCCCTTCAGGGAGGTCACCCTGAGCAGGGGCGGGGTCGACGCATCCTTCCACGACATCAGGACACTCGAGAGGCTTCCGGGCGAATCTGGCTCGAGGGAGGCCGCAATCAGACTGGCCGCAGGCTGAGACATCGTCACGACGAGCGTCCCCGCTGGGATCGAGCGCTGCGTCTGAATGAGCTTCACCTGTAGCGCCTGCTTGGGATTGATCTTGTCGATGAAGTCCTCGTTGTCGGTCGCCGTACCAGCGCTTGTCACGGCGTAGGCCTGCGCGTCCACGTTCGCATCCTGTGTCAGGCGACAGATCGCCACGTTATTGAGCCTCAGCTTGTCAGAAATGACATCCGCGCGATCAAGCACCGCATAGCCGGCGGGGCGCGCCCGCGTCTCGGTTGGCTCGATCTGGCGCGAGTCCAGAAACGTCACGGTCACCACCTTTTCTTCGCCGCTCTGCGGATCGCGCAGCGGTAACGGCAGCTGTGTCTGCTTCAAGCGATGCGCCACAACGAGATCGTCCGAAGCTCCGGCATTGCTTTGGCGAGCCTGGGCGAGGGCCTGTTGCAGGCGATCGGCATTGTCATAGGTGGTGCGCAGAGCCGAACGGGCGATGACATAGTGGCTAGCGACGCGCCGCTCGAAATCCTCCAGGCCGATACCGACGCCTCGCGTCTCGATGAGAAAGGAGACGGCATTCGTCAGGCCGAAGGTATTGCGAGCGATTCCCGGCGCATTGCCGCCCATCGCCACTGTCTTGTCCGATTCGTTATAGCCAGTGGTGTGGTACAGAATATTGGTCAGCCCATAAGCCTGCATCGCCTGATCGATCGATGGCTTATAGAGGTCCTTCGCCAAGGCGACGATGTTCGGCGGCACGCCGGGATGGGTGGCGTACAGGATCATGGCGTCGCTCAACTGCACTCCGCCGAATTTCTCGACCCAGCGGCGGGCGACCGAAAACTCGTGGTGATCGAAAACGACGTCGGGCGGAAGTCGCAGCATGGCGCCATGAATGGCGACGTTCTCCGGCGTGCTCAGCAGGACATGGTCGCGATTGGGGTCGACATGGTCAGCAGTGGTCCGCTGGACATTTGCGGCGCCATCGGGATTGGCGCGTGGCACGATTGCGACCGTCAAGCGATCAAGCAACGGCGTCAGCTCTCCATCGGCAAGAGCTGCCGACAGCGCAAGCATGGCTTCGCCTCCGGCAGGTTCGTTGCCATGCTGCTGGCCAATGAACCATACCACGGGCCGGGCCAGCTTCTGTAGCCGCTCGGGATCAGCGAGGCCCTCCTTCGACAGCAGCACCAGCGGAATTTTGCGTCCCTGTTGTGATGACCCGATCATGGACACCGCCGCGTGCGAGGAGCGCGCGCCAAGGCCTGCCAGGAAGGTGAGCATTTCCTCCTGCGAGGTAAACTGGCTGCGGCCCGGTGCGAGGGCCGGCGCCGTCATCGGGATAGGGATGTCAGGATAATGTTGCTTCAAGGCATCGGACTGATGAAACGTCGCGGCTTCTTCAGCGCGCGCGCCGCCGTCTGCCTGAACCAGGCATCCCAGGACCAGAGCCGCACTCAGGCTCAAGTAAAACTGCGCTGTTCTCAAGCTGAGGTCTCCCTCTCGTGAAGATATCGACGTGAGCAGCCCACGTGCACCGCGAAATAGGTTACGTCCGCCGACCGCGAATGCACAACTTGTTTCACGTCGAGCACGCACGACGAAGGTTAGTTTCGTCCCCCCGCCGCCTGACTGGATTGAGAAGTCTGCTCGCTCAGAAATCTTTCCAACAATTGGCTGACGAACTGGTTGCCTTCAGGGGTGAAGTGCGCCCCGAGCTCGGCGCCGTAGGCCTGTGCACCGTCCAGGTTCACGAAAGGAATCCGGCGCTGCTGCAGATAGGAGATGAGCTGATCGTCCCTGCGCTGCAGGGCGACGAGCAGCCTGGCGCCGTTGCTCGCAACGAAATCGTCGATCGCGCCGACCAGCCTGTCGGTGGGATCGGGGACGAAGAGCTGAGGCGCGTGCAACTCGACATAAGCGAACGAGGCGAGACGCGCCAGCCACAGATGGCGGGGCACCCAGTCATCGCGGATCAGGAGTTTTAGCGATTTGGGAACCGGTTGGCCCCTCGCAGTCAGCGTCCCATCAGCTGACGTTTCGAAATAAGGCTTGCGATAGCCGCCGTACCGAACATTCGTTCCGTTGTCCAAACGATCGTTGTCGGTACAAGCCGCAGCTTCCACGGCGAGCAGTGACAACAAGATGACGACAAGTGTCGACCCCAATGATTTCAGATTCAAGGCCGCTCCATCGCGTGAGAGGATGCCCTCGGATGTCGATCACTGCCGGCGATCTGCACTCCTGCACGGATTAGCACCTTGAGGGCGCTGTCGCGCCTGCTTTCAGGTGCGCCTCGTCGCCGGAAGTCAAAGCTGGCGTCTTTCGCCATGCTTATTGTGGTGCAGCAAAAGCGGGCACCGGCTTTAATCCAGCGCGTCATTGTCTTGAGTTTTGACGGCGTCGACGGTTAAGCTGACTGGGGCCCAATGCTAGGCGAAGAGCTTTGGCCAGACGATGCGCGGAGGGGGCCGATGCAGTTTCTGGAATCGTCGGATGACGAGATCATCGTCGGACCGAGCAATCGCAATTTCGGCTTCACGATGGCGTCAGTGTTCGCGCTGATCGGCCTCGTTGGACTCACCAAGCATTCGTCGCACGCGCCGTTTTGGCTTGGCGCCGCGCTGGCTTTCGCAGCCGTGACGCTGTGGCGGCCGCAGACGCTCGGGATTGCCAATCGGGCCTGGTTGAAGCTCGGCCTTCTGATGTACCGCGTGGTCAATCCGATCATCATGGCGATCCTGTTCTTCGGTGTGATCCTGCCGATCGGATGGATCATGCGATTGTCCGGCAAGGATTTTCTCCGGCTCGCGCGCGATCGCGCGTTGCCGACCTATTGGCTTCCCCGTTCCGACCCAAGACCAGCTTCCGAATCGATGCGCCAGCAATTTTAGGCTTGCCACATGTCATTCCTGCGGGAGTTGTTTGCGTTCATTAGAGCCCGCCGCAAATTCTGGCTGATTCCCATTTTTGCTGTGATGCTGGTTCTGGGCGGGATGCTGGTCCTGACCAAGGGATCGGCGCTGGCGCCGTTTATCTACACGTTGTTCTGAGCAGTCGAGATGCGCATCCTGGGAATCTCGGCCTTCTACCATGACAGCGCCGCGGCGCTTGTGGTGGACGGCAAGGTCGTCGCGGCGGCGCAGGAAGAACGCTTCACTCGCAAGAAACACGATCCCGGCTTTCCCGCCACCGCGATTCGCTATTGCCTTGCGGAGGCCGGCATTGGCGCAAGTGAGCTCGATCATGTCGTGTTCTACGAGAAGCCATTTCTGAAATTCGAGCGCCTGCTCGAGACCTATCTCGCCTTTGCGCCGCGCGGGTTTCAATCGTTCCGGACGGCAATCCCGGTCTGGCTCAAGGAAAAGCTGTTCCAGAAGAGCGTGCTTCGCAATCATCTCCGCAAGATCGACGACGCGGTCGATTGGGAGGCAAAGCTGCTGTTTGCCGATCATCATCAAAGTCACGCGGCCTCGGCGTTCTTCGCGTCTCCCTTCGCCGAGTCGGCGATCCTGACTCTCGACGGTGTCGGCGAGTGGACGACGACGTCGGCCGGCTTCGGCCGCGACAACACGCTTGATCTGCGGCGCGAGATCAACTTTCCGCATTCGATCGGGCTGCTCTATTCCGCCTTCACCTACTACACCGGCTTCAAGGTCAATTCCGGCGAGTACAAGGTGATGGGCCTCGCGCCCTATGGCGAGCCGAAATATGCGGATTTGATCCTCGAGCATCTTGTCGATCTCAAGGACGATGGCAGCTTCAGGCTCGATCTCGGCTATTTCGACTATTGTACCGGTCTCACTATGACCAACAATCATTTCGACGAGCTGTTCGGTGGCAGGCCGCGCGATCCGTCGGAGCTGCTGGAGCAGCGTCACATGGATCTGGCGGCATCCGTCCAGCATGTCACCGAGGAGATCGTGCTGCGTCTCACCCGCAGCCTGGCGTGCGAGGGGCAGTCGAAAAATCTCTGCCTTGCCGGTGGCGTCGCGCTCAACTGCGTCGCCAACGGCAAGATCTTGCGCGACGGACATTTCGAGAAGATCTGGATCCAGCCGGCCGCCGGCGATGCCGGAGGTGCGGTCGGCGCCGCGCTCGCGGCCTATCATCAGTTCGCAGGCAGGCCCCGAACGCTCTCTGCGGGAGACGGCATGGCGGGGAGCTATCTCGGACCAGCCTTCTCGTCGTCGGAGATCGGGCATCGACTGCGCGCAGCCGGCGCCGTCTTCGCCGAGCTCGACGACGACGCCGTCATTCGCGACACCGTTCAGGCGCTGGTTGCGGAGAAGGCAGTCGGATGGTTCCAGGGACGCATGGAGTTCGGTCCTCGCGCCCTGGGAGCGCGCTCCATTCTCGGTGATCCCCGATCCCCCACCATGCAGAGCTCGCTCAATCTGCGGGTCAAGTTTCGCGAGAGTTTTCGTCCGTTCGCGCCAGCGGTACTACGTGAGGATGTCGCCGACTGGTTCGAGCTCGATGAGGACAGCCCTTACATGCTGCTCGTCGCGGATGTCCTGTCCCGGCGCCGGCTGGCCGCCGATCCCAAAGCCGAAAAGCTGTTTGGCATCGAGCGGCTCAATGTCCCGCGATCCGAGATTCCGGCCGTGACGCATGTCGACTATTCGGCGCGCGTCCAGACCGTGCATGCCGAGACCAACAAGCGGTTTCACGATCTGCTCACGGCCTTCAAGGCCGCGACCGGTTGTCCGGTGCTGGTCAATACCAGCTTCAATGTGCGCGGCGAGCCAATCGTGTGCACGCCAGAGGATGCCTTCCGCTGCTTCATGGGCAGCGACATCGAGGTGCTGGTGGTCGGCAATTGCTTCCTGAAGAAGGAGAACCAGTCGCCCTCATTGAAGCTCGACTACAAGAACCGGTTCGAGCTCGACTGATGGACAGACAGGACGAAGCTGAACACAGGGATCAAAAGCTTCGTGGCGTACTTCATTCGCTCGTGGCAATTGTGATTGTGACGGCCCTGACGCTGGCGGCTTTGGAGGTCGTGCTTCGGATCGCCGATTTTCGCGAATTGCGGGACGGTGTCAGCGAGCGCTCGTTGAGCTACGCTTATGATGCCGAGCTTGGGTGGGCCCCAATTCCGGGATCAAGCTCGGTCGTGACCAACGCGCGCACGATTCACGCCACGCACAACAGCCTCGGCTTGCGCGACGAGGAGTTCGTGCCCGATGCGCGCCCCACCATCATGTTCCTCGGCGATTCCTTTGTCTGGGGTCTCGATGCCGAAGCGGGCGAGCGCTTCAGCGAATTGCTGAAGCCGCGCATCAACGGCTACAGGATCCTGGCGGCTGGCGTGTCGGGCTACGGCACCGACCAGGAATATCTGCTGCTGAAGCGATTGTGGCCGAAGGTGAAGCCGACGGTCGTCGTTCTCATTTTCTGCACCGACAATGACCGCGACGATAACGGCACCAATATCCGCTACGAGGGCTACCAGAAGCCATACTTCGTCACAGCGCCAGACGGGTCGCTGGTGTTGCAGGGACAGCCCGTTCCCACGTCGCGTTTGCAGGCGATCAAGGAGAATTGGTGGGTGCGGCACTCCTGGTTGATCCGGCTCGTGAACGCCGTCTATCTGAAATTCATGCACCCGAAGCTCTCGGTGCCGGACCCGACCGAACGGCTAGTGGACAAGATCGAGGAATTCGTCCAGGCCAACGGCGCCAAATTTCTCGTTGGCATGCAGACCACCGACGCCAGCCTCGCTCGCCATCTGCAGGAACGGCACATCCCGTTCGTTGCGCTTGACGGTGCAGCGTCCTTTCCGGGACTTGGCGTTGGCGGGCACTGGACGCCGGAGGGGCACAAGCTTGTGGCCGACAGGCTCTATGGCTTCTTGTCGGCCAACGGTGTCGTAGAGCCTTCACCCCGGAGATCCGAGACGCCGCCTCATTGAGGGCTTGCGTCTAACTCGTTCCTGTCACCCGCCATCTTCCATCCGCCGCGCGCTTCAGCGTGGGATCGCTCACTTGCACATGCTCCGCCAGGAAATCGATGAACGCGCGTACGCGGGCAGGAAGCGGAGCTGTGTGGCCGACATAGACGGCGTGGATATCTTCGCGGTCGCCGGGATTATAGCCTTGCAGCACGGGGACGAGGCGTCCGGCTTCGATGTCGGGACCGATGTGGAAGAGGGCGAGGCGGGCGAGACCAGTGCCACCGAGGCAGAGACGACGGGCGATCTCGCCGTCACTGGCGCGCGCGACCGGTGGCGGTACGGCCTCCTCGGTGCGATCGCCGCGCTTGAAGGGCCAGCCGCCGCGAATGCGCGTGAAGGTCCAGCCGATACCGCGATGGTCAGCGAGGTCGGCCGGGGTCTTCGGTGTTCCCGCGCGCGCCAAATAGTCCGGTGAGCCGACGACCACCATGCGGCTGGTGCCGAGCTTGCGCGCAATCAGGCGCGAAGCCTTCAGCGGGCCGACACGGATGGCAACGTCGGCGCGCTCCTGCATCAGGTCGATCAGCGTGTCCGTCAGCACGAGATCGAGGGTGATCTCGGGATGCTCGGCGAGGAAGCGCGGGATCAACGGCAACAGATGCAGCATGCCGAAGGGGATGTTGCTGTTCACGGCGAGGCGGCCGCGTGGCGTGGCGCCGGACGCGGCCTCGCGTTCGGCCTCTTCCATTTCGTCGAGGATACGTACCGCGCGCTGGTAGAAGGCCTGGCCTTCCTCCGTCAGCGTCAGCTTGCGCGTGGTGCGGTTGATCAGCCGCGAGCCGAGCCGCGCCTCCAGCCGCGAGATCAGCTTGCTGACGCCTGACGGCGTCAGGCGCAGTTTCCGCGCGGCCTGGGTGAAGCCGCCGAGGTCCACGACGCGGACGAAGACCTCCATCTCGGCGGAGCGGTTGGTGTCGAAACGGGCCATGTTGAATTCA
>Ga0105239_10007560_pt1 | contig 12464 bp, 12 predicted proteins | sample KBSC44metaG_FD_92761 | JGI IMG/M metagenome (GOLD analysis project Ga0105239, IMG submission 92761) | Corn rhizosphere microbial communities from Kellogg Biological Station, Michigan, USA - KBS C4-4 metaG | ecosystem: Host-associated > Plants > Roots > Rhizosphere > Soil | place: Michigan, USA...
GTCCAGTATGGCTTCTTCTGCCGCATAGGCAGCCATATCTGAAGCGTTGGTTACCATATCAGCATAGCGCCGGGCGGAGATACCGGTGACCTGCTCGAATTTCCGCACAATGTCCTCCGCATCGCCCCTGATCCGCTGCTCATTGCCATCATAAAAATCATGGACGGTGAAATCTTTATTTAATTTTACGCTTTCCGGGATAAAGCTCCCTGTCCCTGTTATTACAGTTCGCATAACTAAATAGAAAGAAGGTTAGATATTACAGGTGATAACTAAGTTAATAAATAGTGGGGGGATAGCAAAATATAAGCTGGTTTCACTTTCGCGGCAATATGCCTTTCTTTGATCCTCTGGCATTAGGCATCCACGTCATCTCTTTATAAATATCTTCAAAACCTTTATTCTTATGCGTTTGCCAAATGCCTGCAAATTTTACTTCAACGCCTTTCAATAGTTGAAAACACAATAATTTATCATCCTCGCAGTAACGCAACCGACGAATAAAAAGAATGCATCTTGATAATTCTTCCAATTAAACGCGTCAAATTGCCATCAATGGAATTCATAAAAAGACTGAATATGAGTAGGGATTTTATTAGGAAACGACCTGGTTTAATAAAAGAAGACGCTTATGAAAGCACCGATAAAGATGGAAATTTAACGAAATCCCAGCATTTATTTCATCGGAAATGCGGGAAACCAATCTGCTGAAGTCCAACAAACCCACCCCCGTAAAAACAGTGGCTGCCGCAGGTGTAAAATTGTTATTGCACGGAAAAGCTAAAAAAGTCGTAGGCTTTCAAAACCGGTTTAATTCCATTTTACCGGGCATACTGCCTGCCGCAATAATGATGAAAATCAAGAAGAACTTGGCCAGTAAGAAGGGAGCCTAATTCGCGTTGGCAATCTTAACAAATCCCTGGCCATTAAAAATCCGAGATAGGCTTAGATCCTTCGATTGCCCGTATTCTTCCATCTTGCTTACGGTTACGATACGCCAAAAATTCTTTTTCTTCAACTCTAAAAAGTCTGGCGCTTTTATAAATATACCCTCCACCGTTCTTGCTTTGAGAAAGATCCTGGTGAACCTGTTCGATTCGGCGCCAATGAAACGCTCTATTTGCTCAATGGTCATGATGAGGCTGTTTTATGGTCTGAAGAACGGAAGGTACCGATTAATGCCCGCACCAGCAAATAAAATAAAACAATGATATTCATTTAATAAGGTTACATTACATCCATCACCACTTCTTTCGCGGCAACGATTACGTTTTCAGCATAAGGTTTTTAGTAAATAATTTTAAACGTTCACTTTTTAAAATGTTAACTATGAGACTTTCTGAGTTTATTTTATTGAATGAGCAGGAAAAAAAATCGACCGTCCTTCACAGGGCTGTTCTTATCGCAAAGAGAAGTAGTTTCGAATCCATGGTATTTTTGTTTCAACTCGGTAGCTATTATGTGGAAGCGTATTGCAATCCGGCGAATAAGGCCATAGAAGAGTATAGGATGTTTGACAACGTCGAGGTTTTGAACCCTTATTTGGACGCCATACCACTCGATAACTTGCTGAGCTGAGCGTATCATCGATTCATTTTATGTTATCCCGTTCTTTGTAACGGGATAATTTATTTGGTCGATCCGGGTAGAAGAGTTATCTTCACTGTGTTAATTTGAGTTCTGCATTTGTATTTGTTAATTTATCCCGCCTCACGAACTGGATTTCTTTTCCTCTACATTGTTTGCTTTTCTCATATCTTTTACTTTTAATTGTTAAGTATGAACATTTATGTTTCTAACCTGAGCTTCAACGTACAGGATGAAGACCTAAGAGAATTTTTTGCTCCTTATGGCGAAGTAACCTCCGCGAAGGTCATAATGGATAAAATAACGAACCAATCCCGTGGATTCGGTTTTATTGAAATGCCTGATGAAGCCGCTTCCAGGAAGGCGATCGCTGAACTGGATGGGGCAACCGTCGAGAACAGGACCATTAAGGTCAATGAAGCAAGGCCTAAAGAGGCTCGCCCGGCTCGCAATGATAACGGCCGCAATTTTAACAACGCCAACAGCTACAATAAGAACAGATATTAATATTTGTTAAATTGAATTAAAGCTCCGGTTCGCCGGGGCTTTTTTTATTTCCCGATACGCAACCCGCTATTAGTTGGACTCGAGGTTTAACAGCTTGAACATTTCGCGCGTAATGCACTTCACATTTGCTGCAATTTCCTCCGCAGTACAGCAGACTACCCGAAGGTTGACCGGCAGCCCCTCTTTCGTTTCCATCAAATCCATGTGCAGCATATCAGTCTCCTGCGGGAATTCCCGGCCCTTCAACTGACTGAAGGTGCGATATGCAAACTCCCGGTCGTTTCCCAGGTTGAACGATCCATAGGACTCGAATCCATTGGCCGTTCTTAGTCGAAGTATGACATAGAAGGTAGTTCTCATAACGATTGATTATACCTCGGTTTTCAATAACGCCTCCTCATCGCGCACGGATCTCCCTGCGCATAAACGATGCATAGGATAGGGCAAAGCATCCCACGGTCGCTGCGATCAGCCCCGTGAGCTGCGGCCATACTATCAGCACACTTTCCCCCAACGGCAACGGATTGGGAATGGCTCCGGCCACCTGTTCCATCGTCAACGGGCCAAGGCTGCGTACAACCGGCATCAACAAGGTAGTGGTCGCATCGCTGTAAAGCTGACCCGGCGCAAACCTGAGCAGGTTCAGTACCGTACGCTGATAACCGACTATGCTCCCGTCCAGGACCGCCATTGGCCCCGGATCTGGTGCAAAAGCCTTCATGGCTAATCGGATCAGGATGGGATAGAAGACGGTGAGGAACAGCCAGACCGCTATCGCGGTAAGGGCTGAGGTCGCGGGCTGACGGAACCGAACGGAAAAAAGTATCGATACGTTCAGCCAGAAAGCAACATAGAGCACAGTCAGCAGGGCAAACGAAAGGATGCGGAAGAATTCACCCGGCGTCGGCGGAACGCCGATAAAAAGGAGTCCCAACCCGATCATCAGGAAAGTAAGAGAAAAAAAGAGGACAGCGATCACTAGCAGCGATGCCACGAATTTTCCATTGAGCAGAGAATCCCGGTGCACCGGCTGCGACAACAGCCGGCTAAGGGTTCCCCTGTTCCATTCCGTATTGATGGCATCAAAACCCATGGCGATGCCCAGAAGTGGTCCGAGAAAATTGAGAAAGACGATAAAAGAAGGCAACGTTCCATCGGTCGCGGTGAACAGCTGCAGGAAAAAGAAGTTCCCGGCCTGACCCGGCGCACCAGCTTTTGGTGTCCCGATATTGTTCAGCGCAGTATACAGCGAACCCAGACAGGTGAGCCCGATCAACGACAGCAAAATGATAAAACGCCAGCTGCGGACATGATCCTTCATCTCCTTGCCCACGATCACCCAAAACGGATGCAGGGGCGACATGCTTCGCCCGGCAGTCACTTCCCGCTGCGCGCGTGTAATAAATAGCCGAATCGGATCAAGCAGTTTTTCCATACGCACCTCCTCCTTCGAAATAACGATGATAAATTTCGTCTAATCCATACTTTTTCTTTTGCAGCAGCATGAGCCCATACCCTGCATCCACCACTACCCTGGCGATGCGTGGCGCATTATCGCGGTCACAACCGATACTGAATGTCCCTTCGGTAAAGCTCACCGAGCCTACTCCTTCCATTCCACGAATAGAGTCAGCCAGCAGCATCACGCGATCTGCGGATAAAGGGTCTCCATTTGAACAGGCAATACCCGCTTCGATAACGAATCGATCGCTTGCAAATAATTTCGCCGACAAGGCATCGATATCGCCTTCCGCGATGAGCTTTCCGCCCACGAAAAGCCCTACCCGATCGCAAATCTGCTGCACCTGGTGCAGGTGATGGCTGCTGAGCAGCACCGTGATACCCTGCTCTTTGCTCAGTCGCACGATAAGGTCGAGAAATTCTCTTACTCCCTGGGGATCGATACCCAGTGTAGGCTCGTCCAAAATGATAATGGAGGGCGCCTTGATCAGGACGTCAGCCAACCCCAGCCGCTGGCGCATACCCCTGGAATAGGTGCCGGCCTTCTTATCTGCATCGGCGATAAGCCCCACCTCTTCGAGCAACTTTCGGGCGCGGAAGTGAGCTTCTTCTTTTGCAATGCGGTTAAGGCGCGCGGTAAAGACCAGGTTCTCCAGTCCGCTGCGGTTCTCATAAAAGCCGACGTCATCCGGAAGATAACCGATGCGTCTCTTCACTTCAAGGGGCTGTAAAAGGGGATCAAAGCCGCATACACTTACCTGGCCTGCCGACGGTTCGGTGAGCCCCAGCAGCAGCAGAATGGTCGTCGATTTCCCCGCGCCGTTAGGCCCAAGCAGACCGAATACCTCGCCCCTGTAAATGGTAAGGTCGAGCTTGTCCACGGCCATGAAATTTCCATAGCTTTTGCTAAGGCCGGAGATAGTAATCATCGGTTCCCTCATAACTCACCTCCTCCCGTATTTGCGGAATAAAAAATAAACGCTCCCGGCGGCCAATAGAATGAACAATATACCCGCCCAACTCCATAGCAGCGAAGCTTCCACGGAAACCCTCAGCGGGACCAGCGCGCTGGTTTCTGCCGCTTTGGCCGTAAGATTGGCCATATAGTCACCGGCGATGGCTTTATCGTCCGGCGTGATGGTTGCCGTCACTTGCGTGCTTTGACCGGCGGACAGGTTCTCTATTTTTTTGGGCTCGAAGCTGACATTCCAGTTGGGGGGCGGTGACGAGAGCAGGTCGATGTTTTTCATATCGGCAGAGCCTGTATTCTTCACAACCAGGTCGAGCCGCTTGTTGCTGCCGGCAGTAGCGTTAGTACTCAGTAAGCCGGTCGGAGTTGTCAGTTGCAGAGCAAACGATCCGGTAATGCCTACTTCCAGGGAGAGGTAGCCTGACGTCGCTCCCGAGGAAGCCGTGAGAGGGATCCTATACGTTCCCGCCGGAACCTCGTCAGGGGGATCGATCTCGACCGTGATGTCCTGCGTATGACCCGGTTCGATATTGACGGAAGATACTTGTTTGTAGCTGGCCTTGAAATTCACCTTCCAACCCGGCGGGGCGGCAGCATTCAGCGCATATGCCTGGCTGCCATCCGTGGAATTCCGCAACTTTGCATTGAAGGTAAAGGTCGAATTCGCGGCACCTACCATATTGGCCTGGTCGGTCGTAAGCTCCGTTTTGAAAGTGCCTTGTTGTGACACGATGACGGTGAGCGGCAGCTCGCTTAATCCTTTTGCCGATACCGTAAAGTGATAAGCCCCTTTATTGACTTTCAGGGGCACTTGCACCTGAAGCGAAAAATTCTTTTTTTCTCCGGCAAGCACCGCGATCCGGCCGATGTTCCAGCCGCCGGACTTCATCGTATAAGTCCATCCCAGCGGCAGACCTTTAATGCTGATCTCCGCGGACTTAATGCCCCCACCCTTGTTGATCACATCGATCGGGTAATCGATGGATTCTCCCGGTGGAACCGATATCTCGGTATATGGCGTATATAAGGAAAAAGGCTGGGCGGCGCAAAGAAGGGAATATCCGGTTAACAATACTGTCAGCAGCCCTGGTACGAGTAACAGGCGAGTCAATCTGATAAGCGTAGTCATGTGAAAATATATTATATAAATTGTTTCCTAAAACTTCATCTATACAGATATTTTTCAATCAGTGGTTCGCAAATTTATAAAAAGGAAAAATTCTTAAAAAAATCCTGGCGATGATTTTTGCAAATTCTTAACGCCTGCCCGAATGCCAACATCCCGTTGAAATTTTTTCAGCAAAACTGTCATTTTTTCAGCGGAAAACCATTTGGCATTTGTCTTGTCCTGCGCAAAATAAATTCAAAAAGGAGGAAATTATGAACAACATCATCAAGAAAACGGACAACCGTCCGACCACCTTTGGAAGTGTTGTAGATGAACTCTTCCAAAGCAATTTGAATCGTTTTTTCGACGACCATTCGTGGGGTTTCAACGGCTTGCAGACCGATACCAGGGTACCGGTGAACATCCGGGAGACCGATACGGCCTATGAGATCCAGGTAGTTGCCCCAGGCTTGAAGAAGGAGGATTTCAACCTGGCATTTACAGGAGACACCCTGACCGTTTCGTTTGAGCACAATGACCAGAAGTCGGACGGCGATCAGAAAAAGTGGATCCGCCAGGAATATCGCTCGGCTTCCTTTTCCCGCAGCTTCACTGTTGACAACACCGTGAACGTGGAAAAAGCAAACGCCCGTTATGAGAACGGGATATTATCGCTTACGCTTCCCAAGAAGGAGGAGGCGAAGCGCATCTCCCGCAAGATCGAGGTTCAATAATTGACCGGGGAGAAGAATACCATTATCGGGCGGACGCTTTACGTCCGCCTTTTTTCTGATCTTTTTGCAATCTATATTTTGGCAGGATTAATCCTGGGGCAGGGGAGTGACCGGGCTGTCCGCCCCGGGCACCGGGCGGAAAAGCGTTAAGTAACCCAACAGAAATTTTGGCAAGAAAATCTGTCAGAAAAGACTGAAAAAAATTCATTTTTAGAGATTGGCATATTGCTTGTCCGGCTGATTTCACGGTTTATATCATATTGTAATTGAACGTAGTAATGACTTTGCTATCAAATTCAAAATCATACATTATGTCAAGTACACTTCATCTCAAGCCACTTCAGGACAGGGTCATCATTAAACCCGCACCGGCAGAAGAAAGAACAGCCGGCGGTATTATCATTCCCGACACAGCAAAAGAAAAACCGCAGCGCGGTACAGTCGTTGCCGCGGGTCCCGGCAAAAAAGACGAGCCGGTCACCGTTAAAGAGGGAGACACCGTTTTATATGGTAAGTATTCCGGGACGGAGCTTAGGGTCGACGGGGAGGATTTGCTGATCGTTCGCGAGGCAGATATCCTCGCGATCATTTAGCCTGGCGTCCTTTTTTTTTCTAAACCTTATTGTCCAACAAGAAAATTCATTTACAATGGCAAAGCAACTTTTTTTTGACACCGATGCAAGAAATCGAATGAAAAGAGGCGTCGACATCCTCTCCAATGCAGTTAAGGTCACCCTGGGGCCACAAGGGCGCAATGTGGTGCTGGAAAAGAAATTCGGCGCGTCAACTATCACCAAGGATGGGGTCAGTGTGGCAAAAGAGATCGAACTGGAAGACCCCATTGAAAATATGGGCGCCCAGATGGTGAAAGAGGTAGCTTCCAGGACAGCGGATGCAGCCGGTGATGGAACCACGACCGCCACTGTATTGGCGCAGGCGATTATTGCTGAGGGAATGAAAAATGTCGCTGCCGGCGCTAATCCTATGGACCTGAAAAGAGGCATCGATAAGGCCACCAACGCGGTAGTGCAGCAACTGAAACAACAATCGAAAACGGTTGGAAATGACACGGATAAGATCAGGCAGGTGGCTACCGTCTCTGCCAATAATGACGAGAACATCGGAAGCCTTATTGCCGAGGCTTTTACAAAAGTGGGTAAAGAAGGAGTGATCACCGTGGAAGAGGCCAAGGGAACGACCACTACCGTGGAAGTTGTGGAAGGTATGGAATTCGACCGGGGGTATATCTCGCCTTACTTCGTCACAAACCCCGACAAAATGGAGGCTGAATTGCAGAACCCTTATGTGTTGATCTATGATAAAAAGATCAGCGTGATGAAGGATATGCTTCCGCTGCTGGAGAGAACGGCTCAAAGCGGCAGGCCCTTATTGATCATTGCCGAAGATCTCGACGGGGAGGCCCTGGCGACGTTGGTAGTGAACAAGCTAAGAGGAACGCTGAAGGTCGCGGCAGTAAAGGCGCCGGGCTTTGGCGACCGGCGCAAAGAAATGCTGGAAGACATCGCCGTACTTACGGGAGGTATCGTCATCAGCGAAGATCGGGGATACAAGCTGGAGAATGCAGATATCAGCTATCTCGGCACCGCAGATGCAGTAACAATTGACAAGGATAACACCACCATTGTCGGAGGCAGGGGAAAGAAGGAGGATATCCAGGCTCGAGTGAGCCAGATCAAAGCACAGATCGGGTCGAGTACATCGGACTACGACAAGGAAAAGCTGCAGGAGCGGCTAGCCAAATTGGGCGGCGGAGTAGCGGTCCTCTATGTCGGCGCCGCCACCGAAGTGGAAATGAAAGAAAAGAAGGATAGAGTGGACGACGCGTTACATGCCACACGCGCGGCTATCGAAGAAGGGATAGTACCAGGTGGCGGTGTGGCGTATATTCGCGCACTCGAATCCCTCGATGGCCTGGCGGGTAGCAACCCGGATGAAACGACCGGCATTGCCATTGTGCGCAGAGCGATCGAGGAGCCCCTCCGGCAGATCGTGCGCAATTGCGGGCTGGAGGGAAGCATTGTCGTTCAGCAGGTACGCCAGGGTAAGGATGATTATGGATTCAATGCCCGCACAGAGCAATATGAGTCCCTGCTGACAGCAGGAGTGATCGACCCCACCAAAGTCACCCGCATCGCCCTTGAAAATGCCGCTTCCATAGCCGGCTTGTTGTTAACGACGGAATGCGTGATCTCGGATAGACCGAAAAAAGAAAATGTACCCGTTCCGGCAGCGCCCGGCATGGAGATGGATTACTAAAAATTAAAAAGGAGCCCGATCGGCGGTATTCCAATGTAAGCGAATCCCATTACTCCGGTAATTTCCGTGGGTACATGGGATTCCACTATTTTAGTTGCCCTCCCTCCATTCTTATCGTCTTTACGATCTTTATTTGTGCCGGACGGCCTTCTACTTGCACATTCCCCTCCGCAATTACCGTATCCTCTATCAACCTGGGCATGCCCGTTGCCATATCAACAAGAAACCTGCCGTCTTCCGTACCGGTCAGCATGCCTGTCACCGGCTTACCCCACAGCGATGTACCGCCGTTGTCATTGCTGATCCGGCCCCGCGACCGGATTATGGCTATTCCTTCATCGACCGCATCGAGCTTAAAACGTTTATTGATCTTGAAATTGATATCCTCTGCATTCGTCGAGATATCCGTCCAATGGGCTCCTTGCCGTCCGGCAGAATCCAGCGATACCCACACGAACGGATCGAGATTTTTCCATACCAGCTGCTGTTCGACCCATTGCCCCCAGTAGTCCCTGGCTTGCGGCCTGTCGGCCTTAGCATAATAAGGATCCACCACAGAGTTAACAAGTTCCTGGGAGCCGCTCATTGTAACAAGCGAGCTGGCCGGGCGCACTCGGCCAAAAACGGTCGTCGTCTTCATGCTGTTCAACAACTCCCGCATAGGTCCGGGCTCATTGGCGGCATCGACCGCCTGGGCGCCAAGGCCCTTTCTTTCATGATACTCGATCCCGTTGTAGGTCATGTCCATCATAACCTCTGTGCTGTCCTTGCTGATCAGATAATCGACGGTGAATCGCGAGGTCCTGTGCACACCATTAGCCTTGCCGTTTTCAATGACGGCTACAGTGGTCTCGCAGGCCGTGCTGTAACGGTAGGTCGAACTATCCGGAGGATTGAACCGGAGATGATACATCCTGGCTTTGACGGGAGCCCGGTCTGCGCCGCTGTGGCAAGAAACCACCAGGAATATGGGGGTCAATAAGAGAAAGATTTTGTGCATAAGGGTTAGGTCTTAAACCCCAATATAGGTAAAACTTCCGCCTCAGCAAATCCGATCCATTCTGAGCTTTAAAGATCTCCGCCAAATAGTGCCCAATAAATTGTATCTTTAAGAGCTCTTCCTTTTCCGCCTACACAGTATCGCATCCGCCTGACCATCATTTCAATAGGGATCGTAGCGCTCAAATATTTCCATTATGAAAGTCACTGCCAGTACGGTTTTTGACATCTTGTCACGTCTACGTGCTTATTTCCAGGGGGCAGGGAATGCGTCTGCTTATGGCGACGAGGAGCCTTTTCGCTCCGAACTGTACAGCTCAGACCAGCTGAACAGCCATGCCAAATCGATCTCGGGAACGCACCAGCTGCAGACGATCCGTCCGGTCGATACCTTGCTGAAAAGACTGGCTGACAATGAAAACACGCTGCTGGAAGTGCGGGATCTACTGGTCGGGAACATCAAAACGGGAAAAGCCATCTCTCCCGGCGCAGAATGGCTGCTCGACAATTTCTACCTCATCGAAGAGCAAGTGGTCCTGGCCAGGAAACACCTGCCCAGAGGATATAGTGAAGCCCTCCCCACATTGGCCACCGGCATTTCCGCCGGCATGCCCCGGGTCTACGATATCGTACTGGAGATCATTTCTCATAGCGACGGCCGGGTGGATGCCCACAATCTCAGCAGCTTTGTAGCCTCCTATCAGACCACCACGGAGCTTACTTTGGGCGAGTTGTGGGCCATACCCATCATGCTTCGATTGGCGGTAATCGAAAACCTAAGGCGGGTTTGCGGAAAGATAGCGCTGGATATGATCGATCACAACCTTGCCGATTATTGGGCTGACAAAATGATCGATACTATAACGAAAGAGGCGGGAGACCTGATCCTGACGATCGCAGACATGGTACGCTCAAAACCTCCGTTCAGCAGCTCTTTCGTCGCCGGCTTTACCCGAAGCCTGCAAGGAAAGGGACCCGCACTGGCCTTCCCGCTCAGTTGGCTGGAACAGCAATTATCAGGGATGGGTACCAATAGCAATGTCCTTGTTCGGCTGGAAAACCAAAAACAAGCCGCCGACCAGGTCTCTGTCCGTAACAGCATAGGAACCTTGCGATTTATCGGAACGACGGACTGGCGGGAATTTGTCGAAACGCTCAGCCTCGTAGAGCAAATACTGGTAAAGGATCCCGCCGGCACCTATCCCTCCATGGATTTCGCTACCCGAGACCGGTACCGGCACGTTGTGGAATCTATCGCCAAAGAATTCACGTTGCCGGAGACGGAGGTTGCACTAAAGGTGGTCGACCTGGCGGGCAAGCACACGGACACCCATCCATCCGCAAAAAGAGAGCAACACGTAGGTTACTATCTGATCGGCAAAGGACTACAACAGACAACACAGGCGACCGGTAAACGCTATGGCCCGATCCGGAACTTGCTGCGGTCTGTCAGGACGGTCCCACTCTTCCTTTACCTGTCTTCTATTGTCGTGCTAACCTGGCTGATAGCCACCGCAATGTTCTATCTTCCATACAGTCAGGGCATTCGCAACAGATGGCTGCTATCGGTCGTTGTCCTGCTGGCAGTCTCAGCGTCCGCGCAGCTGGCCATTACCCTGGTCAACTGGTTGTCCACGCTGCTGGTGAAGCCCAACTTATTGCCCCGCATGGATTTTTCCAGGGGGATCCCTTCCGAATATCGTACCCTGGTAATAGTACCCACCCTGCTGTCCAGCCCGGCTTATATCGAGTCACTGATGGAAGGACTGGAAATACGTTTCCTCGCCAACAAGGGAGATAACCTGCATTTTGGATTGCTGACCGATCTTGTAGACGCCGATGTGGAAAAGCTCGAAGAAGACCAGGACCTGACCGACCTGGCAAGCGCCGGGATTGATGCGTTAAATCGAAAATACCGCCTGTCGGGTAACGATATTTTCTTTCTTTTCCATCGTTCGAGGGTTTGGAATGCAGGCGAACGAAAATGGATGGGCTACGAACGCAAACGGGGGAAAATAACAGCGCTTAATGCCTTACTGAGACGCCGCGGAGAAAATGGATTTTCCCTCATAAGGGGAGATTACCGTATTCTTTATGACGTAAAATACGTGATCACGCTGGATTCCGACACCCAACTCCCGAGAGAATCTGCCTGGAAGCTGATAGCGACAATGGCACACCCGCTCAACCAGCCCGAATACAACGCACGGAAGAAGCGCGTTACGAGAGGATACGGAGTGTTACAGCCGAGAGTGGAGTCGGCCATCCCCTTAACCACGACTTCCCTGTATCTGAATATGCAAGGCAGCGATTCGGGCATCGATCCCTATACCCGCGTCTCCTCTGACGTATACCAGGATCTTTTTGAAGAAGGATCCTTTATCGGAAAAGGCATCTATGATGTAGACATTTTTGAATTGACTTTCAGGGATCTCTTTCAGGAAAACCGGATCCTGAGTCACGATTTGCTGGAAGGCTGTTATGTGCGATCCGGATTGGTAAGCGATGTGTTCTTATATGAAGAAAATCCTTCCCGGTATGAATCAGACCTCAGGCGTCATCACCGGTGGATCCGGGGAGACTGGCAGATCGCCGGCTGGATCTTACCTTTTATCACGACCGGCACGGGTCACATGATCAGAAACAGGCTTTCCGCTTTGTCGAGGTGGAAGATTATCGACAACTTGCGGCGAAGCCTTCTGCCAATATCCCTGTTGTCCATTCTTTTGTTAGGATGGTTCGTTCTCCCTTTTCCCTGGTTTTGGACCCTGGCAGTCTTTACGATCATCCTACTCCCGCCGGTCGTCGCCATTGGCTGGCA
>Ga0105239_10007561_pt1 | contig 12464 bp, 18 predicted proteins | sample KBSC44metaG_FD_92761 | JGI IMG/M metagenome (GOLD analysis project Ga0105239, IMG submission 92761) | Corn rhizosphere microbial communities from Kellogg Biological Station, Michigan, USA - KBS C4-4 metaG | ecosystem: Host-associated > Plants > Roots > Rhizosphere > Soil | place: Michigan, USA...
AAGGGAGCGCGCGCTCATGCGGCGCCTCCTTCAGCCCAACCGCCCCTTAGCGGCGTGGACCTTCCAGCAGCGCCATGGCCGGCGGCATGTCCTTCATCAGCAGGTCCGCCCACTCCTGCGCGATCTCGCGTCGTCGCGGCATATAGGCAGCCCGGTTGTAGCTCGCTTCGACACCCTCGGGAATGTGCGCCAGCATCAGGTCGATGATCGCCCTGTCTCCTGCCAGACCCTGCGCCTGTGCCCGTTCGTTCATGATGGTGGAGAAGGTCGAGCGCCAGCCATGAGGCACATGACGCCCATGGGAAACCAGTCGATTGTAGAGATAGCCAACCGCATTCTCGCTGATTGGCTTGTGTGCGTGGCGCTGGCTGGGAAAGACAAGGCGGCTGTGGGGTGCAAAGGTCCGCGCAGCTTCCAGCACCTCCGTGGCCTGACGGGAGAGCGGCAACATGAAATCGAAACGTGGGTCGATCTTGCGGTCGAGCTTCAGCTTCATCCGCGTGGCAGGAATCCGCCAGACCGGTTCGTCCAGGTCCAGTCCTTCCAGCTCCGACCACATTGTCGTTCGCAGGACGCCTTGCCGCAAAGCAGTGAGCGCCAGCATGCGGGACGCGAGCTTGGTCATGGGATGGGCGGGTGCGGCCTCCACCTGCCGCAGCAGCGCGCGGGCTTCCTCCAGCGTGGCAAGCGCGGGCTGCCGTCCCTTGATCAGCGGCTTCAGCGCCGCCCTGATGGGTGCCGCCGGATCGGCATCGGCAAGGCCGGATGCAATGGCATAGGCATAAACGGCCGAGATCCTCTGCCGCACCCTTCTTGCCGTTTCGATGGAAGGCCGGTCCTCTATCGCCCGAATCACCTCCAGCACCATGGGCGAGGTAATGCCCTTGACCGGCAGGGCGCCGATCTTCGGGAATACATCCTGCTCCAGGCTCTTGATCACATCGGCCGCATGGCGCGGCACCCAGCCGCCCAGCTGCTGGCCGTGCCATTCGCGCGCCACCGTCTCGAAGGTCGCTTCCGCCTCCTCCAGCCGTATCGCAGCCAGCTGCTTCGCCTGCAGGGCAGGATCGATGCCGCTCCTGAGCAGGCGCGCGCCATTCTCCCGCGCTTCGCGGGCCGCGCTCAGGTTCATGTCGGGATAGCTGCCCAGCACCAGGCGCTTTTCCTTGCCGGCAAAGCGGTACTTCCAGCGCCAGGAGCGAAAGCCGGTTCTGGTAACGAACAGGTAGAGACCGTGGGCATCGGAGAGCTTGTAGTCCTTCTCCCCTGCTTTCGCCTTGCGGCATTGCAGGTCGGTCAGCATCCGGTGCCCCCATTCCTGCAAATTGATGCCCCCACAGTGCCCCCGAATCATTCAAGCTTTCACGAGAACATATGAGATACAGGGAGATCGCAGATGCGCAAGAAATAACGCATTTCCGCGCCTTTTGAGACGATACGGGATCAATCAGGAAAAGGTGTTGGCGGAGAGGGAGTCCGCAGTCCGCCATACTCAACCGTTCTCATAAATTCTTAAAGTCATTATATAATAACGACTTATATAAAATTCGTTCTCATCCATTCTCTTTCATCACAGCCCATTCCCAAAATTTATGTGGGGCGTTATGTGGTACGGGAATGTTGGACGGGATGTTGGTTTTATGAGCGGATTCAAACCTGCCGGAGTGCATCGCGATAAGCGGCTTACCGCCGCCACGGTGCGAACGGTCACGAAGACCGGCCTCCATGCGGACGGAAACGGTCTTTACCTGAAAGTTGACTCCGGCGGTTCGAAGCGCTGGATTCAGCGCATCGTTATTAATGGGAAGCGGAGAGACATAGGCTTGGGGTCTGCCGCCCTTGTAAGCCTCTCAGAAGCCCGCGAAGCAGCCCTAGAGAATAGGAAGAGTGCAAGGGCAGGTGATGACCCCGTCGCCGCTAAAAGGCTCTCACAGGCCATCCTAACATTCAAGGAAGCCGCCGAGCAGGTTCATGAACTTAACAAGCCCACATGGCGCAATACAAAGCATGGCGAGCAGTGGATTAATACGCTCGATAAGTTCGCGTATCCTTTCATCGGTAATAAGCGCATCAGCACAATCAACAGCGCCGATGTGCTGTCTGTTCTCACCCCAATATGGAACACCCATCCAGAGACAGCGCGGCGCGTGAAGCAGCGTGTAGGAACGGTCATGAAGTGGGCGGTGGCAAAGGGCTGGCGGACAGATAACCCCACTGACGCTATCGGGCAGGCATTGCCGAAACATGATCGCTCAAAGGTGCAGCATCGCAAAGCCCTACCCTACGATCAGGTTGCCGCCGCCATCCGCAAAGTTCATGGTAGCGAGGCGGGCATGTCCACAAAGTTGGCTTTTGAATTCTTGGTACTGACCGCCACCCGATCAGTCGAAACCCGCGAAGCGTCATGGCAAGAATTTGACCTGACCAAGAGGGTCTGGACGATACCCGCCGACCGGATGAAAGCTAAGAAGCCTCACAAAGTGCCGCTGACTGATAGGTGCATAGCGATCCTAGAAGAAGCCAAGCTGTTGAAGAAGGATGACTCTGACTTGGTGTTTCCCGGCAACCGCGCCCACAAGCCTTTATCGGATGCGACTCTTTCCAAGCTGATGAGAGAGTTGGGGATACAGGCGGTGCCGCACGGCTTCCGTGCGTCATTCCGGATTTGGGCGGGGGAACAAACGAACCATTCCCGCGAAGTGATCGAATTTTCTTTGGCTCATGCCATTAAAGACAAAGCAGAGGCAGCATATGCTCGGACCGACTTGTTTAATAAGCGTCAAGTGCTGATGGAAGATTGGTCTTCATATATAATCTGATATTTAATATTGGTCTATTGAATAACCCCATTAAATGCCTAAGAACATAGTAGTAAGTCTAATAGTAAAACTTTAATAACGCAGAATTTTTTACTTGCGCCCGTCGCTTTTGCTGCCCATATGCCCTCCGCAACGGAGGACAGGCGCAATGGATGACGATAGATATTTGCGACGCACTGAAGTAGAAGCGCTGACGGCTCTATCCAGGGCATCAATTTACCGCATGATGGCGGAGGGACGGTTTGTTCGACCTTACCGGATCGGCAAGAGTGCAGTGCGCTGGCGGTATTCCGAAGTCAAAGAGTGGCTTTCTACCCGTCCGCGATCCGCAGGAGGCTGGCTTTTAAGCAACCACATTTGGTTTGGCAGCGTCGCAGCACTGTAAATGCTGAAACCGCCTTTAGAAGCCCCCTTACAAGCGGAAATGCTTGTTTTAGCAGAGATAGGGACCAGCGTTTAAAAAAGCTTCTGCAACTCGCTTAGACCGGTAATAAATGAGGTAGAGTAATTATGCGAGTCACCGTGAATTTCGATAAGTATGTCAACATACGCCGTGAGTTCGGTCAATCCATCCTAGCCCTAGCGAGGCAAACTGGTGGAGATTTCAGCTTCGTCGGCAATACCGGGCTGTCTGTTGCTAATCTAAGCTGGCAAGATGCTTTTAAATTCGGAGCTAAAATAGCTTATATTGTCGGTCGGGATGGGATAGAATTCATAGAAACCATGAGAATGTATATTCAGGAGGATGTCCAAGAAAAATCTTGGGAAGAAATAAAGGATGGGCTTCAAAGATTGAAAAATGAGAGAACACAAGATACAACTCATCCTCCGCTAGGGTGATACTAGTTAATGGTTGAAGGGGTTAATTATAACCAATTGATCCATTAGATAGTATGTTACGCGGAATCTTACACCCGATATCTCTTTTACACATTCCTAAATAGCTCAAATGCTTGTTGCCTGTTCCCTTGAAAGGAGAGGACGGTAGCCACACCGTGTATGATACCTAGTGAATGCACTAGGACGATTGCATCAGCCCATAACTGTTTGAGATTTTCCGTTGAGCTATATCTACTCGCGGGAGGGTAGGAGGTCAGCCTTTCGGCTTCTAAGTTCCCCTAAGAACGTAACTTGTTACCCGCTACAAGGGATACAGGTAATAACCGGATACAAAGTAGTCCTACTGCATATCAGCTAATAGCCTTCGCAAGAGAGGTTGTTATCAATGTATGAAGTTCTGTAGCTAATAAGCCCTACAGGTGGCATTTGGCTTGGAAGTTCAGACGATCTAGCCAAGGTAATTGTCGTCATTTCGTGTATTGTAGCAAAATGACGCTATTTTATCAAGCCCCGGTGAGGTTTGTTGAATTTTTGGCGGGTTACACTTGCAGGAGCCGACCTAACCGCGTCCGGCATCCCGAAATGCAGCAGACATGCTGTATCATGTGGGTAATACAGTTTATCCCTTAACTGCTTTAAACATTTTTAAACTGCCGAATGACCGACAAATAAACAGGCGAGACAAAGTTACCTAAATATAGGTCATATGAGCTTACCTAAAAATCGGGGTCAGCACTGTGAATCAAATGGTATGGGGGGCGGGGGTCTATTTATTAGGACTTCCCCCTCCTTATTATCATGCTTCCGGGATAGTCAGCGGCACGTAGCCTTCATGAATGGAATAGGGGCTTAGGCATCGACTTCTAGCTTTCATATAGCTGATGAAGTCGGTGACGTTATCAACGATCATGTTAGATTGAACGGTGCCGGGATCGATATACGTTACCCCGTCCTGCCATACGAACCCCTGATAACCAGTGTACGCCCCATAGCTATTTTTGGCCAAAATCTGACCATACATGCACTTGGTCTTGCTGTTCACCGTCAAGTCTTTGAACTTCACCGATGTAGGGTCTTTCATGGCGTCCCTAGCGCTCGCCATAGCCTGTTCCGCAAATTGCCGTTCGGGATCAGCGGGTTTGGTGAAGCTCATCGATCCATAAGCGAACTGTATAACAAAGAGAACAGCGATGAAGGCGGCGGCAACAATGGCCCACTTCCAATCTGTTTTCGCCTTCTCCGTATTTTTTGCTGGTTCGGTCATGTTAGCTCTGCCTCTGCGCCTTGGGACAGACCAACGTTGCTTCTAACTGGAAGTTGTAGAAGGCGTAATATTCGTCCTTGAGGTCACAACCAGTTGCTTCCCGCGCTACCTCCTTCATCAGGAGCCTGATGGCAGGAGTGGTATTATTGCGGAGTAGCTTCTCCATGCGATCAACAATGATCTGGTTGCCGGTCCACGTAATTTTGAACGTGTCGCCCTTGTAGACTATTTTATGCTTTTGACCGTCCGCCGGGATGGAAATGGTGGGCGTGCGGGTTTCCTGCGACGCCAGCATGAGCGCGATAGCTGTTAGGATCATTGCCGCCCCTTAAAACCGTTGAACCGGGTTTGTACAAACGGAGGAATAAGCCTGCTGGAACTGGCTTCTGCTTAGCCCTGAGCCTTCATCTTCGACCAGCGTAGGAGCATCAGAATTAGGCGAGGCGATGAATCGCTTGAATCCCGTATAGGCTCCGAACGCATTTTTGGAGTTCACCTGCCCGCATAGCAAAAGGTTGCCGCCCTCTATCCGTGCTAAAAATATGTTACGGAGCTTCGCCGCGTCTGCATCCTTGAGCAGCGCCTTCAAATTGGCTTCGGCGGCGATTCTAAGGTCGATGTTGTCCATGCCGCCATTAGTCTTCTTGGCAGTGACCTCTTCTTCGGCTGCAAATTGAGCATCCGCCTGTCTTTGTGCGTTGGCGATGGCCTCTGCTACCGCCGCATCAGAAGCATTCTCGATAGCTTCCGGGCGCTCTGCTGATGTAAATGCTGATGAGGGTCCACCCTGTGCGTTGTGTGCGACAAGGGCGGCGATGAAGATACCAGCGATACCGCCGAACGCTGCGAGGGCTCCGAGCCGAGATTTGTTCAAAGGTGAGGGCTCAGCCCCTGAATCCGGTTCTACCGCGTTTGCAAGGCGATGACCGCAATGCTTACAAACCTTAGCGGCAGCTTTGATCGTTTCCGCGCATTCGGGACAGGTAATTTCATCTGCGTTCAAGATATCGCCCCCGTTCGAAGTTGGAGGCGCTGCCCGACCGAAGCCGGGCGTTAGAATCCCTGTGCTAGGACAAGGCGCTGCGCTTTTAGGCACGCCTTGGACAGCACGCAGCCGCCCGGCCAAGAAACTCGACCGGACCTAGCAACAAGAGGATTCTAAGCCTCACCGCATGGGACTCACCATACGGCAACGTCCTCATGGCAAAGCATGGCGGCGGCGTAAATCCCTATTTGTTCTTCTACCGCTTCCAGACCCTTACAGACTTAACCAGTGCGGCTAGGCTGGTAATGATCGCCGCCACTTCCATCAAAAATGAACCATCGATATTGCCCATTGCCGACTCCTTTCCTGCGCCATATGTTCTCTGTTTGTTCTTATGTAGGAAAGGCGATTCTCATGGCGGTCAGGATAGAGCCAATCCCGGAAACGGTTCGCGTTCGGATCAGCGGCGACATAGAGACGGTTTTGTCAGTGCCCTATGAAGATGACGACAGGTTCCTTGTGGGCCTCAGCGACGGAACGCTTCTGGTGGGCAGCTATGATGACAATCTGCGGTGCAAGTTTGATGTGGCGCGTGATGGAGCAGGCATCATCCAGTTTGATAACGGTGCAGCAGTAATAAACTGGAAGGTGGAATGGGCTACGGTGTCCGCATATAATGCAACAATGGTGGAACTACCTGATCCAACGCCAATGCCTTTATTCCCAGATTTAGAGAACCTGATGCATTAATCTTACAACTACCTTTTAGTAGTTATTGGGTTTATTTTATGTTTGGTAACGAATACTTAATTATTAGTGATTTTAAAGCCCATGAAGGCCCTTCGATTTGCGAGAGGTAGGGTAGTAGCCTAAAGGTTCATTTCGATGCCTGACGGGCTTCTGAGAGGCTTACAGGGACATTCTAGATGCGCAGGGTCGGTTTATTGACCTTTGTTCGGAAGCAAGTTGCTGATTTTTAATCAAAAGCCCATGGTGTAGATGATCTGGAAGCGTTATTGATGATGCTCCTGTCCACGGGGGGCAGGATGACCCCGGCATCTGGTTCCCAAGCCCCGCCGGGGTCAATCTATCTGCTGCTGATGTCATCGCCGCCCATATGTGAATGGCAAAGAGGGGTGGATTGCGGACAGGCCGCTGTTGAACCACAGGTGATGGATTCGAGACTAGCGGCTTACGGAAGTGAGCGGCTGAGAGTGCTACAGCGGAGGAAGCGACGATTCCTCAACGCACTGCTCACCTTTATGGCTGGTGCTAATGATCGAGTAGGAGCGCTTGAATTCGAGCGGATGTAATTGCTGTTTATCGTCTGGGTCGAATGTTTGAAAATCGAAGCTACAATGCACTTGGGGATGGAGCCAACCCTGCTTAGTGCAAGACTCATTGCTGACAACCTTAAGTTCAGGTGTCGGTTCGATCAGGATACACAAACCACCATTGGCGCATTCACAGGTCGGACCGAGAACCGCATACGGACCTTGTGGCGCCTCTGAGCAAGATGCCAGAAATAGGCCCGCACTGAAAATTGCTACCCTCATTCTATGCCCCGTAGCACGGACGCGTGGTCGATCAATGACCAGTGTCGGAATGCCATTATCGGCGTCCAAACGGCAACAAATGGTCGTTTAGCGAAGGCTCACCGCCTGATAAGTTATTTCCACCCCTTCGACGTGATTGCCCTGCTCGAAAAGGCGAGATTGTGCGGCATAACGGATAAGCAGCCGATCCGGCGATAACCACTTCATCTCAGCCCAGGGTCCTCCCCAATCACCTGCACGGGCTATCCCGTGGTCATCGTCAGCACGGAACGTGTTGCCGATACCGGAGAGCTTGTCGCCAGCATCTATAATCGAGATTTGCGTTGAGAAGCCAGTCGTCGCGCCGCAGTCCCGTTGGAACATCACTGCTTCACGTTGGCCATCGGGGGAGGTCTTTCGCGAAACAACATCGTTTCCGCACGTATCCGAACAGCCGGTGGTAATGATGCAAAGGGCGGCGAGGGGCATGACTTTAAGCATGGCCATTCGTGTCTGCTTTGGAGATGCACGACAAGACGCATTGGCGGCAAAAAATGGTCGTTTGCAGATGGGCAGCTATCAGCGCCCGCCGTCATAAGAATAATAGATAGCCCAATAAGACGCCTATCAGCATCGCTGCCGGGGCAAGTATGAACATGCTGATGGATTGCGACGGTATCGGATTGAACCGCAGGCGCGGGCCGTTGCATTCGTCCAGTGACTTCAAGCGCCGTGCGCGGCGAAATTGGCGAATGTCAGCCATGTTGCCCCCTTCACAAACATTGTGCGCTTATGCTGTTCGCTTTTCCACCCTTTGGATGGCGGCGCGGCTGACGGCATACTCTTTTGCCAACGCGCCAAGGGACACCCCCTGTTTCCGCTTCTCAATAATAGTGCGCTGCTGATCGTCTGTAAGGGCTTGCGGCCTGCCTAGAACCTTTCCAGCCGCCTTTGCCCGGTTAAGCCCTGCCTGTGTCCGCTCTATAAGCAAATCGCGTTCGAACTCAGCGACGGCGGCGATGACAGCCATGGTCATCTTGCCCGCCGCGCTGGTGAGGTCCACACCGCCAAGGGCAAGACAATGAACCTTCACGCCTTCTGCCGCCAACCGTTCGACCGTAGCGCGAAGGTCCATGGCGTTGCGGCCTAGGCGGTCCAGTTTCGTCACTATGAGAATGTCGCCCGCTTCAAGACGATCTACCAGCTTGGCGAAGCCCTTACGCTCCATGGCAGCAACGGAACCGGAAACCGTCTCTGTAACAACCCTCTTAGGATCGACCGTGAAGCCTGCCGATGCGATTTCCTGAACTTGGTTGGCGGTATGTTGTTCAGCCGTGCTGCAACGGCAGTAGGCGAAGGTGCGGCTCATATCGTCATTTCCTGTATCGAATCAGTGTAACGATAATAGAAGTGTATCTTAGATATGTGGAGTCTAATTTTCGATACGGGCTTCGGACATGTAACGAATAGGAACGTTTTGAAGCCCCCCATGGCTTGCGCATAGGCTTTGCTCCATATGAAGCCACTGAATGGAATTGTTGAAGCGCGGGGAAGACATGATGCCGGATTGGGTTTCTACGACCGCCAGCGTTTTTGCAGGCGGGGCTCTTACTATGGTATCTGCATGGCTAGCTGACCGTAGAGGCGCGAACCGTGAGCGAGAGAAGTTGCGGGAAGATCGTCGCGAGCGACTGACAATGCGCCGCAATGACTTCCAACGTGAGACGCTACTTGCTCTTCAAGTTGCGGCTCAAAAGTTCATACGCGGTACCGGTGTCGCGCTTTATAAAGACCGGATCGCTTTCCGTCAAACCGGAGAGTGGCAGAAGCAACTCCTTGGAGAAGACCTGTCAAATAATCTCCTTCAATTCGTTACAGAGGTCATGCTGTTGGGCAGTAGGATATCCGATGGTGAGGTTAGGGCTTTAGCTGACCAGCTTCGGGAGCAAGCATCCTGTGTAGGTCGTTCTTCCGATAAGGAGGCTGCTGAACAATGGATGCTTGCCGCAAGCGATACCCATCAGGCCATCATTGAGCGGATCGGGGTACTCATTCGCGAAATGGATGAATGGGCGTGACAGGTGCGACCAGCGCTGCCCATGTCGTGCAATGGCGTAAAGAGAACGGTGCCAGTATCAAAGGCACAGCCCGGCAGTTCGGCTTATCGGAGGCTACGGTAAAACGTTACTGTGCTTCTGTATGACGTATTGGTCACGGACAGGCGCTCCGGTGTTGGAAACGCGGCCGAGAAATTAGAACAAGGTGTCTCCCAATACCACGCTGTTTCGATAAGCTAGACTATTTTCCAAGTTTACTTCAACTGTGTAAAGATCATCTGGTAGTGCCTGTCGCCATATCCAGTCTGATGCTGGATCTGTAGGTTGAGCAGCAAGAGAAGAGTTGAAAAAGTTAACTATCTTTACGCCCGCGCTGTTCCATACATCTATTTTTACGGAGATGGCCCTTTGATCTTTCCGTGGATTTAACCTAAATCTAACCCCTTCGTTAGTTAGTCTTATTTCTTGGAGAAAAGTATATTCCTTTTGGAATACCTTTAAAGCATCGGAGACATGGCAATACGGTTCCCAATGCCGACGTTGATCGCCTAACATATGAAGAAGTGTTTCACGCTCTGGTTCAGAGCGAAAGCATATGTTTTTAAGGCAAGTTCGTAGATCGAGAGGAGATTGAGCTAAAACTTCAGCGCACCTCGCATCAGTATAGGATCGGTCCCCTCCGGTTCCTCCTTCTGAGAATACCTTTGCAAATGGAATCTGAGAAAAATACGCCTCATCGTCGCCTGGTACTGTGTCAGCAAGCTGCATATTTTTGTCAGAAAACATGATGTTTTGGCTCGTCAAAACAGTGCGAGCGTCAAGTAAGAACATTACTAATACTGCGGCGTGAGTGACATCACCGTAGTTACATTCGCCCGCTTTGCGGATACCTTCAATGTGCCATTGAGTGGGTGTTTTAGGACGAAAGTATAACCGAACGTGACCATGCGCGTGGTTTCTAGCATCGATCACGCCCGGAGCCGCTACATCTATTGGGCGATGGTTGCCTGCATCGTCACGAGATCGCAAGTATCCATCGCGAAGGATCGCTACCGCGTTATCAAGCGGCGCGTGGTGAAACAGATGGGCAGGCCAGTGCTTTCGATGAACGTAAAAATCACTGGTCAGACGGGCCTGCCAGTTTGCAATATGCTCATCTACAAACGCTACGGTTAATGCCATGCGAGTTCGTGCTGCTCGCTCGTCTGACTCGTTGACGCTACACCTCTAGCTTCCGGCCGAGGTTCAACAGCAAATTCGGGCTCAGCATGTCCCGCTCGCTGAATCTGCACCGGACGGAGGTTCGGTAGGATACTTAAAAGTGAAAGCAGAGGCTCAGCCCCAGTGCTAATCGACCAACCCGCTTTGCGTTTTGTAACTAGTCCACTTTGTAGATCGAACCATACCCCCCTGAGATCATCTTCCTCAAGAATGCAGGTTTTTGACTCCGTTTCGATGGATAGGCCCTTATCCTCTCTTAGTCTCGCTCGAAATGGAGATAAGGAATCTAATGTCGTCAATTCACCATGCGAAACATCTAACGCCTGACTAATCGATGCCATAAACCCGTCGAAACTATTGCTGTAGAGACGGTCCTTTCGAAGAGCCGCAGCTACAGGTTCTAGATGCTCTGGCAAGCCTACGTCCACCGTATAGTCATGGATATACACAGGAATAGACACCTTGGATAAATAATGCTCCATCAAAGGACGCACATCTTTCCAATCTAAATTGCCGTTTCCACAACCTAGTTGAGGAAATGAAATCTCGGTGATCCCTTGATCTGCATAAGCAGCAACAAACTTCGCAAGGCCCTGCTCAATCCATTCTAACTTTGATGGATTGCGCCAATGCACCTTCGTAGGAAAGTTGAGAACCCAACTCTCACTACCGCGCCACAGCCAAAGCTTACCGGGAACAAGTGCCTTTTGATCGCAGATACGCTTATAGGAGCGGAACATATCAGGTTCACGCTCCTTAAACGCTTGCGCTAGCCCTTTTCCCATAACGCCCACGCAGTTGACGGTATTCACTAACGTTTGCGCGGGCGATTCGAAAATGCTCGTTCTGCGATAGATTAGCATTTGCTAATTCCTATCGAGGTCTGACGGGGGACATAGGTCATACTCGCCTCCTCAATGAGAACAGAAAGTGAACACAGCCGCTAGCAAAAAAGTGATTTGCTGTCCAGATGATTAAAAGCACAAAAGTTGTCGGGAGCGCAAGCGATCCTTGACAAGCGGAATCTAAAGAGAGGCCGAATCGAACCGACAGCAGGACTCGATTCAATCTACCATTTTAAAGATGTTGGGCTGATTGTGGGGCGAGATTATAGGCGCACCAATTTCCTCAACAAATTCAGTAACTTAGAGGAAAAGGTGGCGGAGAGGGAGGGATTCGAACCCTCGGTACCGTTGCCGGCACGCCGCATTTCGAGTGCGGTGCATTCGACCACTCTGCCACCTCTCCGCAGAAGGTTCGGCGCGTGCCGTCCCGGTCGAGCGGCGGCCATTAGCGAATGATTTTCACCTTGCCAAGCAGCGGCGAGCATTTTTCTTGTTTCGCACCGCAAGCATCCTAAATTGTGTCACATGAACGACGCGATTCAGATTTTCGGAACCGATGTTACAGCCCCGCCCATCGTCCACGCCGGCTTCAGCATCGGCGATGTCGTGCAGCACCGCCTTTTCGGCTTTCGCGGGGTGGTGTTCGATATCGATCCCGTCTTCGCCAATACGGAAGAATGGTATCAGGCCATTCCCGAGGAGGTCAGGCCGGACAAGCATCAGCCCTTCTACCATCTGCTCGCCGAAAATGGCGAAAGCAGCTATGTCGCCTATGTCAGCCAGCAAAACCTGATCGCGGACGACAGCGAGGAGCCTGTCGATCATCCCGCCATCTCCGGCATGTTCGGCACCTATGCCAACGGCAAATATCAACTCCGCCCCCTGCATCGCCACTAGG
>Ga0105239_10007562_pt1 | contig 12464 bp, 7 predicted proteins | sample KBSC44metaG_FD_92761 | JGI IMG/M metagenome (GOLD analysis project Ga0105239, IMG submission 92761) | Corn rhizosphere microbial communities from Kellogg Biological Station, Michigan, USA - KBS C4-4 metaG | ecosystem: Host-associated > Plants > Roots > Rhizosphere > Soil | place: Michigan, USA...
AGTTGACGAAGATGCGGAAGGACTGGGACCGCCGGGGCCGCGAGAATGCCCGCCACTTTGTCGCCAACGGCCAGCAGGAGTGGACTGACGAAGAGTTTTTTGCGTCAGGCGAGAGCTCTGTCTGGCACGAAGTCTTGAGCGATAGCGGGAATGTCTGCCAGGGAAAAGATCCCAAGACCATGCGCGTCCTGGAGATTGGCTGCGGCGCGGGCCGGATGACCCGGGCACTCGCGAAGGCCTTCGGAGAAGTCCACGCCGTCGACGTCAGTGGGGAGATGGTCGAGCGGACCCGGCTGGCTTTGCGTGACATGCCGAATGCCCACGTCTACCAGAACAACGGGATGGATTTACGGGTCGTTCCCGAACTCGGATTCGACTTTGCCTTTTCGGTGATCGTCTTCCAACACATTCCCAGCCATGAAGTAATCAGGAGCTACGTGCGGGAAGTGGCCCGCCTCCTTCGGCCCGGAGCCTTATTCAAGTTTCAGACCTGTGGAATGCCGAATGCGGACGCGGATCCATTTGACACTTGGGTTGGGGCTTCCTTCTCGCTGGAGATGGCGCGCAGCCTGGCGGCGGAAAACGGGTTTGAGTGCCGCCATCATCTCGGAGAGGGAACGCAATTCTTTTGGCTCTGGTACTTTAAGAACGCGAAATAGTGAATAGCCAGCACGAGCTTGTGGGGCGGCCAATCCTGGCCGCAGCCGGCTTTCAGCCGGCTCAATCGCTGTCACAAGAGCCCGCCGAATAAAGGGAAGCCTCGCAGGACGCTATCATGGAAAGACATGTACCGGCCTGTACCGAAAGTCCCTGATTTCCCGGCAATTGAACGCGAAATGCTGCGTTTCTGGGAAGAAAATCGCGTTTTTGACAAGCTGAGAGAGCAGACGGCGGATGGGCCGCGCTGGTCGTTTTTAGATGGGCCGATTACCGCCAACAACCCGATGGGTGTGCATCATGCCTGGGGCCGTTCCCTCAAGGATATGTATCAGCGGTATCACGCCATGAACGGGCAGCGCCTGCGCTACCAGAACGGGTTCGATTGCCAAGGCCTATGGGTGGAAGTGGAAGTAGAGAAAAGCCTTGGCCTGGGCACCAAGCGCGATATCGCGAGCTTCGGCATGGCGAATTTCGTACGCGCTTGCAAGCAGCGTGTGCTCACCTATGCCGCTAGGCAGACCGAGCAGTCCATCCGGCTCGGGTATTGGTGCGATTGGGACGATCCCAAACTGCTGTTGGAACTTCGCGATGCACTGGAAGACGGCGATCGCGTTGTCACGGCGAAGCTGCCGAGCGGCCTGACCGAAAAGGCCCGCGCCAGCGAGATTATTCGCAAACTTGGATCCGCCGAATACGGCGGCAGCTACTTTACTTTCTCCGACGAGAACAACTACACCATCTGGGCCTTCCTGAAGAAGTGCCACGAGCAGGGGTTCCTGTATCGCGGGCATGACGTAATGCCATGGTGCGGCCGCTGCGGCACGGGTCTGTCGCAAATGGAAGTCGCGGAAGGGCGCAAAATCACTACCCACACTTCGGTGTTCGTGCGCTTCCCGCTGAAGGATGAGGAACGTGCCGCCCTCCTGGTCTGGACCACTACGCCCTGGACTTTAACCTCCAACGTGGCGGTCGCGGTGAACCCCGAAATGACGTACCTGAAAGTGCGGCACGGCGACTGGACGTACTACGTTGCGAAAGGCAACTTCGAACACGATCGCGTCCAGGACCTGCAGGTCGAAGGTAAACACGAGACGCATAAGTTGCCTTCGATCCGCACCATCCTCAAAGGTACGGGTCCGGTGGAAGTGCTGGCGGAACTCCCGGGTCGCGACCTGCTGGGGCTGACCTATCGCGGCCCATTCGACGATCTTCCGGCGCAGAATACACCGGGCGGGGTTTTCCCGTATGGGATCACGGGCGGTGGCAAGACGTCGGCGGAATCGCATCGAGTGATCGCTTGGGACGCGATCAGTGAGGCAGAAGGTACCGGCTTGGTTCACATCGCGCCGGGCTGCGGTGCGGAAGATCAACAGTTGGGCAAGGAGAACGGCATCCCGTTCATCGCGCCGCTCGATGAGGCGGCTACGTTCCAGGACGCCTTTGGACCGTTCACCGGCAAAAAGGCCAGCGACGTTGCCGATGAGGTCGTCGCAGCGTTGAAGGCCGCGGGACTGCTTGCGGCACGCGAGAAATACCCGCACGTCTACCCGCACTGCTGGCGCTGTAAGGAAGAACTCGTCTTCCGCCCGGTGGACGAATGGTTCATCCGCATGGACTGGCGTGATCGGATTCAGAACGTCGTGCCCACCATCAAATGGATCCCGGCAGAGGGCGAGGCGCGCGAGTTGGATTGGCTGCGCAACATGAGCGACTGGATGATCTCCAAAAAGCGGTTCTGGGGGCTCTCGTTGCCGATTTGGGTATGCGGCGCATGCGAGCACTTCACCGTCCTCGGGAGCCGCGAGGAATTGCAGGAGCGCGCGGTAGAAGGCTGGGACGTTTTCGACGGCAACTCGCCGCACCGCCCCTATGTGGACGCGGTGAAGATCAAGTGCGAGAAGTGCGGCTCGATCGCCTCTCGAATTGAAGATGTCGGCAATCCGTGGCTGGATGCGGGGATCGTCCCCTTCAGCACCATGGGATACAAGAGTCATCACGACCAATGGCAGAAGTGGTTTCCGGCCGACCTGGTCCTCGAGAGCTTCCCCGGTCAGTTCCGCAACTGGTTTTATTCCATGTTGGCGATGAGCGCCATGATGGACGGCCGTGCGCCGTTTAAAGCGCTCCTGGGACATGCCCTCGTGCGCGATGCGCGCGGCGAGGAGATGCACAAGTCCAAGGGCAACTCGATCGCATTCGATGAGGCGGCGGAAGTGCTCGGCGCGGAAGTGATGCGCTACATCTATGCCGAGCAGAAGACCGCGCAGCATTTGAATTTTCCCGATCTGCATCCCAAAGGCAGCACCGGGCAGACCATCGACGGTGAAGCGCGCCGCAAGCTGCTGACGTTCTGGAACTGTTACAGCTTCTTCGTGATGTATGCGACGGCCGATGGATGGAAGCCGGCGAATCATACGGCGGTTCCAACCAATGAGCTGGATCGGTGGGTACTGACTCGTCTGCAGAGGCTGGTCGCCGCAGCCCACGAAGCCTTCCAGAATTACGAACACTATCGCGTCATCGAAGCATTCCAGGAGTTCGATGAGCAGTTTTCCAATTGGTATCTGCGGCGCTCACGGCGGCGCTTCTGGAATAGCGACCAGGATGCTTATCAAACGCTCTATACGGTACTGACCACCGTGATCCGGGTGATGGCGCCGGCGCTGCCTTTCCTTACCGAGGAAATCTACCAGAATCTGGTGCGGGCAGTAGACCCTGCAGCGCCTGTGTCTGTACACCTGACAGCCTATCCGCAGGTGAACACGCAACTCATCGATGAATCACTCGAGCAGAGCATTGAGGCGGTGATCCGGCTCAAGAACCTGGCGCTCAATCTCCGCACTCAGAGCAAGGTGAAGATTCGCCAGCCGCTGGGCGTCCTGTACGTTCGACCGCGCGATGGGGCCGATCGAACCGTCCTCGAGAATCCAGATTACGCAGCGCAGATTCTCGAAGAGATCAACGTCAAGCAGCTAAGGCTGATAGAGGACGAGACCAGTCTGGTCAAGGTAGTTTACAGACCCGATTCGAAGAAGGTCGGTGCGAGAGCGGGAAAATCTCTCAAAGCCGTCGCCCAGGCATTGGAAAACGCCGACCGCGAGCAGATCCGTAAAGGCGCCGGATACACCGTCGAAGCAGATGGACAGACCTTCGAATTGGCCGCCGATGAGATTCTCGTGTCGTTCGACGGTCCGGCCACTCTAAGGTCGAGTCTGGAACAGGGGACGTTCATGGCACTCGATACGGTCCTGACGCCGGAATTGGAAGAAGAGGGCTTAGCCCGCGACTTCAACCGCTTACTCCAGGACCAAAGAAAGGTCTTGAATCTCGACATCTCCGACCGGATCAACGTGACGTATTCAGCGTCGCCGCGGCTGGCCAAAGCCATTTCGACCCATGCCGACTACTTACGTGCTGAGTTGCTGGCGGAGCGGCTGGAGTTCGACCCTGTCCAACCGTCTGGCGTAAAACTTCTCCTCGGCGGGGAAGAGATCCTCGTCACGCTGACCAAGGCCCGCTAAGCGAGTCCCGGCGTCAGGCGATTTGCGCTGCCCAGAGGTCCGCTGACGCCGGCGCCGCTGGAAAGCGCGCCGGTTGGCAGGCCTGAGCCCAAAGCGACCGCGGCTTGTGGCGGCACACCACCGGCACTTCGAGTATGTCTTCAAGCAGGCGATCGACCAGGTTCTGATACCTCGGTGCGGGGTCCTCGGAGTCGAATCGGAGAACTTCCATATCGCACGCGTATTGCGGATCGTAATAGGCGGGCAATTCACCCACCTCGGTACGCAGCGCACTTCCTCCGATTCGCCTCAACAGTGTGGATGAAGCGTGGCGAACCGTGGCGGTTGTGATGCCGAGGCAGCCTCCGAGAATTCGCGCAAGGCTGTAAGTTGCGATTGCCGTCCGCGCAGCTTCCATGGTGCAGCGGCGTTCGGGAGCAATTGCCCAACCGCCAACTTCGACATACGAAACTCTACGCTGCCGGGCCTGTTGCAACTCAGCCTCGACCGCCTTGCGAAATGCATCGCCCCAGGTTCGGCAGGTGGCCAGAGCGGAATGCCTCACCCATAGATCGCGAAATCGCGCATCACTGCCATGGGCACAGTACCGAACGCATCCCTGCACCTCTTCTGATGCATTAACGGCAAGCAGGTGCCAGCTATCCTCGTCAACTGCGACACGGTGACGGCCGTCAAGCGAAAGGTGCGAGCGGTCCACTGCTCCGTCCTGGACGTAAACACTGCCCCGGAACCGCTGCATCTTCGCAACCAGCTGCGCGTGTCTCGAAGGTTCGCAACGAACCTTCTGAAAATCCAGGGGAAGACGAGCACTGGCTGGGGCCACCAGGACAAAGCGAACCTGGTGAGAATCCGGGGTCGGACTTACGCAGCTGGAGTTGGCCGCTACCGTTTGCGGATGGAGCAATTGCACCGTAAGTACACCTCTCGCAGGCAACTCTAGCGGAGCGAAACCGCTCAGGCTAGACTGCTTAAAGTTAGTTGAAAGGCGCTACGAATCCACGGCTGGCGATCGTTAGCACCTTCGGTGAAGCTAAGAATTTCGGAAATGGAATCTAGAGCAATTTTTGTGCCGATTCAGACATATGCTTAGGGTGTTCCCCTTAGGACCAACATCCTGAACCTTGAGTTCCCGATACGGTACTTTCTTCACGCAAGAAATACACGATGTGTAAAATATTACCTATCCGTTCTCCGTTTGTTCTATGACAAATGTCCTGTTTCCTTAGATATGCAGCATCCGTTAACGTTAGGTAACTGCTGGCAAATTCCTCTGCGAATTCCGCGGACGGGGATCCACTCCTCTTCTGGACCAACCTTTTTTCGCCAACTAGCCACATAGTTAACGGTTGTTGCCTATCCAAATTCAAGATTCGGCGCAATCGCACAAGGAGTGAAAATGTCAGCATTGGAGTTTGCAAGTGAGCACATCCCGTACCCGATCTGAGCGGCTACTTTTCGTTTATCCTGATTTCGATCCGACCTACTGGGGTATGCAGCACGCCCTGCCGCTGGTAGGACGCAAGTCGTTGATGCCGCCTCTGGGTCTTATGACCATCGCGGCGATGACCCCGGAACGGTACGAGGTCAGGATCGTAGATATGAACTGCGAACCCCTCACTGAGGAGCATATCGAGTGGGCAGACATGGTGCTGTTTTCGGCCATGATGATGCAGCAGCGGACGTTGTTCAAGGCCGCCGCGCGGTGCCGTGCAGCCGGGAAGCCGGTCGTGTTCGGGGGACCCTATCCGACTTCCTTCACGGATGAGTGCGAGCCCTACTGCGACCACCTCGTGCTGAACGAAGGTGAGGTCACGTGGCCCATGTTCCTGGCCGACCTGGAGAGAGGGACCCTAAAACCGGTCTATGCCAGCACTGAGAAGCCGGATGTCACGCAGTCTCCCTGCCCCCGTTTCGACCTCGTGAATATGGCGCACTACGGCATGATCCCGCTGCAATACTCACGCGGCTGCCCGTTCCTCTGCGAATTTTGCGACATCATCGTGCTCTACGGAAGGGCGCCGCGGACCAAGACACCGGCACAAATGCTGGCGGAACTGGACGCGCTCTATGCCACCGGATACCGCGGGGGCGTTTTCATCGTAGATGACAACTTCATTGGCAACAAGAAGGAGGTCCTGAACTTTCTGCCCGAGATGGAGCGTTGGAACCGTGAGCACGGAAATCCCTTCCAATACGGGACGGAAGCATCCCTGAATCTTGCGGAAGACAAGAAGCTCGTCGACGGCATGATCAAAGCGGGATTTAGCTGGGTCTTCATTGGGGTTGAAACGCCCGATGAGGCTTCCCTGAAAGAGACAAAGAAACATCAAAACGTTCGCGGTTCTCTGGTGGATCGCGTTCGGGTGCTACAGAACGCGGGAATGTTGGTCTTCGGTGGTTTCATTCTCGGCTTCGACAACGACACCGAGGATATTTTCGATCGCCAGATCGAGTTCATCGTCCAGTCCGCGATTCCGAATGCGATGGTGGGCCAGCTCGGAGCCCTGCCGCATACGCCTCTTCATGAGCGAATGCGTAAAGAGGGCCGGCTGCTGCGATCGTTGACCGACGAGAATGGTCTGGGCCCGTTTTACTGCAACTTCAAAACGAAATTGTCGTTTGAATCGTTGGTGCGCGGACAGCGGAAAATTCTGAAAACGATCTACGAACCAAGAGCCTATTTTGACCGGCTGTTGGAAGCATATCGTCGCTTGCCCAAGGAAAAGAAGATGAGCGCGAAGCTGCGCAAACTTCTCTTCCCTCCAGGAATGGTGTTGGGAGATCGACCGTCGGGCGCTGTTGAAATGCTTCCGGAATTCACGGGCAAGGCGAGGATGTCTGCCCTATTGAAATTTTTGCGATCGGTCGAACCAGGATTTCGCCGCGAAGCGTATCGGTTTATGCGGAAGATCGCGTGGGAATGTCCAGAGTACTTCCAACAATCACTGGATTATCTGCTGACGGCCTATCACTACTACATATTCACACGCGATACGGTATTGCCGGAATACGATCGGGTATTGGCCGATCCGTCCGCCTACGAAACACGTGGATCGGCGGAAGAGGACGCCCACGCTGTGTCGTGCGCATCTTCTTCCACCAGTATCGTGCAGATCGCCATCGCCACAGCAGCCGGCGCGGGAATCTCGCCGACCGCCATCGACGAGGACTTGCCGGTTAGTGCTGGGCGAGTGCAATCAGGACGGTAGCGGCCAACAAGTCGCGCCCGGCAGGCGATGGGTGTACATCGCAGGTCGTCGGACTGAGTCTAATTAGCAGTCCCGCACTGCAGGGATCGCCTTGGTACAGAGCTGAAGCGAGTTGGAAAGCCCCAAACCCGTCCGCGAACTTGGCGCCGAACGCCGTGCCCACCCCAACCATGACCTGATTCATTGCGGCGATCGCCTGCGTGAACAGCGGGTCGTTATTGGGAACATATTGTTTCATCAGGATCAGTTTGCCCGTGTAGCCACCCTGGGACCGGAGTTGCGAGAGGATAAAAGCCATGTTTTTGCCAAAGGCATCCAGCACTCCCGGCAGATTCGTCTGCACACAGGGCGCAAAGCTGGGCAAAGTAGGATCACCACCACACAGAATCTCAAGCAGAATCAGATCATTGCCGCCCATGCTCAGCGTCACCAGACTGATCTTCTTGTTAGTCTGCAATTGCTGAATGGCGAAATTCAGTTGCGAACCCGGATACGTGGCTTTCAGGCCGAACGCTGCCTTAAAATCCTGGCAGTGGTAGTCGGGTGCTCCAACCGTGATGAAACTGCCGCTGGTTTCTCCAGGACAGGACGCATTGACTTCGAGCTTGCGATTGCGCTGGAACAGAACGTCAGCAACAATTTCCGGATAGCCGGTATATGCGTTCGGGGGCTGACCTAACAAAGTTGGGTCGTATCCAAACGAGATGGATTCACCCAGGGCTAGATATGTGTAATTGTTTGCGGCCGCGAAGGCGGCCGACGCGAAATAAAGAAGGCTGATCGCTGAAATAACTCTTAAAGCTTGGCGGGTAGAAAGCATTGACGGAGTCTATCACGGCGAAAAGGGGCTCGCGTGTTCGTAATAGAACTTTTGAACAATTCAGTACTAAGGGTCTAACGAACAGCCTTCCGGACAACCCTGCCGCTAGCTCGTTTATACTGGTTTTCTGCATTATTATCTAAATGGCAAGCTGTAGCAAGTGCGACCTCTGCGCCAATCCGGGAACACGTTCGTTAGCCACCGACGTGGCTCGCGTACCGTGTAATGTCCGCCGTTTCCAAGACCACGTCTTCACGCTTTGGCGATGTACAGGGTGCGGATCCATTCATTGCGAGGAGGATGCGGACCTCGAGTTATATTACGCGGATTATCCATTAAAGAGACAGCAGATGGGTTTCGGCGAACGCATCGGTTACCAGAACAGGCTCAACCTGATCGAGAGAGAAGGTTTCCAAAAAACGGATCGGATTCTCGACTACGGCTGCGGCGCCGGGCTGTTCGTTGATTTTCTGCGGACTCAGGGAGTAGAAAGAGCCACCGGGTACGATCCCTTCGTGGATGCTTACCGCGATCGTCAGCAATTGCAGCGGCCCTTCGATGCAGTGGTCTCGTACGATGTAATCGAACACCACGATGATCCGCGCTCCTTTTTGAAGGATTTAGTCCCTCTGGTCCGGCCGGGGGGACAACTGGTGATCGGAACTCCGAATGCCGATCATGTTCAGATCAATCGCGAGGGCGACCCCTCACTGCATCCCCCTTATCATCGACATATTCTGTCGGAGCGGGTACTCGTGGAACTCGGGCGCGAACTCGGGCTCATCGTTGCCAGAGTTCACTTGCGATCCTTTTACGATAGCCTTTACCCCACCGTCAACTCCCGCTTCTTGTGGTCGTACCTCAGGAAGAGCAAACTGCTCGATACCGCCGTGGAGCCGCCCCGGACCGACTTGGTAGCCAAGTCCCCCGCCTTACTCTTTTTCGCGGTCTTCGGTTACTTTTTCCCGGCCCACGACTACATGCTCGTGACCTTTCGCAAAGCGGCCTGAGACTTTCAGATCATGCGACTTTCTCATCCACGAAGCGCCGAAATAGAGAGCCACTGTCGTAGCGTTGAAAAACTGACGACCAGGCCTGTGCCGACCTCCGGAATTCCGGCTTAAACAGCAGCTTCTCGATTGCTTGGGCGAGACGTCGTTCCGAAGCATCCTCGACCCTGACGCCCAGCCCCGCGCCATTCTCCGCTAGAACAACGGTCGCGAGCTGCTGATCGGCGTTGCTCGGGATTCCGAGCACCGGAGTCCCGCTGGAAATCGCCGGATAGCTGCCAGGACTGCCGCCATGGCAAACCACGACTCTCGCCTCTCTGGCTGTTTCTTCCAATGGGAGCAGCTCGGCCATGTAAGCATTAGAGACCACAGAAGGGATGGGACGGCCCGAAGTCGCTATAACCACGGCCACGGGCAGTTTCGACAATGCCGAGAGCAATGCAGGCAAAATCCGTAAGGCACCGGAGCTGCCCATCGCGACCAGCACTTTAGGTCTTGGGTCGGCCCGCATCTGTTCCCACCAGTCCGGCTTAGGGATTGGCGGCGCCCACTGGCAGGTTCCCACGTAGTGGTGATTGGAAGGCGGATGCCGCGTTGGCACGAACTCTGGCACATCCGCGTAGAGTACGTGAGTTCCGTCGGTGAACATCGCCCGCGCGTCAAGCGAAAGACGCGGCAAGCCAAACTCCTGCCGGACGGCGTTGAGACCTCCCACCTGAAAAGCGTGCGCCAGCGGTTCAGTGAACCGATAAATCGTATTCAGAATCCGAGGCGAGACCAGACGCGTGATGGGAATGGAGGGCACGATCGCCCTCCGTTTGGCATAGGGACTCCAGTAGGCATTCGTGATCACTGCGGAAGGTACATTTTCCAGGCTCGCACTGATCGCGAGCGAAGGCCTCAAATCGCCCACCACCATGTTCGGCCGAAACTCGCTAATTAAATGCCGGTCTTCATGTACATAGCGGCGAATAACGTCACGTGGAAAAAGGGGAGCGCCCTGGCTGAGATGCTTCAGGAACTGTTCGCCTGGCATGGTTTGCAGCTCTCTCACGACGAACGCCCGATTCTCAAGGAATCGAATGAAACGTCCGGGAGAGCAGAAGACGATGTCGTAGCGGTCGGGATCGAGGGACTGGGCCAGCGCGAGAGGACGGGTGAAGTGGGCCATGGTCGCGCCTTCTGCAAAAAAGAGAATGCGTTTGCGGGGCATCCGGAGTGGCGGTTACGATCTAGGCAAATCTCGGCGGCGTAAGAAAAACAAAGCCCCCGCGTGACCTGGTCACACGGGGGCCGGAAAACAAGTATATAAGACGGCCGAACTTAGGCCTTCTTGAACTTGCGAGTGGCCGCCAAACCGATCAGGCCGGCGCCAATCAGAAGCATGGTGCTGGGTTCCGGAACTGTCGGGGCAAGCTGGACAGTGAATGAGCCGGAGTAGGTGCTGGTGCAAGATCCGCTGACGCAGCCGAGTCCCGTTTTGGAATCTGCAATGCCAAAAATGAAATTCTGGATGTCGATTGGATCCAGACCCACGAATTGAGTGGTGTAACTACCCTGCCAATTCGAAATCGGAGACGTTCCGTCACTCACCGTACCAATAGCCGCCAGAGTTACCGAAGTACCTGTCGATGTCTTGGTTAAAATGATTGGCCCGACACCGCCAGCCGAGCAGCTTTGGCCAAGGGTCAGCGCGGCAGTGCAAGCATTCGCAAGGCCCGGACCGAGGTTTGTCAGATCGAAAGTGAGACTGCCAACTCCGGGAGCGCCGGAGAACACCATGAACCCGGTGCCGGGGGTTACGCCAAAAACCAGATCTTTGATTGTCCCGAGCTCCGTGGGTGCGATATTGCCCCCAGCGAATGTCACGTTGGTCAGGGCATCGGCTTGAATGCAACCAGTACCGCCGCCCACTGGCAGAATCCAATCGATTGAGGTGCTCGTGACCGTCACGCCGCCGCCAGCGCAGTCAGATACGTTCAGGTTGCCGACAACTGATGCCGAGGCTGTGCCTAGCATCATAAAACCCGCAAGAGTCGCCAAACCGGCGATTCGTAATTTCATTTGAATGATCTCCTCCAAGATTTGAACTACATCAAGAAACGTAGGTCCGAATTGGAGTATAGGGTTAACAGAAGATAGCGGTCAATAGTTCACTGGGGTGATATTGCCTAAAGAGGTACTGAAGCTAAGCAGATTTTGTACCGGGACCCAGTACGAAGGTCCTACATGCCGGTTAAAAAAATCACCAACTCCATACCCCTCAGGTACTTAGATGTACGCCACCGCACATCAGGATATTCGTTTTTATTAGTACGAAAGTTCACGGTGGAGTGTTTTCACCGAGCCCGAATCGTGTTGTTTCGCGCGATGTTCGAGCAAACTCAAGCTCCGCAAACCCATTTTGCGACCATCGACTTTGCGTTGACGGGCTTGCCGGCAAAGTGCCTAATAAATTCTGAACAGTTTTGCGGGAATGCACCTGACGCTACTGACGATCGGCGCGCGCGGAGACGTTCAGCCAAGGTGGCGATGGGTCAGGAACTGGTGCGGGCCGGTCACGCAATTCGCATAGCGACTTTCGGAGCTTTAGATCGCTGGTGGAATGTCTGGCCTCTCTCTGCGCCTTTGGCAGGCGCCGGGGGCCCTTAACCGATTCGCCAGAAGGACGAGCCCTGCTGGCATCTGGAGAAAATATGAGCCTTGACTAAGCTTGTGATGTAGCCGATGCCATTATCTATCACTACACGGCGCCTCAGGGTTTTCATCGGGCGGAGAAGCTAAAGATTCCATCTGTGATCACGGCGATGTCCCCGGCCTTAGTACCCACCAGCAGCTTTCCACATCCCTTCTGGCCGGGTGAAACCGAGCTGGGCGGGTCGTTCAACAGATTCACGCACGCGATCTCCGAGCAGTTTATGTGGCAGCCGTTTCGCACGATTATCAACGGGTGGCGTCAGGATCATCTCGGTCTGAAGTCGATCTCGATTCGCGGGCCTCTGGCACGGATGCGCCAATCGCTGGTGCTCTACGCCTCTAGCCCAAGTGTCGTGCCACGCCCTCCTGAGTGGATGGACACTGTGCAAGTCACGGGATTTTTGGTTTCGGGATGCGCCGATGGTACCGCCTGATCGCAGGCTGTTGGATTGGCCCTGCTCATTTCGGGACGTCGCGGGATCGTGGGTCTGAGGCCTGACCAACTATCCGCACAAACGGACGCGACGGATTTTTTGCCAGTGGGTGG
>Ga0105239_10007563_pt1 | contig 12463 bp, 9 predicted proteins | sample KBSC44metaG_FD_92761 | JGI IMG/M metagenome (GOLD analysis project Ga0105239, IMG submission 92761) | Corn rhizosphere microbial communities from Kellogg Biological Station, Michigan, USA - KBS C4-4 metaG | ecosystem: Host-associated > Plants > Roots > Rhizosphere > Soil | place: Michigan, USA...
ACTTCTTGCGTCAGCCATTCGCGGCTGCAAGGCGTAAAACTAGAATACCGATAGTCCGATAGAATAATGCCCTGGTAACGACCGGGCTTTCGCCAGGCTTTAGGAATTTTGGCTTGATCGGGACGGTGATCAAAAGAAATCCCAGACCACCGTAGAACCGAAGCCAGATACCGCGCCGGCCCGCTTAACTCTCCTTCGCCTAAAAATAAAACGCGCATGGCAGGCATTTTACTTTAAGACGTAAACCGTTATTCCTCAATGACTGTTCTAAAGCAGTTCGGAGGCGAGAGCGGCGAGCGTGCTGCGTTCGATTTTCGAGAAGGTCATGTGGCCATAAACGCTTTGGCCTTTGAATTTATCAACGAGGTTCGAAAGTCCTGTGGAAGAAGCATCCAAATAGGGATTATCGATTTGGAAAGGATCGCCGGTCAGGACGATCTTTGACCCTTGACCGACACGCGAAATAACCGTTTTTATTTCGTGCGGCGTCAGATTTTGCGCGTCATCAATGACGATAAATTGATTAGGCAAACTACGTCCACGCAAATAGGCCACGGCTTCAACGACGATTTGCCCCGTTTCAAAAAGTTCATCGACTGAATGATCGGTACTGCCCGGGCTTTCCGGATGGTCCAATAAAAATTCCAAGTTATCGTAAATCGCGCCCATCCAGGATGTCAGCTTTTCTTCTTTAGATCCAGGCAAATAACCAATATCGCGACCGACAGGAATCACAGGGCGTGCCACCAACATGCGTCGGTAGCGTTTTTCTTCAAAAATTTGTTCAAGCGCCGAGGCCAAGGCTAAAAGCGTTTTTCCTGATCCCGGGACACCCACCAAAGAAACCATTTCCACTTCTGGACTCATTAATAACTCGAGCGCGAATTTCTGCTCGGTATTAAGCGGTTTCAAGCCCCAGGGTTTCGTATTGGCATGCGCCAAAGAAACCAGCATTTTGCTTTTGAAATCATAGCGCGCTAAAGCGCTCTGTGATTTTCCGTCCTCGCTTTTCAAAATCGCCATTTCGTTGGGCTGCCACCCATCGACCGGCGGTTCGAGTTTTTTATTTTTATACAGCTTATCGATAGCGTCGGAAGCGACAATGAGTTCCCGCCAACCGACATACAAATGTTCCGGCGGAACTTTTTCTTTTTCGTAATCTTCGGCCGTTAATCCTAACGCTTCCGCTTTAATGCGTAGGTTAATGTCTTTGGTGATAAAGATAACGCTGTCACCGGCTTGAGCCAGTCCCAGAGCGACTTCTAAAATTTCATTGTCTTTGGAATTGCTGCGGAATTGGCGCGGCAGCTCGGCGCGTGTGAGAATTTCGACTTTGAGATGGCCGCCATGCTCAAGAGGGACGCCATCGGAGAGTTTGCCGTGCACGCGCAACTCATCAAGATAACGCGACACCGTCCGCGCGTTGCGTCCACGACTATCGTTGGATTTTTTAAACCCATCCAACTCTTCGACGACGGTCATCGGAATAATGACCTTTGCGCCTTCGAAATGAAAGATGGAATCCGGATCGTGGATTAATACATTAGTGTCGAGCAAAAAGGTCTTCGGCACGGGGCTAGGATACCAATTCGCGCCGCCTTATCGCGAACTTTAAGCGTGAATCCATTCCCACGCCGAGGCATGGGCATCGTGCGCATCGGCGTAATCGATGAATTGATTGTAGAAGGGATGGCGCGCCAGGGTCCCAGAGTCGCCTAAGACAATGAGTAAGCGCCGGGCACGCGTCATCCCCACGTTCATGCGACGCGTATCACCCAAGAAACCCACTTGACCCTCGTTATTGCTCCGCACGAGCGACAGAATAATCACTTCTTTTTCTCGACCCTGAAATCCGTCGATACTTCCGATTTCCAATTCTTTGTTGGGTCCGCCGAGCGAACGCAGCAATCGCGCCTGTGCGACGTACGGCGTGAGAAGCGCCATCGCGCGTGCGGGAATTCCGGCTTCTTTTAACTGTTCATAGAGATACAAGGCGAGTTTGGCCTCGCCCTGATTTTCTCGACTTTCCAGTACGTCATTCCAGGCTTCTTCATATCCGGCGCCCACGGTATCAACATAAATTAAAGGATTTTCTGTCAGCCGATTTTTTTGCACGTGCGGCAATTCACAAGCCGTGTGCGCGCGCACGCTCTCATCGGCTTCGAGAGCGCCGTCATAAAACTGCTTGGATGAAAAACCCATAATCGTTTCATGCATGCGATATTGGATGCGCAAGAGCGTTTGGCCTTCGGGAGGCAGAAGAGCCTGCAACCGCTCAAACAATGTCAAGCCTAACCCTTTTTTCTTTGCTTCTTCCGAATAAATCGTCGGCGGCAATTGTAAAGGATCGCCGGCAAAAATGACTTTCTTCGCTTGCGTCATGGGAACCCAAGAGAGCGGTTCGGTGGCCTGCGAGGCTTCATCCATAATCAAGAGATCAAACGGTTTTTTAAGAATCGGTTTGGCGATCCCGCCGTGCGTGACTAACACCACATCGGCTTCCGCCAGCACCTGACGGCCAATGCCATATTCCATATCCCGCGCCGCGCGCCAAAGCTTTTCGATTTCGGCATCCATTTGTTTACGTTCCGTCCAGGAAATCCCATGTCCGCGATCCATGGCCCGGCTGCGCTGACGAATGAGCCGTTCACGCTGCTGATCTAACTCCAAAATATGCTTTTGATTGTCATGATCGGCGACGCGGGCGGACACGGTGGCATGATGCAAAGAATCTAAAATGCGCGCGGGGTGCCCCATACGCACAGCATCAAGGCCAGTCTCTAAAAGTTTTTCGAGTAAATTATCGACCGCGATATTACTGGGTGCGGAAGCCAACACCCGCTGCCCCTGCGCAACCGCTTGGCGAATAATTTCTACAAGCACCGTCGTCTTCCCGGTTCCAGGCGGGCCATGCACCAGGGCGACATCTTGAGCGGCCAGGGCTTTCTCCACCGCTTCGCGCTGATAGACATTGAGGTTTGTATTAAAAAATTTAATGTGTCCGTCATCCTGGCGCATGCCAGGATCCACGTTGATTTCAACAGGATTGACGTCAACATGGGCCCTGGTTTTCACCAGGGTGACGCTAGGTTTATTAAACTCTGCTTTTTCTATCCCTAAACAGACATTACGCAGACGCGTGATGAACGCCTTTTCGCTGCGCTCTACCGCCCCCAGAGCTTTCTTCATCCTTTTATAGGTAGCTTCGCTGCCTAAAACATCCAACTGGCATTTCCCGATGGGGGCCTCTGGCGGAGCCCCATCTAACGACACCGTAATTTCAAACTCGCTGACGTCGTAAAGAGTGCCGCGCACCCGAGTCGGCTCGGGCGATGGATAACTGATGGCTACTAAATCGCCTTGATTTAACGCCTGGAATGGCGAATACTCTTCTCCTGCTGAAGGCCGTGAAAGTACCCATAAGGCATGACCGCCCACACCAAAATCTTCACGCGAAACCACCAACCGAGTGACGGTTTTGCCCAGGGCTTCCCGGGCTTGAACGGAGAGCTTTTCTAGCTTACGTTCGTTTTCTGCTCGCTCCGCTTCGCGTTCAATATCCAGCAAGGCCGCTAAATGTCTAAAATGTTCTGCGCTCATGGCCCTCCATGGTACTCAAATTCTGCTTGCATCCGCACGGAAATGTAGTATGCTTTTCATGTTCCGTCCGTCTCGAGGAACCCCCAATACAACGGGGATTTCGAAACAAAGAGGTACATATCCAAGTGGCTACAAAAGGTAAAGTAAAGTGGTTCAATGATGCAAAAGGGTTCGGCTTCATCACTCCGGAAGATGGCTCTGCGGACGTGTTCGTGCATTTCTCGTCCATTCAAGCTGATGGCTTCAAAAGCCTGGCCGAAAATGACACGGTAGAATTCGACATCGTGCCCTCAGATAAGGGTCCGAAAGCCGCCAACGTCAGAAAAGCCTAAGCACTAAGCAACCACTGACACCAATCGCATCATTTTCCTAATTTAGGAATTCACCAGCGACCCAAGTGGTGAAGAACCCCGTAGCCGAAAGGCGCGGGGTTTTTTGACGTTGTAGGCCTTTTACTAGTCGCCCTAGGCATTTTGCTTCATTCACTCCACGGCCACGCATTCTCTAAAATAGCTCTATGGTCTCGAAGATACTTAAGCGCAGCGCGGCACTGATTTTAAGTTTTAGTTTACTTTTTGATCCAGCCATCGCGGGATCAATGGCAGTCTCCGTAGAACCTCTACAAAGCGAATCTTGTCTTTTTTCACAGCAAGCGATCACGGGACAAGCTTTAAACGCACGGCACGTCAACATGTTGGACAGCGGTCCGCATCTACGCTCTACACTTGTTCTCGCTTTAGTTTTAAGTCTTCAAACTCTTTTCGGACAAAGTAGCACCGAACGAGTGAGTCTCATTGATCAACTGCGCCATACTGATCATGATCAAGAACTCCAGGAGGAAACGCTTACTGCGCTGGAAAACAACATTCAAGCGGATCTGCGCGCGCAACAAAAACGTCACGTCGCATTCCCGAAAGTCACGCTTGATCCCATGTCACAAATGGCCATGCTGTGCTATATCCGGGATCTTCCTGAAAGCACGACAAAGGCTGAAAAGCAACGGGCCGCCAACATTTACAAACAGACCATGAGCAACCTCTCAGAGATACCCGCTGAGCTATCGCAATGGCTTACCGAAGGCAACCTCAGCATGAATGGTGGAGGAACCCCCAACCTTCCAAATATTCTCCGATATATCGCTAATTTAAAATTTTTATACCACCAGATAGCGCCAGACGATTATGCCGTTTGGATGAAGACTGAAGGCCAGGCCTTCGAATCCCGGCACCGCGCTTTTGTTAAACAAAAGCAAACAGCTTACTATCGATTGCTTGAAGTTTTTGCATCCAGTCTTTTGCTCGGCGGATTTTTGGGCTTAATCCGTTGGTTTCAATATCGAAAGAAGCGTTTTCTTAATGAGAACCAAGCAGAAGCCATCGTAGCGTATGAAATAATAGCAGCGTCTCTATGCAGCGTTTTATGCTTCCTTCCAGGAGTATTTTGGAACCTCCTCATTCTTGGCCTTTTGTTTCCGCTGGCGACCCTGATCCCTGCTATTCCCGACTCGCCATTGGCCACGTTATTCGCTCAACCCTTGGAAACGGCATTACAGTTGACCAGACAAAATAAAACTTTCGACATGTCTTCAAAATCTTCGCTCTACAAGTCCAGTCGTGAAAAAAGTTTAGCTTGGCTTAGAGAGCACTCCTTCGCCCTTCCAGTGGATCAGCGCGAGACATTTTTTAATGATGTGCTGGATGCCACATTGGAGGAATTCAACCATCGCGCGAAAAAAGAGGCAGCGGATCTGGCTAAAGCAAAAGCCGAAGCCACTCTATTTGGCCAAATTCTTTTAGAAACGGGGCTAGAACAAAACATACGTCCTTATCGCATCATGGAGCCTTCCGATTTATTGCATTTTTTAAAAACGGCATCGATGGACACATTGTTACTTTGGGGATTTGAGGAGGCCTTAGCCAAAGAGATTCTTAGCGCCGCTGAAGTAAGCGAAAACCAGCAGACGACCACCCTGTACGACTATTTTGAACATATGGGTTCGAAAAATTCGCGTCTTATTGTGCAAGTTCTAGGATCGCCCCGATTAAATAAGCAAGGGCTCAAGATATTCAACGGAATATATCAAGAAGCCTCAAAAATATATCAGTTAACAGATATAAAGATTGCAGAGATTTTTCGTCTGAAAGATGTGGCGGAAATGACTTCGATGTTGAAAATGTGGCGGCCATTACCGTCTAGTCTTTTTGAAAAGATCGATGCGCTTTGGAAAGTCTATAAATTCACGCATCTCGCACCGATCAAAAAATCTAGTGCGATTACTGCGACCAAGAGCATAATCCACAGAAAAAGTGCATTCGTACCCGATGAAGTTCGCAATCAATTGCCAAAGGTAATTCCTTCGGGTTACTTAACTGATTTTTGGACATATGTGGGAGTTTCTAATATGTCGCTGGAGGCATTTTCGAGTTTTTTTTATAACTGGTTAACGCTAAAAACATCTCCACGTGGAGCTGAACAAAAATTTTTCCTGCGTCTTTACAGCTCAATTTCTCTGGAATTACAAAAGTTTTATCGTGTGAACGTCATCGGAAAACCCTATGCGCCGCAATCAAAAATAAGCTCAACGACGCCGCTACAATTTGAACTTTCCCCAAAAGGGATAGCCGCCGCGGCTTAACTTAGACGCCGGATTTTTCTTTAGCGATTTGTTTGAGACGTTGGAGGTCCAGTTTTCCGGAACCCAATAGCGGCAAGGCATCCACTTCATAAAAACGATTGCGGGCGGGAATCCAGAGTTTAGGCACATCGCTTTCCTGAAGTTTTTTATACATCTCATCGATGGCACAAGGCATATATAAAACCACTAATTCTTCGCCTTTTTTCTCGTCCGGTACAGCCGTGACGGCGAATATATTTTCTTGGCTTTGAGCAATCTGGTGAAGTTTGTCTTCAATCAGCATATGCGGCACCATTTCGCCGCCGATTTTAGAAAAGCGCGATAAGCGGTCCACAATCTGCACAAAACCGTCGTTATCGACTTGCGCAATGTCCCCGGTAATGTACCAGCCGTCATGCATGGCCTGCGCCGTTTTTTCCGGTTCTCCCAAATATTCCTTCATGACATTCGGACCCTTTACCAACAGCATCCCGGGCTCGCCTTGCGGTCGGTCAGCAAACGTATCCGGATCCACAATTTTTACAGAGACCCCAGGAATTGGATGGCCAATTTTCCCCGGTTTATTTCCCACTTGATTAATTTCGCCCATCGACACATTGGGAATATTGACGGTGGCCACAGGGGAAAGCTCCGTCGTTCCATAGCCTTCCAGCGGTGGCAGGCCAAATTTATCTTCAAAGGCTTTGGCGATGGAGTCGCGCATCCGTTCGGCCCCGGTAATGACGTAGCGTAAATATTTAAATTGCTCCGGTTTGCATTTACGGGTGTAGGCTCCAAGGAATGTCGGCGTTGAAAGCATGACCGTCGCTTTATATTTTTCGGCCAAATCGCCAATGATTTTGGCGTCCAACGGATTGGTGTGATACAACACGCTAAATCCTTTGATCAAGGGAAACCACAGCGTTACCGTGAAGCCAAAAGAATGGAAAAAAGGCAGCACGCCGAGTAACCGATCTTTACGTCCCAAATCAAACACTTGGGAGATGCCTAGAATATTCGACAAGATATTGGCATGCGTCAGCACGACGCCTTTAGGTACGCCTGTAGAGCCACTGGAAAAAACAACCGTTGCCGTTTCCGAAATCGGCCGATCTAAGACCTGTCCTGCCACACGCCGGATCGCCCAAGCCGTAGGCAATAAAATAAATAGCCCTTGTTCCAAAAGGACGCGCGCTTTGGATACTTTAGGCGCCAGTTCCTCGAGATAAATCATTCCCGGCCGCTCCGGCAAGCCGGTTTTTTGCAACAACTTGCGACTCGTAAGAATATGCTGAATACCGGCTTTTTTAACCGCATGCTCAATCGCCCCCGCGCCCGCCGTGTAATTGAGGTTGATCGGCACGCGTCCCAGGAGGGATACTGCCAAATTGGCTAAAGCTCCACCAACTGAAGAGGGCATGAGAATACCGATAGGTCCTTCACCCTCTACGGCAGATTTTAAGACGGAAGCCAGCCCCTTGCTCGCCGCGGCTAAACGACTAAAGGAAAGCTCTTTACCTAAAGTGTCGGCCATGGCTAATGTCAAAGGCTGGCGTTTGGCGCATTTCAAAAATTCAACCACCAAAGGTTGGCCATTTTCTAGGCGGAAATTAAAGGCTTCGGCGCCTAAATCCAAAACCGCTTGCCGCACGCGTTCCGGCGTTACCGGTAGCGCAACAGGCTTTCCGAAGGTGACTGTCACAGGATAGGGAATGCGCCGCGGCCATTTGAAAATTACTTTGCCATGTTCAAAGCTGAAAATACTTCCCCAGATGCGATCCAGATGCACGGGAATCACCGGCACATTTAAATCTTTCACAATAATTTCGAAACCGCGTTTGAATTCCAGCAAGTTGCCTGTGCGGCTGATTTGGCCTTCGGCAAACAAACATACGAGATCGCCATCTTGCACGGCTTTACGCGCAACTAATAAAGAATTAAGAATTTGACGCGGAGAATCTTTTTCTGAAATTGGAATGACTTTCATGATCCGCATCATCCAATTCCAGGCTTTGGCTTCGTAATAAGGCCGCCACATCAAGAAGCGCACCAGACGCGGAACCGAGGTACCGACAATGAATCCATCCGCTAAGGACAGATGATTGGCGACGAGTAAAGCCGGACCGCGCAGCGGGATATTGTCTCCCCCTACCACGCGAACGCGGTAAAACAAGCGTGTGGTGATATAGAGCAAGACACGCAAAGCCGCCTCCGGTACAAATCGACAGATAAGCGCGGTGCCTATGAAGGAGATAAGCCCCAAGACTAAAAAGATTTGTGCGGGATTCCAATTCAGATAGGTATGAATCAATAAGAGCACGCCGCTTCCGGCAGCGATTGCCATAAAACTTAAAAAGTTGGCGGTGCCTAAAATGCGTCCACGGTCCATCGCAGGACTGCGCCATTGAATCAAGGCCATCAGTGGAACTTCATAGAGTCCGGCATTAATTCCTAATAAGAAAAAGGCGGCGAGCGTCCATTCGATTGACGTATAAGAACAACCGATGAGAAAGCTGAAAATACCCATCCCAAAAGCGCCAATTGGAACCAAACCGATTTCCACATGCCCTTGCGAAAAGCGCCCCGCTAACCAACTGCCAAAACCCACACCAATGGCCAAGGCCACAATCAGCGTTCCCGATTCGATTTGATTGGTCGGCGAGCCTAAGTGCATCGATAAAGTGTGAATCCAATGCGGAGCCGTCATCATGTCCTGCACATACACAAAGATGGTGAGTTGAACAATGGCGCCGAGAAACCAAAAATAATTGACGGCGATCATGCTGAGCTGTAAAGACCGGTCCTGGCGGATCAATTTCCAGTTTTGCCACAGGTCGGAAAAAGGACTCCAGGCGAGCGGCGCTTCGGGCCGCGCGGCAGAAAGGCCTTTAATCGAAAAACTGGTAATAAGACCACCAATGCTTGCGACGGCCATAATGCCGCAGGCGGCATAAATACGATTGCCTAAAAAAGATCCGACCAAAGTGCCCATGAGAATCGCCAAGAAAGTGGCCATGTTTAGCCAGCCATTGACCGACGATAATTCTTCTTCGCTGCTAAGTTCTGGCAAGAGGCCGTATTTGGCCGGACTAAAAAATGCCGCCTGCATCGAGATGAGAAAAAGTGAAAACATCATGCCCTCAATCGAATGGAAATGCAGACTGATGGCCGCCACCGTGAGAACAATTAACTCCCAAAATTTAGTGGCCACAGCGACTTTGGATTTACTGACACGGTCGGAGACGCGGCCAGAGATCATGGAAAATAAAATAAACGGAGCCACAAAGACGGCGCCAGAAAGATCAACCAGCTGATCACGCGTTTGCGTTTTTGGAATCAGCGCAATGATTTGCAAAGTGACAAGAATTTTCAGGACGTTGTCATTGAACGCACCGGAAAATTGCGTGGCCATCAGCGCCCAGAACGATCGTTTCTGCGTCGGAGTCATGCCGTTCCTTCTTTATAAGGTTTTCCGGTCTCGACCGCAATGTATTTCTGCATGGATCGATCATGCCAGGTCCGGAGAACGGACAGGGCGAAAATGGCGCCCACGAACGCCATGGCCATATCCTCCTGCGTATCCCAGGGATCGCCTTGCGTGCCTAAGAAAGCATCGGCCTTTGTCCCCGACCAAATCGCCGCCTGCCATTCCAGCAATTCATACCAAGCGCTGATGGCCATACAGACGCAAAGAACAATAAAGACTAGCCACGGCCCACGTCGAACAATCCCACGACGAATAAATACTTCACGGGCCACTAAAGCGGGGACCATGCCTTGGAAGAAATGTCCCAACCGGTCATAATGATTGCGCGATAAATGAAACGCATCGCGGAGCCCATTGAATAAGGGAACTTGCGCATAGGTGTAATGCCCACCGACCATCAACACCATCGCATGCCCCCACAAAAACCAACAGACCATCCGGCTAAACGTCCATTGAGGGTATAAGGCGAAAAGAATTCCACCGCCGATAAATACGGGAAGAACTTCTAAAATCCACGTAAATCGATCCACCGGTTGCCAGCCCGATAGAATGAGAAAAAGTAAAAGACTCCCGCTCAAAAACAAATGGAGCGAATAATCAGATTGACGATTCATAGACAAATAAATTTCATGATTTTCCCCACCATAAAATCACGATCACAACCAGCAACCCATTGGTGTTGGCCATTAAGACGGCGGCTGAGGCGCAGTCTTTGGCAATTTTGATTAATGGATGTTCTTCGGGATGCAAGGCATCGCAAATATTTTCTATGGCGGTATTAATCAGTTCGGCTGTGAGCACAAACATCAAGGAGAAAAGCGCGGCCAGCCAGCACCATCGTGCCGGCTGCCAGAGTGCCAATCCGACTAAAACGAGGACACCGACGATAATTTCTGTACGAAAACTAGCTTCGCACACCCAGGCCCGCTTGAAACCGGCGACCGCAAACCCTAGACGTGCCACTTGCGAATGATTTTTATTCATCGGAATGATCCTCGTTTCAGAAAATGGACGACGCTTTCTTTCGTATCACGCGCCCATAAGAGCGCCATATGCCAATGGTTCAACGTGATGAAATCCTTAGCTCCTTCTAAACGTGCGCTTTCCACCGTCACCGTTCCATCATGCGGACCGGAAAGTCCTGGCAGCCACCACTTTTTCGGGCCCAAATCTCCCGCAATAATGCCGAACTCGACCGGGGGAATCCCACACCGTTCATAGAAATCAACGGCACTAGGAAAGAGTTGTCGCATGGCAAGATTTCCATAGAGCCAACGGATAAATGCTTTCCCGCGATATAACTTTTCCCCCCGCGCCGACCCATGATTCGGCGGCCCAATCATGACAAACCGTCCCACATGCGCCAAAGGAAAATGCGTGAGCATATAGCGAATCACCAAAGCCCCTAAGCTAAAACCGACAAAATGAATCACCCCAGTACCGGGAAGTTCTTTCACATAAACCGCTAGACTGGCCGCATGATCTTCAATCTTCTTACGCGACCCAGGATAAGGCCACACATAAACCGTGAATCCCTCGCTCTTTAATCGTCGCGCTAACGGCGTCATCACCCAGCGCGGATTTAAAATGCCATGTAAGAGAACAACTCTTTCTGGAGCCCCCGCCTGCTCATGCCCAACGCCTGCCATGGCAGAAGCACTTAAATATGAAGCATTACATTTCATTCAGAACGTGTTCTCCTTAGCATGGCCCAAATGCTTTGAGCCACTTCGTTAGAATACGCGCGTAAATCTTTTTTTAAGCTGCCGTACATTTTAACGACAGCGACACGGATAATGCTTCCGATAAATAAGGATCCCAACACATAGGGGTCGCCAGAACGAATTTCACCTTTTTTTTGTCCTTCGGTAATGATTTGCTGTACGAGCGTGCCAGGATGAGCAAAGCGTTGGGCATATTTATCTAATTCCGAATGCTCGCGCAAGATGAGATAGGTATAGAGTTCAGGATCAGATTCATACGCCGCAAAAGAATCCGCCACAAATTGCTCCACGCGTTTTTTAGCATCCGCAAGACAGAGCACATTTTTTTCCAGTTCTTGCGTAAATTTCACTAAATGCGTTTTAAAAAGATCCCAGGCTAGATCTTCTTTACTTTTGTAATGCCGGTACAGCGCACCTTCGGCCACATTGGCTTCTTGGGCAATATCCTTAATGGTTGTGCCATGAATCCCTTTTTTCACAAATAAGCGCAATGCCGCCCGCATGACGACCGGAAGTTTGGTGTGCTGCTTACTTTCTTTTAAGATTAAATTCATGTGAGTGAGTACTCACATACGATACACCACATTCGTTAATTTGTCAACTGGATAGACCAGAATAAATTGTCTTTGGCGGCAAATCCAATTGATTGACAAGAACAGCTTTATGGATCCCCGACAGCAACCCTCGGGGATGACGGCGTTTTTATGTGCCTTTGAGAGTGCGTTCGGGTAAGGTCTTTTCGCGGATGGTGAGTGTTTCGGTGTTACCGGGGCAGTTTAATTCGGTACGAGCGCATTGGTAGTCAGGCATTCCGCCAGAGCGAGGATCCACGCAACAGACTTTGGGACTTCCCCAGAAGCCGGCTTCACAATGTTGCGGGCCACACCAGAATGAATTGCATTTGTTTCCTTTTTGAATGCATTGACCTTCGACTTGTGACGCGCCTTGAATTCCGTTGGGACTGTAATAAGCCACGACATGTTCGCAACAAGTTTCTTCCTCGCCACAGGTCAGCATATTATCGCCGCACGTCGTAGC
>Ga0105239_10007565_pt1 | contig 12461 bp, 10 predicted proteins | sample KBSC44metaG_FD_92761 | JGI IMG/M metagenome (GOLD analysis project Ga0105239, IMG submission 92761) | Corn rhizosphere microbial communities from Kellogg Biological Station, Michigan, USA - KBS C4-4 metaG | ecosystem: Host-associated > Plants > Roots > Rhizosphere > Soil | place: Michigan, USA...
ACAAACTGGGTCATATCGGCTACGGTGGCGACGCCGCCGTGGGTTGCGGCACCCAGGTAACTGCTCAGGTGAGAGGATGAAAATGCACGGTTCCAAGAGCCGCCAGGGAGTCGTAAGGCTGCTTGTCGGATTGTTCAGCTGTCTGTTGGTAGCCCTTGTCATCGCGGGATGCGGAGGCGGCGGCAGCAGCAGCTCCGGCAGCTCCGCCGAAGGCACTGAATCCGCCGAGACCACGCCCGAAGCCGGGTCCGAAGAAACTGCTCAGGAAGGCGAAGAAGGCAGCCCGGAAGATGTCAGCTCCGGTGACATCACCGCCCAGGCTGAAGAACTCGTGAAACTGGGGGAAGGGGGTGTCGTCTGGGGGCACACGGAAGGATTTCAGAAGCCGGACACGCTGACCTCGGACAACTCGAACGGGATCATGCCTTTCGAGTTGAAAGGCAAGCCCAAGCCGCGCACTCTGTGGTTCATCGGACTGGCGCCTACGGGGTCCTATCAGGCGATCTCGAAAATCCTAACCAATGCGGCCGCGGCCCTCGGATGGCAGGTGAAAACCGTCTACGCCGAATTCACGCCCCAGTCGTACCAGGAACAGATGAGCGCTGCGGTTCGTGCCCATCCGGATGCGATCGTCGCGGGCGCCATCCCGCCGACCCTGGTCAAGCAGCAGCTCGCCGAAGCAAAGGCAGCCGGGATCAAAACGGTCAACTTCTCCGGAGCCGACATCCTCGGCCCGGGCTTCGATGCTCAGATCCCCACCTCGTTCAACGTTCAGAACGAGATGCTCGGTGCCTACACCGTGGCCGAATCGGAAGGAACCGCGAAGGCCGTCTGGGTCAATCCTGGCGCAGCCTACGCGCAGCTGTTCAACAACACGTACGCGGAATTCCTCGAACAGTGCGACGGATGCGAAATCAAGGAAGCAAAGCCGACCGAAGCGGCGGTGGTCACTCCGTCCGAAGCGGGGCCGTTCGTCTCCTCGACGCTACAGCAGAACCCGACCGCCGAATATCTACTGTGGCTATTCTCGGAACCGACGTTCCCGTCGGCTCTCGCGGCGGTGAAGAGTGCAGGCAGCAGCGTGAACCTGATCGCCCCACAGGGGACTCCGGCATCGCTGGAAGCGGTGATCAAGGGAGAAAGCCCGACGGTTGCCGGGGATCCGTTCACCCCGACCGACCTCCAGGTCCTGGACGTGCTGCTCAGGATGTTCGAAGGGGGCAAGGTGCCCGCAAAGGCCAACGAATGGACCGCACCCACCCTGATCTGGAGCGCGAACAGCAAAGAGCTGCCCGAACCGACGATCCGTGGGATTGAGGAATGGACGGCCGAAAACAGCGGTTGGGACTTCCTTGCCGAATACGAAAAAGCCTGGGGCGTCAGCCTCGCCAAAGTATTTGACGGCGTGAAGTAGGAGGTCGCATGTTGGCCACCGAGGACGTAAGCGAGCACATGGGAGGGGGCGGGGCCGAAGTCACGGCCCCGCCCCCTGTCCTCCGGGTGCGGGGATTAAGGAAGATCTACGGCGCCACGGTCGCATTGGACCACGCCGATTTGGAGGTCAGGCCGGGACAGATCCACGGTCTGCTCGGGGAGAACGGAGCCGGCAAGTCGACGCTGGTGAAGGTTCTTGCCGGCCTGACGCCTGCCGACGGAGGAGAGATCGAGCTCTTCGGGAGCGACTATCCCCTCGCGGCCGGGAGTGCCCCGGAGGGGTGCGCCTTCATTCACCAGGATCTGGGGCTCTTCGAGACGCTCTCGGTGGCCGAGAACATCGCCCTCACGGTTGGTCATTCGCGCCGGCTGGGGCTGGTCGACAGCAGAGCCGATACCCGACGGGCACGGAAGCTCCTGCAAGGCCTGGGGGTCGAGCTGGACGTGACGCGACCATGCGCTGACCTACCGCTCGCCGACCAGACCGCGGTCGCGGTCTCGCGTGCCTTGGCAACGGGTGCACGACTCCTGTTCCTGGACGAGCCGACGGCCTACCTGGAGGCCGCGCAGGCCCGAGGCCTGTTCCAGATCCTCTCCCGCCTGCGGGACCAGGGCATCGCCTGCGTCCTGATCACGCACCGGGCCGAGGACGTGATCAACCATTGCGATGCGATCACCGTCCTGCGAAACGGGCGGTCGGTCGCGACCCGTGCCAGCGCGGGACTGACTCCCGACGAGCTCGTCCGCCTGATCAGCGGACAGGAGCCGGTCGCCTACGAGGCCTCCTCACGCGGCGAGGCGGGGTCGACCGTGATCGAGCTGCGGGACGCGAGCGGCCCCGGCTTCGGGCCACTCTCGCTGCGCGTCGGCGGGGGCGAGGTAGTCGGCGTCTGTGGGTTGGGGGACGCGGGTCACTTCGTACTCGGAGAAGCGCTGTTCGGGATCGTCCCTCTGAGCGGTGGAACCATGTCCTTCGACGACCGACGGATCGAGCTGGCGGGGTCACGGGACGCGATTCGCGCCGGTATCGCCTACGTCCCCCCCGATCGACGTACCAGTGGGCTGGCGGAAGCGCTGACTGCTCGCGAGAACCTCTTCATGGTCCCGGATCAGGCCTGGGTACAGCCGGTGCGATCGAGACCTGAGCGCAAGCGGGCGCGGGATCTGATGCGTGAATTTCAGGTCGAGCCGGGCGACCCGGAGAACGAGATCAGCGCCTTCAGCGGCGGCAATCAACAGAAGATCCTCTTGGCCAAGTGGCTCGCGCGCCGGCCTCGAGCGCTGGTCCTCAATGAGCCGACCGCCGGAGTCGATCTCGGCGCCAAGGCCCAGATCCACCACATCGTCGACCAGGCACGGGCGGGCGGCGAGATGGCCGTCCTCGTGATCTCCTCCGACTTCGAAGAGGTCGCGCAGATATGCGACCGCGTCTACGTCATGCACCGCGGAACCGTGGTCGACCAGATCGAGGGGCCCGCCTTGACCGCGGATGCCCTTCTCACCTTGTCCTATGGAAGGAGGCAGGCATGACCGAGTTGACGATCGACAAGGCCGGTTCGAAAGGCGGCGGTGACCTCGGTGGGGATCGTTCGCCCCGCGGCTGGGTGGGGAGTGGCACCCTGGTCGACACCTTGGGTCGTTTCGGGCTGCCGGTTCTCCTGGTCGTGGTCGCGGTGGCCTTCTCGCTGCTGCGGCCGGAGTCCTACGGCCAGTGGTCGAACTTCCGGGCGATCTTCGACCAGCAGAGCATCGTCGCGCTCGTCGCGCTGGCGGTGATGGTGCCGCTGATCGTCGGCGAGTTCGACCTCTCGGCCGCGGCCAACGCCGGCCTCGCCAACATCTTGGTCGTCGGCTTCTGCCAGAAGCAGGGAATCGACTGGCCGCTCGCCTTCGCCCTCGCGATCGCCGCCAGTACCGTGATCGGGATCGCCAACGGGCTGATCGTGGGGCTGCTGAAGGTCAACTCCTTCATCGCGACGTTGGGGATGAGCACGATGATCATCGGCATCGGTCTTCTCTACACCGGGGAAGTGGACATCACCGGCGCCCCTGAAGGGCTGACGAACTTCGGCCGCGGAAGCGTCGGTCCCATCTCCACGGCGACCGTCTACGCCCTGGTGATCGCGCTCGTCGTCCTTCTCGTCTGCCAGTTCTTGCCGGCGGGGCGGAAGATGACCGCTGTCGGAGCCAACCGTGATGCCGCCCGGCTCACCGGCCTCTCGATAAACCGCTACGTGATCGGCTGCTTCGCCGCCAGCGGTCTGATCGCGGGCTTCGCCGGGGCGATGTTCGGGGCAAAGCTCGGTGGGGCCGTCGCCGGTGGCTCCGGGTCCGCCTTCCTCCTGCCGGCTTTCGCGGCGGCGTTCCTGGGCTCGACCGCCTTCACTCCCGGGCGCTACAACGTTCTCGGTACGATCGTCGCGGTGCTGTTCCTGGCCCTGCTTGTAAGCGGACTTCAGATCGTCGGTGTCAAACCCTGGATCCAGCCGATCGTCAACGGCGGTGCGCTGATCGTCGCCGTCGCCCTCAGCGCCTGGGCGAGCCGACTGCGGATCGCCAACCTGAAGCGCGAGCAGCTGGTCGCGCTGCGTCGTAAGGAGGAAGAAGCGGCGGCCGGAGCCGGTGCGGGAGTCTCGCTCGGTGGCTGACGACAACCTGTTCTCTCTGTCGGGAAAGGTGGCGCTCGTCACCGGCGGCAACACCGGAGTCGGGCTCGGCTTCGCCAACGGCCTGGCTCGCGCCGGCGCCGACCTGGCGATCTGGGGTCGCCGGGAGGAGGCCAATGAGGAGGCCGCGAGGAAGCTCTGCGAGCACGGGGGCCGGGTCCTGCCGCAGGTCGTGGACGTGGCGGAGAAGGACCAGGTCGAGGCCAGCTTCACTGCCGCGGTCGCGGAGCTTGGGCGGGTCGACACGGTCGTCGTCAACGCCGGTGTGAATTCGTGGCCGGCCTCCTTCCTCGACCTGACCGATGAGGAATACCATCGTCTGCTCGCGGTCAACCAACACGGTGCGTTCCACACCCTGCGGGCGGCCGTCGCCCACATGGTGGCGCGGGCGGAGGCCGGCGACCCGGGTGGCTCGCTGATCACCTGCGGCAGCGCCTCGGTCCTCTCCGGGGTGCCGCGGATCGAGCACTATTCCGCCGCCAAGGGGGCCCTGCTCTCGATGACGAAAGGGCTCGCGGTCGAGTATGGCCGCTACGGGATCCGCGCCAACATGGTCTGTCCGGGCCGTATCAGGACCGAGCTCGGGGGGCCTGCCGCCGACGCGCGGCGAGCGGACGAGGGGCGCTACGAGGTGCTGCCGATCCCCCGTGCGGGGACCGTTGCCGACCTTGAAGGGATCGTCGTCTACCTTGCTGCGGACTGCTCCTCGTACCACACCGGAAACCTGATCTCGATCGACGGCGGCCTGATGGCGACGCTGCCGGGGACCCGCTGGTGAGCGCGCCGCAAGGGGTCGAGCCCTTCTTTCATGTCGGGTACCTGGTGCCCGACCTGGAGCGGGCGATGGCCGAGATGACGGCGACGATCGGGATCATGTGGGGTCCGGTAAAAGATCGCGCCTCGGGCGAGATGCGCTGGCGAGTCGTCTACAGCGCGGGCGAGCCGCCCTACGTCGAGTTGATCGAGGGTCGGCCCGGCTGCCCTTGGTACTCGCCCGGCGGTGCCGAGCTCCACCACTTCGGCCGCTACGAGGTCGACCTCGACCGGGGCATCGAGCGGATCGCCGACGCCGGCGGTTGGGTCGAGGTAGACGGTCGTGCAATCAGCGGCCGCTGGGTCTACATGCGGGTGCCGTCGAGCGGCGCGCTGATCGAGCTGATCGAGGCACCCGACGGCGGCGTCGAGCGCCTTGCCCAGTTGCGCGGGGCGTGACCTCCGTCATTTGTAGACTTCAACCATCCGTTTGGTAAACTTTCAGCCGATGAGAGATAGCGGAAGCGCAGCGGAGCAGATCGAGACAGACGTCGTCGTGGTCGGCTCGGGGGCAGGAGGTATGACGGCGGCGCTGACGGCCAAGGCGGAGGGCCTCAACGTCGTCATCCTCGAGAAGAGCAAGTTCTTCGGTGGGTCCAGCGCCCGCTCCGGGGGAGGGGTCTGGATTCCGAACGCTCCCGCTCTACGCCGTGCGGGCGAGCGTGACCGCCCCCAGGTCATCTTCGAGTACCTGACCCGGCTGGTCGGCGACCGCGTCCCCCGCGAGCGCATCGAGCGCTACATCGAGGCCGGTCCGCGGATGCTCGAGTTTCTCGAAGGGACGAGTCCTTATCTCCACGACGGCTTCTTCTGGATCCCCGGCTACTCCGACTACCACCCCGAGCAGGGCGGCAACCCGGTCGGCCGCGGCACCTGGGCGAGGCCGATCGACAAACGGTTGCTCGGTGACGAATTCGAGTTCATCCATCCCGGCGTGAAGCGCATGCAGCTGCCGCTGGGCGCCTGGATCACCTCGGTCGACCTGCACGAGCTGCTGGCCTTCCGGTGGGGCGGCCTCAAACATAAGAAGATCTTCCTCAAGCTCGCCTGGCGGGTGGCGCGGGCGCGTGTCCTCGGCGAGCGGATCGGCGTCAGCGGCCAGGCCCTCGCGACCCGCTTGCGGCTGGCGGTGCGCGAAAAGGGGATCCCGCTCTGGCGTGAAACGCCGATGCGATCACTCCTCGTCGACGATGCGGGGGCCGTGGTCGGGGTCGAGGCCGAACGCGACGGCCGGACGCTGCGGCTGAACGCCCGCCGCGGTGTCGTCCTGGCTTGCGGTGGCTTCGACCACAATCTCGAGATGCGCAAGCGCACCCAACCTGGCATCGACTCCGACTGGAGCCTCGGCGCGGCGACGAACGAGGGCGACGGGATCAACGCCGGGATCGCGCTCGGCGCCAAGACCGACCTGATGGAGGAAGCCTGGTGGATGCCGACGATGCCGGCACCCGACGGAACCCTCGTCGGGCTGGTCGCCGAACGTCAGTTCCCCGGGCAGTTCATCGTCAACGGCGCCGGTCGCCGCTTCGTCAACGAGGCCACGCCCTACGTCGACTTCTGCCAGGCCCAGCTGACCGGCCATCAGGAAGGCATCTCCCACATTCCCTGCTGGATGATCATCGACAGCCGCGCCTGGAAGCGCAACGTGATCGCCGGCCACATCCCGGGACAGCCGATGCCGAAGATTTGGCTCCAGCAGGGCGTCGCCCACGTCGGCGCGACGATCGAGGAGCTGGCGGCGAAGATCGGCGTACCGGCGGCGGCGCTGCGCGAGACCGCCGATCGCTTCAACGGTTTCGCCCGCGCCGGTCTCGACGAGGACTTTCACCGCGGCGAGTCCGCCTACGACCGCTACTACGCGGACCCCACCTACGCCAACCCGAATCTCGCCGAGGTGTCCCAGCCGCCCTTCTACGCCTTTGCCCTCACCCCCGGCGACCTCGGGACCAAGGGCGGCCTGGTCACCGATGCCGACGCGCGGGTCCTGCGCGAGGACGGATCGCCGATCGCCAACCTCTACGCCACCGGCAATGTCTCCTCGGCGGTGATGGGTGCCCAGTATGCGGGGCCGGGCGCGACTCTCGGTCCGGCGATGACCTTCGGCTTCGTCGCCTGCCGCCACCTTGCCGGAAGCAGTCCGGCCACCGACCGAGCCGGCGGAGCCCAAGGAAAGGCGGTGATCGGATGAGCACCGCCGCCGATGCACCCGAGGCGATCCAGATCGAGGATCTGCGCCATCCCATCCTCACACCGGCGCAGGAGGAGGCGCTTGCCGAGGCGGAGCGCAACCCAGTCGAGCTGAGCTCGGCGGCGATCCTGGCCGCCGCGGAAGAGCGGGCCGGCCTCTCGGACTTCGGACCCGACGATTTTCGCGAGCGCCTCGACCTGCTGGTCGACGTTGCCTCCTGGGAGGGCCACTCGGAGCTGACCAAAGCCGGCTTCTTCTACCGCGCGGTCCGCGCTGCGACCACCCGTCTGCTCGCCCACGACCTCGTCGAGCGCAATCCGGAGATCGAGGAGCGCCCGATCGAGCGCCCGATCATCATCGCCGGCCTGCCGCGTTCCGGCACCACCCACCTGCTGAACCTGACCTGCGCCGACAGCCGCCTGCGCTCGCTTCCCTACTGGCGTGCGGTGGAGCCGATCCCGCTCCCCGGCGAGATGGCCGGCAACGGCCAGTCGGACCCTCGCTACCAACGCGCCGCCTGGTCCTGGGAGCGGATCCAGCAGCTGAACCCCTTCCAGGCCCCGCACCACCCGATGGACCCCGAGCACGTCAGCGAGGATGGCGAGCTGCAGCTGCCGGACTTCTCCACTTACGTCTGGGAGTGGTCGATGAACGCCGGCCGCTGGCGCGACTACTACCTCGCCCACGACCAGGTCCCGCACTACCGCTATGGCAGGCGGATGCTGCAGATCTGCGACCACCTCGACGACTCGCAGAAGCGCTGGGTGGTGAAGTCGCCGCAGCACTTCGAGCAGGTGCGGGTGCTGCGCGAGGTCTACCCGGACGCGACCGTCGCCTTCATCCACCGCGACCCGGTCGCGGTCCTGCGCTCGATCGTCTCCCACGTCGCCTACACCTCCCGCACGAGGCTCCGCGACCACGAAGAGATCGACCTCGGGCAGGTCCTCGGCTACTGGACCGACCGGGTCGAACGGCTGCTCCGCGCCTACGAGCGCGATGCGGACCTGATCCCCGCCGAGCAGCGGGTCGACGTCTACTTCAAGCGCTTCATGGGCGACGACGTCGGCACCGTCGAACGGCTACTGGAGACCGCCGGGCTGGCCCGCACCGAGCGGCAGAGCGCAGAGCTCCAGGCCCAGATGGCGAACCACCAGCGCGACAAGTACGGCCGCCTCGCCTACGACCTGGAGGGCGACTTCGGTGTCGATCCGGCGGCGCTGCGAGAGCGCTTCGGCTTCTATCTGGATCGCTTCCCGGACGCCACCGCCTGACCGGATGAGGGCAGCCCTTTACCACGGCCGGGAAGACCTGCGTCTCGAGCAGGTCGATGAGCCCGAGCCCGGGCCTGGCGAGGTCAAGCTGCGCATCGAGCTCGCCGGCATCTGCGGCACCGATCTGCATGAGTACTACCTCGGCCCGCTTCTGACCCGGGCAGAGACGCCGCACCCGACCACCGGGGTGAAGAACCCGGTGATCCTCGGTCACGAGCTCTGCGGGTCGGTGGTCGCGGTCGGCGAGGAGGTCGATGACCTCGAGGAGGGGCAGTTGGTCGCGGTCTCCCCGACCGAGTACTGCGGCTCATGCGAGAGTTGCCGACGCGGAGAATCCGTCAGCTGCACCCAGAAGGCCGTCCACGGGATGACCCGCCGGGGCGGAGCCTTCTGCGAGTTCACCATCGTCCGACGGGCGATGGCCCATCCATTGCCCGGCGGGATGAGCGTCGAGCAGGGTGCCCTGATCGAGCCGCTCGCGGTCGGCCTGCAGGCCGCCGGTCGGACGGCGGTCGCGGCGGGGGAGACGGCCGCCGTCCACGGAGCCGGACCGATCGGGCTCGGTGCCGCCTTGTCGCTGAAGGCGGCCGGGGTGCGGACGATCATTCTCGACCCCTCACCGCTACGCCGTGGGGTGGCGCGGAGGCTCGGCTTCGACGAGGTGCTCGATCCGACGGAGTCCGATCCGGTCCTGGCGCTCCGGGAGTTGACCGACGGGGTCGGTGTGGCGGGGTCGATCGACGCGGCCGGGGTCCAGGTGGCGCTGGATGCCGCGATCGCAAGCACGGCTGTCGATCGCACCGTGACGATCGTCGCCGTCCCGATGGGGCCGCTCTCGATCCAGCCGCAGCCGTTCCGCGCGAACCTGATCCGTCTCACTGCCAGCACCGGGCGCCAGGACTTTCCGGGCACGATTGCCGCGATGGACCGAGGCGATTATCCCCTCGACGGCTGGGTCTCGACGATTCCCCTGGAGCGGATCGTCGAGGACGGCTTCGAACCGTTGCACCGAAAAGAACGAATGAAGGTGCTCGTCGATCCGTGGCACTCGGTTTGAGTGCCCCCTAAAAGGAGGCTTCGCATGGATACCGGACTAAAGGGAAAGACCGTCATCGTCACCGGTGGCAACAACAACATCGGTCGCGGGATCTCGCTCTCGTTCGCCCGCGAGGGGGCCCGCGTCGTCGCCGCCGCCCGTGACGAAGAGGCGGGTGCGCGGACCGTCACCGCGGCGCTCGAGGCCGGCGCCGACGAGGCTGTCTTCGAGCCGGTCGACCTCCTCGACCCTCGCTCGGCGGAGGCGCTGGTCGAGCGGGTGTTGGGCCGCTTCGGAACGGTTGACGTTCTCGTCAACAATGTCGGCGGCAACGTCGCGATGGATCCCTTCTGGGAGATGGAACCGGAGACCTGGCAGGCCGAACTGGACCTCAACCTGACGACGATGTTCACGGTCACCAAGGCGGCTCTGCGCCCGATGATCGAGCAGCGTGCCGGTCGCATCGTGAACATCGGCTCGACCGCCGGGATCACCGGCGACCTGAGGCTCGCCGTCTACTCGGCGACGAAGGGAGGCATGCACGCGTTCACGCGGGTCCTCGCCAAGGAAGTCGGGCCCTACGGGATAACGGTCAACGCCGTCGCCCCGCGCGGCACCAGGGCAGACGATCTCGCCGAGGAGACGAGTGCCGGAAGTCGCTGGAACCCTGACGACGGAATCACGGCGCTGATGCAGCGTCGCGCCGAAGAAGCGGAGGAATCGCTCGGGCGCGAGCCGAGACGGGACAAGACGGTACTCGGGTCGGCTCGTGGCCGCCAGTTCCTGAGGTTGCACGAGGTCGCAGACGCCGCGGTCTTCCTGGCCTCCGACTCCAGCGCCTTCACCACCGGCTCGATCCTGGTCGTCGACGGCGGCCTCACCTTGGCCTAGTGACGGCCGATTTCATTCGAACAATCGTTTGGTAGTAACATGGAGCACCGTGCGGACCGCGGCAGCCTCAAGAACCCTCCTCTTCGAGCCGATCGAGATCGGCGGCGTGCAGTTCAGGAACCGCTTGATGATGGCCCCGATGGGCAGCGCCCAATCCGACCGCGACGGCTACGTCACCGACCAGACGGTCGCCTACTACCGGCGACGCGCGGCCGGCGGCATCGGCGCGATCACGGTCGAGGCCGCCCTCGTGGATCCGACCACGTGCGGGCACGAGCCCCGCTTGCACGGTCCCGAGTTCGTCCCCGGGATGAGACGCGTGGTGGACGCGATCGCGCTGGAGGGTGCCGTCCCGGGCCTCCAATTGATGCACCCCGGGCGCCAGGTCACCTCGGGCCCCGCCAAGGGCCCCTCGCCGGTGCCCCTCAACTCGATGGCGCCGATCCCCATCGAGCTGAGCGAAGCCGAGATCGAGACGATCATCGGTCAGTACGCGCAGGCATCACGGTACGCCCAGCAGGCCGGATTCCGCTACGTCGAGGTGCATGGGGCCCATGGCTACCTTCCATCCGACTTCCTCTCGCCGGTGGTCAATCAACGCCAGGACCGTTACGGCGGCGACGCCGCGGGACGCCGTCGCTTCGTGCTCGAGCTCGCGGCGGCGATCGTCGACGCGGTCGACATCCCCCTCTTCTGGCGGCTGTCGGGCGAGGAGCTGCGTCCGGGTGGCTTCTCTATCGAGGACCAGGTCGAAGTCGCGCAGATGCTCGAGGCGGCAGGCGTCGACTGCATCAGCGTGTCCACCGGGACCTGGCACACGCTCGAGGTCACGGTAGCGCCGATGTACGTGCCCCGTGGGCATGTCATCGCGACTGCGGCCCGGATCAAGGAAGGCGTCGGCATACCGGTGATCGCCGTCGGCCGGCTCGACGATCCGGGCCTCGCGGCACGGACCCTCGCCGAAGGTGCGGCTGACGTGATCCTGCTCGGCCGCGGCCTCCTAGCAGATCCCGACTGGCCGCGCAAGGTCCGATCCGAAGAACTGGACCGCCTTCGGCCCTGCATCGCGTGTAACGCCTGCGTAGACCTGGTCGCGACCGGCAAGGACCTGCGTTGCGCGGTCAATCCGGAGACCGGCCGCGAGGGGACATGGAAGCTCGAGCCGGCCGCGATTCCCCGTCGGGTCATGGTTGTCGGCGGTGGACCCGCCGGGCTGGAGGCCGCTCGGTTGGCGCGGAGTCGTGGCCACGACGTCAGTCTCTGGGAGCGCGACGCCAAGCTCGGCGGCAAGCTCGACGTCGCCTCGCGTGCGCCCAGCAAGCGCGAAGTGCTCCGCTTCCGAGAGTACGAGGAGCGCGAGCTCGAGCGTCTCGGGGTGGAGATCCACGCCGGAGTCGAGGTCGACGGGGAGCTGATCGATCGCGAGGACCCGGACGTCGTGGTGCTGGCGATCGGCGCCGACCCCAGCCGGCCGCCGATCCAAGGCTTGGAACGCGACCAGGTCCTCGACGCGCAGGAGATCCTCCTCGAACGGGTGGGCGTCGACACCGGCACCGCGGTGATCATCGGCGGTAGCGCGACGGGCTGCGAGACCGCCGAGCTTCTACTGGAGCGCGGGGTCGAGGTGACGATCATCGAGATGCTCGGCTCGATCGGCCAGGGCATCGAGCAGATAACCCGGCGTCGACTGATCCGCGGCCTGCGCGAGGCCGGGGCCAGGATCCTGACCAAGCACCGAGTCGTCCGGATCGAGCCCGGGAAGGTGGTCTGCCTCGATCTCGAGGCGGACACGGAGGTGGAGCTGGAGGCTGCGACCGTTGCCCTCGCCGCCGGCTGGACCCCTCGTGGTCCGGCGTTCGAGGCATCGCTCGGCGATCGGGATCTGATCGTGATCGGCGATGCCGAGGAGGCGGCGGACTTCGTCGCCGCCACCGGCGCCGCCGCCCGCTTTGCGCTTAACATCTGAGGACAATAATTCTACCTTGCGTTTGGTTGTTAATTTGATAGCCTCACTGCCATGGCCGTACTTGACGCAGACTTAGGCGAGATTCCGTGGCAGCGCTGGCGCGATGATCCTTCACCGATCTACCGTGAGCTTCGTGACCGCCACCCGGTCTTCCACGAACCATCGCGCAGCCTCTATCTCGTCACCCGCTACGACG
>Ga0105239_10007566_pt1 | contig 12459 bp, 8 predicted proteins | sample KBSC44metaG_FD_92761 | JGI IMG/M metagenome (GOLD analysis project Ga0105239, IMG submission 92761) | Corn rhizosphere microbial communities from Kellogg Biological Station, Michigan, USA - KBS C4-4 metaG | ecosystem: Host-associated > Plants > Roots > Rhizosphere > Soil | place: Michigan, USA...
GCCCGCGAGCTGCGTGTCGGCCACGCGATGACGATTCGCACGCCGAGTGGTCAACACATGGAGACATGGAGCAGCCAAACCGACGAAGGAATCCCGATGCGACGAGTCGTCCTATTTCACATGTGGTCGCTCGACGGAGTTGCAGAGGAGCCAAGCGACTGGCTCTTCGACGTTGACCAGGCGATATTCGACAACATCGCCGAGGTCATCGGCAACCAGGACGCCGTCCTGCTGGGCCGCGACACATACGACTACTGGGCGGGCCATTGGCCCATTGACGGTCCGGAGCCCTTTCGCAGCTTCATCAACAACACCACGAAGCACGTGTTCACCTCGAAACCGCTGACCGCGGAGTGGTCCAATTCCGTTGTCGTCGACGGGCCGGCGCAGGCGTACGTCGGCGAACTCAAGAACCAACAGGGCGCAGACATCGGCATCCACGGCAGCATCGGCCTCGCCACGTCGCTGCTCGACGCGGGTCTGATCGACGACTACCGACTGGTGGTTGCGCCTACCCTGGCCGGCCGGGGCAGACGGCTGTTCGACGGGCAGCAGGAATTGCGGCGTCTGGAGTTGGTCGACGCACGGCCCACCGAGAGCGGGGCTCTGCTGCTGCATTACCGCAGCCAATAGCGGGCCCGCGACTAGGACTTGGGGCGCTTGCCGTCCAAGACCTCGGCGGGGTATTCGTCGTAGAACGGCACATAGCCCTCGTCGCGGCCCGCGAGCACGTACAGCGGGTCGGCGCCCGTCGCGGCGGTGTCGTAACCCTGCTTGCGCAGGTCGACCTTCTGGCTCTTGAACGTCGACGTATGCGCGAGGGACTCGACGACCCGCACGAACAGCGGCACCGCGTACGCGGGCAGGTGCCCGTAAGCGGCCGAAGCCAGCGCCTTGCCGTCGAACTCCTCGCCGTCCTTGAGCTGGACGGCCACCATGCCCGCACGTCCGCCCGCGCCGGGCACCTCGACGCCGAACACCGTGCACTCCTCCACCTGCGAGTGGGTGGACACCGCCGCTTCGACCTCGGTGGTGGCGACGTTCTCGCCCTTCCACCGGAACGTATCGCCGAGGCGGTCGGTGAACGCCGCGTGCCCGAAGCCCTGCGAGCGCATCAGGTCGCCGGTGTTGAACCAGACGTCGCCTTCCTTGAAGGCGTTGCGGACGAGCTTCTTCTCGGTGGCGGCCTTGTCGGTGTAGCCGTCGAACGGCTGAAAGCTGCTCACCTTGGACAGCAGCAGGCCCGGCTGCCCCGTCTTGACCTTGTGGACGCGGCCGGCCTGGTCGCGCTTCGGTTCGCCCGACTCGTCGTCGTACTCGACGAAGGCGATGGGCGACGGACAGATACCCGTCGTCTTGTCCAGATTGAAGACGTTGAGGAACGCGGTGTTGCCCTCGCTGGCACCGTAGAACTCGCATACCCGCGCGATGCCGAACCGGTTGGTGAACTCGTCCCAGATGGCCGGGCGCAACCCGTTGCCTGCGATGACCCGTACCCGGTGTTTGCGGTCCGTCGGCTTGGGCGGCTGGTTGAGCAGGTAGGCACAGACCTCACCGATGTAGACGAAGGCGGTCGCGTCGTAGCGGATGACGTCGTCCCAGAACTTCGATGCCGAGAACGACTTGCCAAGTGCGAGCGTCGATCCCGAGTTGAGCACCGAGGACAGCGCGACCGTCAGCGCGTTGTTGTGGTAGAGCGGCAGGCAGCAGTACAGCGTGTCATCGGTGGTCAGTCGCATGCCGAGGCCGCCGAAACCGGCCAGAGCGCGCAGCCACCGGTAGTGCGTCATCACGCTGGCCTTCGGCATCCCGGTGGTGCCGGAGGTGAAGATGTAGAACGCCTTGTCCTTGGCCAGCACCGCGGCCGTGGTCGCCGGGTTCGTGGTCGGCGCGGTGGCGGCGAGCTGTTGCAGCTGGTCGACGGTCATCAACCCGGTGGTGTCGGCGCCGCTCTCCCCGATCGGCTCGATGAGATCGGTCTCGGCCACCACTGCCCGTGCGCCGAGCAGCCCGATGCTGTGCGCAAGGACCTTGCCGCGCTGGTGATAGTTCAGCATCCCGGCGACGGCGCCGCACTTGACCACGGCGAGCATCAGCAACACCGACTGCGGCGAGTTGCGCAGCATGACACCGACGACGTCACCGTGGCCGACCCCCCGCGCGGCGAGCACTGCGGCGAAGCGATTGACCGTCTCGTTCGCCTCCCGGTAGGTCAGCTGCTCGTCGCCGAACTTGATGAACAGCTTGTCGCCGTAGCGGGCCGCACGGTCCTGGAACACCTTGCCGATGGAGGTCTTGGCCGTCGGCCGTGCCCCGAATCCAGTGATCACGCCGCGCAGGATGGTCGGCGCATCCATCAGCAGACCGGGCAGGCGCGGCGCGATGTCGAGCAGGCCGACGCTGCTACGGGTCCCCGATTTCTCGTCACTCATGGCGCCCAACCCTAGTTGGCGCGGCGTTCGCCGGTGACGGCCGTCACCCGGTGGGTGCACATGCGGCCAGCGCCGCATCGACGTCGTCGACCACGACGAGCCGATCCAGCGCACCCGCCCCGACGTAGCCCGCCTTGGCGAGCCCGCGCAGCCACTCCAACAAACCCTCGTAGTGGCCGATCGGGTCGAGCATCACCAGCGGCTTCTCGTGCATGCCGAGATAGCCGGCCGTCCACGCCTCGAAGAACTCCTCGAGCGTGCCGATGCCGCCGGGCAGCACGATGAAGGCGTCGGCGCGGTCTTCCATGACCTGTTTGCGCTCGCGCATGGTGTCGGTGACGATCAGCTCGTCGGCCTCGACGTCGGCGAGTTCGCGGTGCACTAGGGCCTTTGGAATCACGCCGATCGTTCGCCCGTTGTGCGCTCGCGCGGCGCTGGCCACCGCGCCCATCGCCGAGACGTTGCCCCCGCCGGACACCAGAGTCCAGCCCCGGTTGGCGATCGCGGTGCCGACGCCGGTCGCCAGCGCCAGTAACTCGGGATGCTTGGGCCCCGACGCGCAGTACACGCATACGGCCCAGGAGCGGTCCTTCGTTTCGGTGTGTTCGACGTCTTCTGGCACGTCGCCAACCTTAGGGACCGCGGCAATTGGATTTCTGGCACGGCCGACATTTGGCGCATTCAGCGGTCCGGCCGCGCGCACGCACCATAGGATCCGGCGGTGCCTGTCGAGTGGGTGACCGCGCCGGAGGAACCGTTGCTCGGCCAGCTCGAAGCGGCCCTTCGCAACCGCGCGGGAGCCATGCTCGTCGGGCCTGCGGGGGTGGGCAAGACGTCACTGGCCCGTGCCGCCGTCGCCAATCTCGCCGGTGAGTTCGGCCGCGTCGCGACGGTCACCGGGACGGTCGCGGGGTCCGAGGTGCCATTCGGCGCGTTCGGCGATCTGATCGAGATCGACGACGCCGGAAAGACGGCCGAGGTGCTGCGCGCGGCGCGGGAGACCATCGGCGAAGGCTCGTTGTTGTTCGTCGACGACGCCCATGCATTGGATCGGCTGTCTGCGGCACTGGTGTACCAGCTCGGGGTCAGCGGTGCGGCCCGGTTGATTCTTGCCGTCGACCCCGACGAGTCGTTGCCGGACGGGTTGTCGGCGTTGGTGCGCGATCGACTGGTGGTCCAGATCAACGTTCTGCCAAGCGGATACGATGCGCGGGCGCTAGATGAACAGGTGAGTGCGTTCGTCTCCGAACTGCCGGAGCCCGCATCGGCGGTGCTGGAGTTCGTGGCCGTCTGCGAGCCGTTGTCCGTTGCCCTGCTCACTGATCTCGCTGGGGCCGAGGCGGTTTCGATGGCGGCGTCGGCGGGTGCAGTGGTGGTCGACGGCGACGACGTGCGGCCCGCCCATCCGGCGTTCGCGCGGGCGGCCCGCATCCGGCTGACCCCCGAGCGGGAACGACGCGTGCGCACCGACCTCGTCGAGAAACTGCCCGCCGCAACGAATGTCGTCGAGCGGTTGCGGCGCGCGGTGCTGACGCTGCACAGTGACCGGCCGCTACCCGTGACCGAGCTCGTCGCCGTGGCCGACGAGGCGTTGCGGCTCGGCGACCTTGAGCTCAGCGAGCGGTTCGGCCGGGCGGCGCTTGCCGACGGGGGCTTGGCGGCCAGGCTGCCGTTGGCGTATGCGCTGGCCTGGCAGGGCCGCGGTCGCGACGCCGATGCCGTGCTCGCCGACGTCGACCCGGGGACGTTGACCGAGACCGAGTTGATGGCATGGGCACTGCCGCGGGCGGCCAACCAGTTTTGGATGCTGTCCGAGCCGGAGCGGGCGACGGCGTTCCTGCAGAGCACCCGCAACCGGGTGACCACGCCGACGGCACGCACGACCCTCGACGCCCTGTCGGCGACGTTCGCGATGAACGCGGGCAGCCCGAGCCGCGCAATGCAGGTGGCCACCGAGGTGCTCGCATCGCCGGACGCCGACGACACCGCGGTGGGCTGGGCATCGGCCGCGGCGGCGTTGAGTTCGGCGCGGATGGGGCTTTTCGCCGGCGTCGATGCGCTGGCCGAGCGGGCGATGACCGCCGAGCATCCCGGGTTGCTGCGGTTCACCTCCGGCTTCGGGCAGACCACCACCCGATTGTTGGACGGCGATCTGGACGGCGCTCAGGCGTTGGCTCGGCAGCTACTCGACTACACCCAGAGCCAGCAGCCTGGCCGCGCGATCGGCGAGGTGTTGGTGGCCGACGTGCTGATCGCACGCGGCGAGCTCGACGAGGCAGTCGAGCTATTGCGCGGTGCGGCCGGAGCTCTTGCGCCGACCGGCTATTCGTGGGGCCCGCTGGCCTGGATGATGTTGTCCCAAGCGCTCGGCCAACTCAGACAGACCGCGGAAGCGGGCCGCACACTGGCGCGTGCCGAGGCCCGGCACGGGTTGAAGTCGATGCTGTTCGCCCCGGAGTTGTCGTTGGCCAAGGCGTGGACGTGCGCGTCGCGACGCGACGGACACGGTGCGATCGCTGCGGCACGAGAGGCCGCCCGCGCCGCCGAACGGGGCGGGCAGTCGGCGGTGGCGCTGCGCGCATTGCACGACGCGGTGCGCCTCGGCGACGTCCGCGCGGCCGACGGCATCGCACGCCTGAGCCTGGATTGCATGGTCGGCAGGCTTGCCCTCGATCACGGACGAGCGCTGGCCGCCGCTGACGCCGTCGCGCTGGATTCGGTGGCGGAGGCATTCGCGGGGATCGGCATGCAGGGTGCGGCATCGGACGCGGCGGTGCAGGCGGAACGGGCACGAAAGTAGGCGAACGCGAACTTGGTGCCCAACAGCACGTATCGGCGGCTTTAGGATTATTGGCTGACGGTGGGAAATACCAAAGGGGGCTGCGGTCTTGAGCGTGCTGGACGGGTTCCTGACGACGTGGTCGGATGCACGAGCAACCTTCGGCCAAGGCACTCCCGAGACCGGTACCAAGTTCGACCAAAGCGGGCCATTGCTGACCGCGCAGACAAACGTGCAATCGGCCGCACCGGGTACCAGTTGGAGCGGCGGCCAGGGGGCCAGTGCGTACGCCGCCGCCAACACCGAGCACGGCGCCGTCCTCGGCAAGATCGCAGGACTGGATCAGCGGCTCGGCGGCCAGATCAACCAGTCATCGGAAGTCGTGGCCACGGGCCGACGCGATCTCGACGCGTTGCGCCAGTGGGTGGTCGATGCCGCAGCGGCCGTCCCTCCCGGCAAGAACCGCGAACAGATGCTGCTGCCGATCGTGCAGAAGGGACTCGGCCAACTCACCGACATCGTCAGCAAGTCCAACGGCGACTTGAGCAAGATCGGTGCCGAGATCCGGGCCCTCGACTCCGAATACAAGGCACTGGCGAACCAGAGATTCGCCAAGGAGGGCACCGGGGACGGTGTGCAGGGCATCAAGGGCGACGAAGAGGACAAGAAGAAGGCGGAGGAGGAAAAGAAGAAAAAGGACATCGAGGAGGCGACGAAGCGCGGCCAGGAGGATGGGGCATCGCTCTCGGACGGGAAACTGTCCCCCGAAGAGGAGAAGCGTCTGACGGATGCGACCACGCTGACCCCCGAGCAGAAGGCAGCGCTGGATGGCGGCAACCTGACCATCCCGCCCGAGCGGATGGCCTACCTCAACGGCCTGTCCCACTCCCTCGACGGCAAGTCACCTGCCGAGATCAAGGCCGCGCTGGACAAGCTGCCGCCCGCGGACGCCAAGGCGGTGTCCAACGCTCTGCACCTGGTCGGCTCCGACGCGGTGAAGACCAGCGTCGACCCGTCACTCAAGCCCGGTGATGCCGGCTACGTCCCGGCGACCGGCGGCAAGGAGAATCTGCCGAAGAGCATCCAGGACGTCTTCGACGCGCCGCTGCGCAACAACCCGACGGGCGATTGGATCACCAACCCCGACGGATCGAAGACGTTCATCCCACCGGACTACAACAAGCCCTACAAGTTCCTCGATGAGTACCGCGACATCGCGGCGATCTCCAACTACGGCGACCACGATCCGCAGCGCAGCAGTGCTCTCAACGAAGGCATGCTTGCAGAGTCACGCGAGCTACTCGAAGACGCAGAAGGACATACCTTCCCGGACTGGGGTACCGACTGGAATCACAAGAACCTCGATCCGACGTTGCAGGATCTGTTGTCGGCGTCGTCGCACGACCCGATCGCCGTGCACGACGCCTTCGCCGGCGTCGACGGCAAGTCGCCCAACAACGACTTCATCCGCGATGTGTACCAACACGATTGGGCCGACAATGGCGCCGCCGCCGGAGAGTTGTTCCCCGATACGACGGACCACTCCGAGCGGGCCGGCCAGACCATGCACGCCTTCGACGTCTACGCCGGAGAGAAGTATCAGGACCTGTTGAACATGAACGGGGGCAGGGAGTCCCTCGGTGAGGTAAACCCCAACCTGGTGCAGTCCCTAGCCGAGGCGAACAAGCCGTACATCGACGACATGGCAGGCGCAAACCTCGACGACACCAAGGGTTTCGGCAAGCTCGACAGCGGGGCCAATGCCAACAACATGCGCGGCCTGTTCGCGGTCATCGACTCGGACCCCACCGCGGAGAAGAACTTCAACGTCGATGCCACCGCGACGTGGCGAGACATCATTGCCGACTACTCGAAGGATCTCGCCAAGACGGGCGTGCCCGACGGGGAAGTGCTGGCGGCGGCGGGCAAGCTGAGTGGCGCTCAGGACATGGGCCAATACATCCACCAGCTCGACATGGGCAAGAACGAATTTGAAGCGTCTACGGAGGCGTGGGAGAAGAAGGGTCAGTGGTACGACGTCATCCACGACGCGGCCTCCGAGATACCGAGAGTCAAGGAAGCGGTCGGGGTCTACGACAAGATCCCCGGGGACCCCTTGAGAGAGCTTTTCATGGGCGACAAACCGACACCAGGCTCGGTTACGCCGATGCCCTTGCGCGATCCCGAAGCAATCACGAGACCCGTTGCTGAATACCTCATCAGCCAGAAGGTGGGTGACTTCGGCGAGCTGGCGCCCTACATTCACGATGGAGTACTCGGCGAAGACGCGCCGAGGAAGCTCGTCGAGTCGTATCTATCCAGCGTCTCAGGCAACAACGAGTTCCCGTACGTCGACTGGACCAGCGCATACCAGTCATCCATCTACGTGTCCGACGGCGAGTTCGACAAGATCAAGCCGCCAGAAGGATGAGCCCAATGCCGAAGTCCCGCACCCGGATCGTGATCGGTGTGGCGACAATCGTGCTCGGGCTGACTGGCTGCCACTCCGAGCCAACATCGCCGCCACAATCTCCGACTCCCTCCGCGCAACCCGCAAACTGGCCGCAGAACCTGAACGACTTCCGATTTCGGTGGAGCGCCGAACCAGGATTCGACCTCGACACCGGCTGGGCGGTGCCGCTGCGCGCGTACCTGGAATCCTTGCGAATCATCGACTACACCCGAAACCTCGACACCGGCTACCCCGGGCTCAAGAGGGCCACACCTGATCCGCCAGAACAATTCTCGTCCGAGTGGAGGACCCTCCCTCTCGCACAACGGTACCTTCGAGGCAGTATCGGCCGGTTGGACTCGCACAATCCAGATCGTCGGTTCGTCGGCAACGAAGACCTGCGCATTCTCAAGGCGGAGCCCATTCCGTCCGGCTTCAGAGCCATAGTTTGCGACGCGACGTACGACGTGTTCAAGGAGTCGGGTGGCTCGCGCCTCGCCCCCCTTTACCTGGATTCCACGACCACCGGCAGTGATCCTGACCTGTACAACATGGCGGTGTGGCGGATCGAGTTCAGCGACAACGACCCGCGTGCCGGGGCACCTCCGCTGCCGTCGCCACAGGCCGCCCAACAGGGTCCACTACCAGCTCCGCGAGACGACGTCTTTGGACCGTGGTTCGTCACTGGCTCCTCGTTCGTCAACGAGTGGTTCGACAGCGATTTTCCCGGGCTGAAAAGCGGCACGCCCGAATACGACCGGCGGCTGCACGAAGCGCAAGCAGCCGAGGAGGCGATGCGTCAGCAATGCCTCGCCCAATATCCACTAAACGCCGAGCAGCGCAAGGCGATTGCGACGACGGTGCTCGACGCACCGCCTCAAGTCAAGCCCGCCCTACCCGGCTGGCCCGAGTAAGAGATCGGTGAAGCACGATGAATGAACCGCTACGCGTCCACCCCGACGGGCTGCGCAGCTTCTCGCAAACTCACGACGAGGTGGTCTCCGCGCTGTCCCAGCTCATGGGTTCAGCCGCACCCGATGCCCTCGGCGTCGAGAACTCGCACGGGCCGATCGCATCGGCGGTGAGCACTGCCCTTGGCCAGGTGCTGGGCAGCCGCGGCGGCACGATGCAGGCCACCTCGACGTCGGGCGAAACAATTTCGGCACTGCTGCAGAAGGCCGCCCAGTTGTACGAGCAAGGCGACCAGCAGGGCGCCGACACGCTCAAGAACGCCGCAGCGCAGTTGCAGGCCAACGAAGCAGGCGGCGGGTCTGGCCCAGGATCGGGCGGCTCCAGCGCCGGGGCAGGTGGCGCTGCGGGGGCCGGCGGCGGTGCCGAACAGATGGGCCAGCTCGCAGGCCAGGTCGGACAGCAGGTTGGACAGATTGCGCAGGGCATCGCCCAAGGGCTGCAACAAATCCCACAACAGATCATGCAGGGCGTCCAGGGCATCGTCCAGGCTGCCAGCCAGGCCGCCGGCTCAGCGGGTGGCGGGGCGGTGGGTGCCAGGGCCGACGAGAAGGACAAGCCCGAGGACGAGGAACCCAAGACCGACGAACGCAAGGACGAGCCGCCCGTCAAGCGCGACGCAGCGGAGCCCGGCGTGTCCGCTGCGCAGGGCAAGGCCCCCGAGCCGCCGCCCGTCGAGCGGCCACAGCCTGCGCAGACCCGTCCGCAACAAGCGCCCCCGGTTTAGCCTCGCCGCAACAAGATTCACGACCGGATAACGCAGGTGGAGCGCCGCGGGTGCAGTACCGTCGGGATCAACCGGTGTTGCTCGGTGATCGGGGCACCCTCAACGAGATCGACCAGCAGGTCCACGCACGCGGCGGCAGCCACGCGAGGCTGCAGGCTGACGGTGGTGATCGGGGGGTCGCTGAAGGCGTAGGACGGATCGTCCGTGACGCACGCCACCAGAACATCATCCGGTACCGCCAAGTCGCACGCGACTGCCGCGGCCAGCGCCGAGTAACCGGAATCGTTGTAAATGCCGACGATGGCGTCGGCACGCGGACTGCGGGTGAGTAGACGCCGAGCAGCCGCGCGCTCGCCGTCGAGTGCTGCAGTCACCGTGAATGATTCGGCGCGCGTCCTTTGGCGGTGGCAGCGACACCATAGGCGGTAGGCCTCGGCCATGGATACCGCGAAGTAGTCCTCGTGTCGCGGCAGCAACATTCCGATCCGGCGGGCGCCGGCCTCGCGGAGGTGGTCCAGCAGCCCGATGAGGGTCGACGCGTGGTCGTTGTCGACCCAGCAGTCTGCAGGCCGCAGGTCGAATGGGCGTCCGTTGCTGACCAGCGGAATTCCTCTCGTGAGAAGTTTGGCGCGGACGGCGTCCCCGCGCACGGGTTCAGATTGCACGACGCCGTCGATTCCGACCGCTTCCCAGGTGGAGCCCTCAGTGCTACCCGGAATCACGAGCAGCAGGAAGCCTCGAGCGTGGGCCGCCTCGGTGGCACCGAGAATTGTCTCGGAGTAGTACGGGATGCGGGTGTACGGGACATCGCTCATCCCGTAGGTGGTCAGGGCCAGGCCGAGCACACCCGTCCGGGTTCCAGTCATCGCTCTGGCGGCAACCATCGGCTGGTAGCCGAGCTCGGTTGCTGCAGCCACCACTCGACTTCGGGTCTCCTCGGACACCCGGCCGGTGGAATTGAGCGAGTTGGAGACAGTTGCAGTCGAGACGCCGGCCCTCGCCGCGACGTCGCGGATGCCGATTCGTTCGCCGCGCCGGCTTCTTCGCGTTGGCATCGTTCCTCCCTCGTGGTCTTGTTGTGATTAAACGTTTAATCACCCATCATCGCCAGATGACGCGCAGAAAACCGTTCGAGGCCGTGAACCGCCGCACCGTGCTTCGCGGTGGCATGATGGTCGGCTCGGCCGCGGCATTGGGTGGGCTGGTCGCCGCGTGTGGACCGGCTGGCCGTGAAGACCATCCGACGACCATCATTCACAACGGCAAGGTGTTCATCGGCACCACCGACGGTGCGGTCGCGGAGGCGGTTGCCATCACGGCTTCGGGCACGGTGGGCCAAACCGGTTCCAATACCGACATTCTCGCAACCGCAGGACCGACGACCAAGCGCATCGACGCTGCCGGCGCCACGGTGATGGCGGGCATTGTCGACGGTCACGCCCATCCGCTGGCTGCGGCGGGCAACGCCTCGAAGCCATCCCTGGGCAAAGCCGACATGACGGTGCCCAAACTACAGACGAGTCTCCAGCAGTTCCTCGACGCGTCCCGGGACCGCGAACCCGATGGCTGGCTCAGCGTCGGTGACTGGAGCCCGGTTGGCTTGCTGCCCAGCGGAACCGTGGCCCACCGGTCGATGTTGGACGCGTTGTCGACCAAGCGACCGATCATCTTGCAGGGAAGCGACTTTCATAACTCTCTGGTCAACTCCAGAGCCCTCGCCCTCGCCGGTGTCACCCGCGACACCCCCGACCCCGCTGGCGGTCAGATCGCCAGAGACGCCCATGGTGAACCGACCGGTCTCTTGAAGGACTCGGCGCAGGATCTTGTCCGTGCCGTCATCACACCACCGTCCGAAGACGAATCCCGCGCGGCAGCTGCGATGGCGATTGCGATGATGCTTTCCGTGGGGATAACGGCCTTCATGGATGCCGCTGCCGACGCGGGCGCCGCGGACTTGTACTCCACCCTGGCCAGAACCGGCGCAATGCACCAACGGGCCTTGTGTGCCTTGCATATCGAGCCCGAACTGGCGGCCAAGCCGCACGACGCCGTCGACTACGTCACCCAGATCGCCAGTGCACACGCCGGTATCGCCAACGTTCGCTTTGGCATCGCAAAGGTCTTCCTCGACGGCGTTATGGAATTCCCCGCGCAGACCGCTGCGCTGCTGCAGCCCTACCTGGCCGCGGATGGCACCCCTACCGCCAAGACCGGTGATCTCTACGTCGATCACCGAACAATGATCGATTTGGTGACGTCGCTCGACGCGGCCGGGTGGCAGGTGCATTCCCACGCGATCGGCGACCGCGCTGTACGCACCGCTCTCGACGCGTACACCGCGGCGGTGAAAACCAACGGCAACAATGATCGACGGCACACGATCACTCATCTACAGCTTGTCCACCCCGATGACATCGGCCGGTTTGCGGCAGTCGGGGCGGTTGCTTCGATGCAATTGCAATGGGCCGTCCGCGACAGCTTCACCCAGGACTCGCTCGCGCCCTACATCGGCACCGACCGATTCGACCGCCTCTATCCATCGAAGACGCTCCAAGCGGCCGGAGCCGTCCTCGCCGGTGGGTCAGACTGGCCTATCGACCCACTCAATCCCTTCCTGCAGATCGAGTACGCCATCACCCGCGGCGCGGATGCCGCCACCGCGCCGCTGGGGCCGGATCAGGCGCTCGACCGTGCCGACGTGCTCCGCATGCATACCGCGGGCAGTGCGCACCAACTCCACCTCGACGACGTGGGAACGCTGGAGCCGGGCCGGCGAGCCGACATCGTGGTTCTCGATCGGGATCTGCTGTCGGTGCCGGCTGACGACATCCACAACACCACGGTGCGCTACACCCTGATCGAGGGCGACATCGTCTACGACGCGACGAAACCCCCACCGATGTCGGTGGCGCCAGCGGCGTTTCACCCTGCGTCGAAGGAGGGCGGTCCCGCTGTGGCCGCCAATCGGCACGACGCCTGCTGCGGAAGGAAGATATAGACGCAAACGGTGTTGAGATGGCACTCAGGGCAGGTAGCTTTACGACCCTCAGTGCCATCTCAACGGGACGGCGGGGGCGAGCGGCGAGCAGCAAGCCCCCCC
>Ga0105239_10007569_pt1 | contig 12455 bp, 11 predicted proteins | sample KBSC44metaG_FD_92761 | JGI IMG/M metagenome (GOLD analysis project Ga0105239, IMG submission 92761) | Corn rhizosphere microbial communities from Kellogg Biological Station, Michigan, USA - KBS C4-4 metaG | ecosystem: Host-associated > Plants > Roots > Rhizosphere > Soil | place: Michigan, USA...
GAAATCGCCCTCAGCTACAAGCGGATGATGGAAGAGCTGAACTACACGCAGGAGCAGGTGGCTGAACGGATGGGGAAAGAACGGAGCACGGTGGCCAACTATATCCGCCTGTTAAAGCTGCCTCCCGATATACAGGTTGCGGTTCGCAGCAACCAGCTTTCGATGGGTCATGCGCGTGCACTGATCAACGTGGACACCGTCGACAAGCAACTGTATCTTTTCCACGAGATAAAGGAAAAAGGACTTTCCGTTCGTCAGACAGAAGAACTGGTGCGTAAGCTCTACAAGGAAGGTGGGGCGCCGGGCGCTGTTAAAAATTCGGTAAAGCCAGCCTTGCCGGAAGCTTACAAGAGAATTGAGGATAACTTAGCCTCGCATTTCAGCACAAGAGTAAAGCTTAATCACAACAAGAAAGGAGAAGGCAGTATTTCAATTGAGTATTACTCTCTCCAGGAATTGAACAAATTGCTGGACCAGCTGGGCGTTTCCGTCAACTAAGCACTCTCTACATGAAAATGGTCCGGTTTTTTTTGATCATCGCGGGATTTCTGTTCCTGCATGGCCATTGTCAGTGCCAGGTAAAGAACGACACGATACCTTCTTTTATAAAGGGGAAGCCGGTAACCGGCACGCGGGTAACGGATACCCTCCCCCGGGGGCCGCATCCTAAGGGACACAAACAGAAGCCACCCGAAGTGGATTCTCTTGGCCGGAGGGTACATAGTCCGAGGAAGGCTACACTTTACTCCACCTTCTGTCCCGGACTCGGACAGATATACAACCGCAAATACTGGAAGCTGCCGCTGGTGTACGCAGCCGTGGGCATTCCCGCCTATACCTTCTTCTACAACCGCAGCTGGTACCAGAAATGTCAGCAGGCAATTGCGCTGATCGACCCGTACGTCGAGCTGGGGGATACGATCCCGTCCGCCATCGCCTCCAGGGTCGACCCCAGGCTGCGGACATTTGTCGAGGGCACAGGAAATATCAATTCACTACGTACCTATCGCAACGAGTTCAGGAAAGACCAGGACTATTCCGTCCTTTTTTTCCTGCTGTTCTGGGGACTACAGATCGTGGATGCGACGGTGGACGCCCACCTGATGAGCTTCGACGTCAGTGACAAGCTGAGTCTGCACCTGGACCAGCCGGCGGGCGTAGCGGGTCCTGGTGCGACGGGGATGGGGCTGGGTCTGGCCTTTGACTTTCACAAGGCCCGGTGCCGGTCGCTGAAACCGCTGCCCTAAAACTTCATAGTCCACAAAACATGTCGTAAATTTGCCGCTAAATCTATTCGCAGTATGAAGATTGCGCTCATTGGTTATGGGAAAATGGGGCATGCGATCGAGGAGATCGCCGTCTCAAGGGGCCATGATATCGTGCTCAAAGTATCGGTCGACAATCTCGAAGACAATACCGTCGGAAATATCCGTCAGGCGGACGTAGCCATCGAATTTACCGGTCCCGAAAGTGCTTATGAAAATATCATGCGCAGTCTGGAAGCCGGGGTTCCGGTCGTAAGCGGCTCGACGGGCTGGCTGGACCAGTTGGGATCTGTACAAAGCGCCTGCCGTCAGCAAAAGGGGGCTTTTCTCTATGCCAGCAATTTCAGCGTAGGCGTCAATATCTTCTTCGAAGTCAACCGGCGGCTGGCTGAACTGATGGCCCCGCACACGGACTATGAAGTTCGGGTATCCGAGATCCATCATACCGAGAAGAAAGATTCGCCCAGCGGCACGGCTATCACCCTTGCCGAACAGATACTGGAAAAAATCCCCCGTAAAAAGGGATGGGTCAATCATATTAGTGATAACTTAGATGAATTGGAGATACTGAGCGATCGGATAGACCCGGCGCCCGGCACTCACCGGATAGAATACAGTTCGGAGATCGACTCCATCGAGATCACGCATACGGCGCATAGCCGGAAGGGTTTTGCCCTGGGCGCGGTTCTCGCGGCCGAATTTATAAAAGGAAAAAGCGGTTTATTCCGGATGAGCGACGTGCTTGGTTTTTGAGTCGTCGCAACCCGGCCGGAGATCGCGCGATCCTGGAGATATGACCCACATTTACTACAAAAGAAAGGATAAAAAATGCTTTCCAAAAAGACCCAATATGCATTCCAGGCCCTGATGTACCTGGCGCAAAAAGAAAAAGACGAGCCGGTGCTGATCGCGGAGATCGCCAGGAAAAAAAAGATCCCGCTGAAGTTCCTGGAGAATATCCTGCTGGAGCTGAAGAATGCAAATATCCTGGAAAGTAAGAAAGGGAAGGGAGGAGGATATTATTTCGCCAAGAACCCAAAGGACGTGCCGCTGGCGACGGTCATGCGGCTGCTGGACGGTCCCATCTCTCTCCTGCCCTGCGTCAGCCTCTATTTCTACGAACGCTGCAAGAACTGCGACGAAAAAAGTTGCGGCCTGCATTCGGTGATGTCACAGGTTCGCGACGCCAACCTCAGGATACTGGAGAAGAAGACGATCGCCGACCTTGCCCGGGAGTAATTCAAAAAGACATACAGCGGGCCTTCTTTCCGAGGCTTAGCAAATGATTTCCGCATACTCTTTTGGCAATGTCGAGCAGTTGCCGCACCCTGTCCGTCAGCAGTCCTGCCTCCTGCTCTGAAACAGTGAAATGATCTTTGTAACGGGCATCCACATAGCCCTGGGTCAGCAACCGGAAAAGGTGCTCTTCTTCGGGGTTATCGCGGGGAAACAGGGTCGCCAGTTCCAGGGAGAGACGGTTGGTATACCGTCTTAATTTGTCGAGATTGTGGGTCGTCGGCTTGTAGCCGGTAAATACCAGAAGAATGGCCTGATAGATCTGCTCTGCGGCCTGGTGAAGAAGAAAGATCGCTATTTTCCATTCCTTATTTTGCAGACTGAACCTGGCGTTATCGTGAAAGGCCCTGGCCTGGCCGGCCCATCTTTCAAAATCTCTTTCGGCCACCCTCCTCACCGCATCGAAATCCGGTAAGCCGGGTTTTTCAAGAGGCGTAATGCCTGCGTCATACAGCAGGATGCCATTCATGGCCACCTGGCTAAAAAAATACTGACGCGCGACTAGCTGCCGGTTGATATGGTCGATATCGTGGATCACAGTCGTCACAGAAGCCGACTCCCGGCAACGATTCTCGAGGATATCCTGTAACTCATAGTCGGCACGGCGCTCGCTGCGGGCGGTCGCTATCAGCAGGTCGAACGGAAGCTGTCCTGGCGCCAATGCATGCGTGAACGATTCCGCGTCGCCTTCGACGCTGTAAACTCCAAAAAGAATGATCTTTTCCGGGTGGATGGCATCCACAATGATCCGGACGGCGGCGTTCAGCTGATCGCGCAGGGCCGGAGATAAGTGTTTTATGGAAGTATTCATAGTTAAACGGTCGTTGCTAGCAACTTAATTGGCTATATTTGTAGTAACAATACCAAAATAAAGTTAACTAATAATATTGGTATTTTATCAATAAATAGGGTAATTATATTTTGTGTGGACAATTTTATTGCTATGCATTTTCTTGGAAAAAACTTGAGGTGGCTCCGGAAGCAATCGTCTAAAACCCAGTCTGAGATTGCGGCGCTGATCAAAAAAGGACAGACGACAGTGGGCAACTGGGAGAATGGGATAAGCGAGCCCAATCTGGAGGAACTGCTGATCATCAGCAATTATTTTGATATTCCGCTGGATACTCTTCTTAAGGTAGATCTTTCGGAGGTAAATGTCTATCAAAGGCAGGGAAGTGCCGGTTCAACCGTTTACGACCATTCCAACACGGAGGCGTCGACGGCAAAGGAAGACAAGCTGAACTATGTCCTGGAGGAAATAAAGAATCTTCGGGAAGAAATGGAACGCATCAACTCCCGTCTTCCCGAAAACAAATAGAACGGGGCGATCTCCCGGCCCTATCCCAGGTTTTCGATGACGATGGCGGACGCTCCCCCACCCCCGTTGCAAATCCCGGCGGCGCCGTACCGGGCCTTGTTCTGACGGAGTATATGGATCAACGTTACCAGTATGCGCGCGCCGCTGGCGCCCAGCGGATGTCCGATGGCTACCGCGCCGCCACGTACATTGACCCTGGCGGGGTCCAGCTGCATACGTTTTGTATTTTCGATGCCGACCACGGCAAACGCTTCATTCAATTCCCAGTAGTCGATGTCTTCCATCTTCAGTCCGGCCTTAGCCACTGCATAGGGAACTGCGATGGCAGGGGTCGTTGTGAACCATTCCGGCGCCTGCTCAGCGTCGGCATGGCCCACGATCCGGGCCAGAGGTTTCAGCCCCAGCTGTGTCGCCTTTTCCCTGCTCATGATGACGAGGGCCGCGGCGCCGTCATTGAGCGTGGATGCATTGGCGGCTGTAACCGTTCCATCCTTTTGAAAAGAAGGCTTCAGCTCCGGTATCTTATCGAATTTAACGTTGAATGGTTCTTCGTCCTTTGCGATCAATATTGGATTACCCTTCCGCTGCGGCACCTCCACCGGCACCACTTCGTCGGCGAACTGGCCGGCCGCCCAGGCGGCCTGCGCACGCTGATAGCTGGTGATTGCGAATGCGTCCTGGTCTTCCCGGCTGATGCCGCAGGTTGCGGCGCAGAGTTCGGCCGCATTCCCCATGGCCTTACCGTCATAGGCGTCTGTCAGGCCGTCCTTCGCCAGCCCGTCGATCAGGCTGGTATTTCCGTACTTGTTCCCCCAGCGAAGCTGCTCTACGTAGAAAGGCACATTGCTCATACTTTCCATTCCTCCGGCGACGGCGATCTCTGTGTCGCCGAGCAGGATCCCCTGGGCAGCCTGTACAACGGCTTTCATCCCACTCGCGCAGACCTTGTTCACGGTAGTGCATACAACGTTGTCCGGGAGACCGGCCCCCTTCGCCGCCTGTCTGGCGGGAGCCTGTCCGAGGTTACCCTGCAATACACAGCCCATCAATACCTCCTGGACCTCGTCGGCCGTCACCCCCGCCTTTTCGAGCGCGCCCCTGATAGCGACAGCGCCCAGTTGCGGGGCCGAAAAATCCTTGAGCGCCCCGCCGAAACTTCCTATCGGGGTACGCACTGCAGAGACGATGACGACTTCTTTATTCATACGGGAGTTTGTTTTTGATCTGCGAAGTTAAGCAAAAAACTAACAATCGTTAGTGTTTCCCGCAGGCACGGCAAAAACCCGGTACATTGACTGGCCGGATCAGAATTTTTGATTAATTAGCAATATGAAAGCAGCAAGCGCCCAGGATATTAAAACGGAACTGAAGAATCTACCCCCTTCCCGGCTTGTCGACATCTGTCTGCGACTGGCCCGGTTCAGGAAGGACAACAAAGAACTGCTGACCTACCTGCTGTTCGAAGCCGCCGACGAGGGCACCTATATCGAGAACGTAAAGAAAGAGATCGACGGAGAATTCGAAGAGCTGCCCAAGCCCAATCTCTACCTCACCAAGAAAAGCCTGCGCAAGGTGCTGCGAAATACGGCTAAGCAGATCCGTTATACCGGCTCGGCACAGGCAGAGGTGGAACTGCTGACCTATTTCTGCCGGAAGATACGGTCCGCCGGGATACCGGTAAAGGACAGTCCCGTGCTGACCAACCTCTACCGGCAGCAGCTGAAGAAGGTCCGTTCCGCCATCGCCACGATGCACGAAGACCTGCAGTACGACTACCTCAGGGCCCTCAACGGACTCGAGGAGTGAAAGGTCCCGCGCGGAGTCAGGTGCTGCCGGGTGGAGGCGGGCGCTGCCACGCCTGAAAGCGCCTGTTAAATTAGTATCAGAAATGATCAAAAGTTCATGCCCGGGCCGGGGACCCGCAGCTTATCTTTAAACCATGCAAAAAAGAATAAGTTTGTTGGGCGGACTCCTGTTCTCCCTTTCCCTGTTTGCACAGGAGGGTCCCGGGAATTTGGCGGCGGCGCTGCTGCGGCAGATGACGCTGGACGAAAAGATAGGACAGATGACCCAGGTGACGCTGGGTGTCGTATCGAAGCCGGAGGACGGCGTCCTGGATCCCGCAGCGCTGACGAAGGCGGTACAGGAGTACAAGGTCGGATCGATCCTGAACGTCACCAACCACGCGCTCAGTGTCGGGCAATGGCACCGCGTGCTCACGCAGATACAGGACGAAGCCGCCAGGACCAGGCTGAAGATACCGGTCGTCTACGGACTGGACGGAATTCATGGACAGACCTATACACTTGACGCGACGCTATTCCCCCAGAGTATCGGCATGGCGGCGACGCGCAACCCGGCGCTGGCGGCGGCCGTCGCGAAGGTGGCTGCAAAAGAGCTGCGTGCTTCGGGGGTCCGCTGGAATTTTGCGCCGGTCCTGGACTGCGGCCGTCAGCCGCTGTGGTCGCGGTTCCCCGAGACCTATGGCGAGGACGTATACATCGGTAAGACGATGGGCGCGGCCGTGATCAAAGCCTATGAAGAGGACGGCCTGAAAACGCCTGGCGCCGTCGCCAGCTGCATGAAACACTACCTGGCTTATTCCGCCCCGCGCACGGGCAAAGACCGCACACCGATATACCTTCCTGAGATAGAGATGCGCGAATATTATCTGCCCCAGTTCAAAGCCGCCATAAAAGCCGGCGCCTCCTCGCTGATGGTCAACTCCGGAGAGATCAACGGCACGCCTGTACACGCCAGCAAATACCTGCTGACCGACGTACTCCGAAGGGAGCTCGGGTTCCAGGGCGTCATCGTGACAGACTGGGAAGATATTATCCGGCTGCACACCCGGCACAACGTGGCGGCAACACCACGGGCGGCGGTAGCCATGGCCATCAACGCCGGCATCGACATGAGCATGGTGCCGATGGATTTTTCCTTCTTCGTTCTCCTGAAAGAAGCTGTACAGAAAGGCGAGGTGCCCATCAGCCGTATCGACGATGCGGTCCGCCGCATCCTGCTGCTGAAGGAAAAGCTCGGCCTCTTCGACAACCCCTATCCCGAGGCTGCCGCCGCCGGCAATTTCGGGCGGCCTGAATACCAGACCCTCGCACTGCAGGCTGCGCACGAAGCCATGACCCTGCTGAAGAACGACGACGGCGCGCTGCCGCTGCAGCACAAGATGCGGGTACTCGTCGCCGGCCCTTCGGCCAGAAGCATCAGCGCCCTCAACGGCTGCTGGAGCTATACCTGGCAGGGGAAGGACGAACGCTGGTATCCTTCGGGCAGCAAAACCATTTTCGACGCGCTGAGCGATAAATTAGGCGCGGACAAGGTCACGACCACCGCCTCGACCGGCTTTGACAGTCCGTCCAACTACGACACGGCCGCCCTGAAGAATGCCGCCGCCGGCGCGGACGCCATCGTCCTCTGTCTGGGCGAGAACGCCTACGCGGAAAGTCCCGGCAATACTTCGGACCTCGCGCTGCCCGACGAGCAACAGGCCCTCGCCCGCACCGCCGCAGCTACGGGAAAGCCCGTCATCCTCGTGCTGACAGAGGGAAGACCGCGGCTCATCACCGGCATCGCTCCGCTGATGAAGGGTATCCTCCTGGCCTACTGGAGCGGACGGAAGACCGCCGAAGCCGTCAGCGACGTCCTGATGGGGGACTACAACCCCGACGGTCGTCTACCCTACAGCTATCCGCGCAGCATGGGAGAAATGGTGCTCTACGACCGTAAACCGACGGAAGATATCCGCGAGATATTCAACTCGGATATGACGATGGACGGGTACCGTCCGCTGTATCCGTTCGGATGGGGACTCAGCTATACCCGCTGGGACTATGGCGAACTGGCACTGAATACGAACACGCTGACCGCTGGAGGCAAGTTGACGGTAAAGGTAACGGTGACGAATAGTGGCAAAATGGACGGCAACCATGTCGTCGAGTTATACACCAGACAACACTATGCCAGCATCACGCCGAGCATGAGGAGGCTGCGCGCGTTCAAAAAGATATTCCTGAAAGCCGGTCAGTCGCAGGAGGTCAGCTTTGCGCTGGACGCAAGCGATCTGGCATTCGTCGATGCACGGCTAAAGACGGTGACGGAGGCCGGAGACTTTGACATATTTGTGGGAGACAGGAAGGCCGTATTCAGCTATTCCGCCGGGGCAAAGCCTTAGGCCGGGCCTAGTAACCCCATTTCTTCATGATCTCCAGGTCTGCCTTTGCGCAGCCCAGCGGGGTCTTGCCCTGATAGGACTCCTGTTCGATGATGAAGACGCGGGTACCGCCCGACTTCCTGCCAAGGTCACAGACCTGTTTGGTATTGACGATACCCTCGCCGAGGATGGTGCTTTCGAACTTGTCTCTGCCGGCGGCAGTGGTCGCAGACTTGATCTCGTCCTTTACGTGCATCAGCTCGTACCGGCCCGGGTATTGCATGACGACGGCAATCGCGATAGCGCCGCCGTTGTAGAGATTGCCCATATCCAGCTGGTGGGCTACCAGCGCCGGATCGGTATTCTGCATGATGATATCGTAGACCTTTTTATTATTGAGGACGGAGCTGAACTCGAAATCGTGGTTGTGATAGCCAAATTTCATCCCGTGCTTTTTGCACAGTTCGCCGCTCCGGTTGAAGACATCCATAAAGCGCATCAGGTCGTCATAGGTCTTCCGCTGCGCCTCTTCCAGCGACGGGCTGACGACGTATTGCTGACCAGCGATGGCCGCGTCCTCCACCGTCTTTTTCCAGCTATCCGAAAAATCCTTTGCAGCCTCGTTCCAGTCCGAGGCGCCAAGCCGTGTGTGTCCGCTGATCATCTTCAGACCAAGACCATCCAGCTGCGCCCTGAACTCTTTTGCCGGCGACCCGTAGAATTTGTGGTCGACGTAACCCGCGTGTTCGACGTACTTATAACCCATTTCAGCCAGCTTCTTCAACGTACCGGAGGGATCGGCCTTCATTTCGTCACGAACGGAATACAGCTGAAGACCCGTGACCCCTTTCTTAAAATAAGAGGACGTATCGCGTGGAAGAAAGCCGGTAGCCGCCACAGCGAGGGCGCTATTCTTGAGGAAGGTTCTGCGGGAGTAGCCCATGGAATGTGGATTGATAAAGTGAACCAGATTAAAAATCTCCGTCTTGTATACTACTAACGGATTGTTCCCAACGAATGTAATTTTTTTTGCTGCCGGAGCCAAATAAATTTTAAGGATATTACTTTTACAACGTTTATCAGCGACTATGGAAAAACCAATTAAAAAAGCCGTCTGGAAGAATATATTCCGGCTCATCATGCCTTACAGGCGAAAATTCATCTGGGTAGTGACGCTTGGTCTGCTGAGCACGGGCGCCAGCCTGGTCGAGCCGCTGATCTATCGCGAAGCCATCAATGACGTAGCCGGTCTTTTCGTGCGTCAGGCAAGAGAGAACGCGCAAAAAGACCTCGGGCTCGATTCGGAAGACGTGGAGAGCATCCGGTCGTCGATGCGTGCGGAAACGGCGGACTCCACCGCGTCGCCAGCCGACTCTGCCGCAGATTCGACCGCCGCTGCCATAGATTCTGTCGCAGTGACTCCGTCACCGTCACACCGGGACTCCGCTGCGATTCCACCTCCGTCACGCCGGGACTCCGCTGCGACAAAGCCGCTACTGCACGGTCGTCATCGCCATGGGAAGAAGGCCGCTCCTGTGGTCCCCGTCAAGCCGCCGGTCAAACGTCCCGAACCACACAGACAGGGGCACGTCGCGGGGCGCTCACCGCAACAGGCGCTGAATACCCTGCTATGGTCGGTCTTCTGGCTCTTCATCATCAATCTTGCCGCCACCCTTTTGTGGCGGCTGGCAGAGAATACCAATACGCGCCTCTCCTGTCTTATCGAACAGCGTTTCATACAGGGTACCTTTTCGCACGTGCTACGGCTCCCCCTCTCCTTTTTCGGCAAGCGCAGCAGCGCTGCTATCGCCAAACAGATCGATCAGTCCGAGGAAGTCACCGGTATCGTCAATGGGTTTTCCCAGCAGATACTTCCCGAGCTGATCAGCCTGGCCGGTATTTTGGGTATCATGTTCTGGCAGAATGTCGCCCTGACCTCCGTAGCGCTGATCACGATCCCGTTCTATATTCTCATCGCATGGCGCAGCGCGGGCAGGCTGGAGTCGGGGCTCTCCAATTATTATTCGCGCTGGGAGGAGGTCTCCTCCCGTATCCAGGACGGCCTCACGGGCATAAAGACCGTCAAGCTGTCGGGAGCCGAGGACCGCGAGACTTCAGGTCTTCAGAACGTCGCCGACAAAGCCTATCAGGACTATATCCAGCGCACGCGGCTCTCCAATAAATACGTGTTCTGGGAGACCATGCTCTCTCATCTTTCAACGGCGCTCGTGCTGGGCTATGGCGGTTACCTGACGCTGGAGAACAGGCTGACGCCGGGGGACGTGGTCATGTTCGTCGCTTATCTGGACCGGCTCTATGGTCCGATCGATACGCTGGCCAGTCTCTGGGTCGAGCTGCAGCAGAATGTGGCGTCTATCGCGCGGGCCTTTCGTCTGCTGGACAACGGCGCCGAAGAGAAAAGGGGAAGCGGGCTCGTCATCGGCGAGGGCAGGGTCGAGTTCCGCGACGTCCGGTTTAGCTACACGCCGGATCGCGAAATACTACGCGGGGTCTCCTTTACCCTCGGGCCGGGCCAGGCCACCGCGCTGGTAGGACCTTCCGGGGCCGGCAAGACGACGACCATCGACCTCCTGCTCAAGCTGTACGAACCCTCCGGCGGGCAAATCCTCATCGACGGACAGCAGCTGAATGCGCTGGACGCCGCCAGCGTCCGCAGCCAGATCGGCGTCGTATCCACCGACGGCGCCATTTTCCGGGGAACGCTGCTGGACAATATCCGGTACAAACGTCCCTCGGCCACCGACGCGGAAGTGCTCGATGCGGCGATAGCGGCGGGGCTGCACAGCACCCTGCACCGGCTGCCCCAGGGGCTGCATACGCAGGTAGGCGAAAGCGGGCTCGGTCTTTCGGTAGGAGAAAGACAGCGGATCCAGATCGCAAGGGTGCTGGTGGCCAAACCCCGGATACTCGTCCTGGACGAAGCAACGGCCAACCTGGACTATTCCACCGAGGCCGAGGTAAGGCGGTCGATCGAAGCCGCCCGGGCTTCTACGACGATCGTGATCATCGCGCACCGCTATTCCATGGTGCGGGACGCCGACCAGGTGATCGTGCTGGCTGAAGGACAGGTTCAGGAGGCCGGCAGTCCCGGGCAGCTGCTGCATGAGGGCGGATGGTTCAGCGACTGGGCGAGGTCTGCGGGAGAGGACGGGGAGGAAGACTCCTCAGAAGAAGAACCCGGGGAGGAGGGCGGCTCAGAATACGAACCTGAAGAAGAGGAGGACCAGGAAACCGAAGAAGACGGGGAAGATCCCGAAGAAGAATAAAAATTTTATGGAAATTTGGATCATCCGCATCTCTTTTCATTTATTAAAAGACCGAGCATGCTCCAACCGATATTCCTGTCCCTTTTGCTGCTTTCTCTCGCGCCGGCCTTTAGCCAGTCCCCGTCCGTCCGTAGTATGACCGACCTGCCCTGCAGGCAAAAGGCCGGCCAGTTGCTGGACGAGACCCTGGGCTTCATGGAAAAGAACTACTACCGGCACAATGAAGTATCATGGCCCGTGCTGGCCGCGGAAGCCAGGGCCCGGCTTCGTGAGGCAGCCAGCTGTGAAGACGCCTATGCGACCATCGGCTGGTGTTTTCATCAATTGAACGAACCCCACAGCTTTATTATGCCTCCGGATAAGGCAAGCCGTTATACCGGGGAGTCGGACGGGTCCGGTCTTTCGATGGCCGGCCTTTCGGAGTTGGTGGGCGAGATCAGGGGGGAATGGCTGCAGGATAGCATAGCCTACCTCACCATCCCCTGGGTGAGCACTACCGATTCCCTCGTCTGCCTGCGCATTGCCGACAGCCTGCAGACAATGATAGCCCGGCTCGACAGCCGTAATATCTCCCGGTGGATCATCGACCTGCGTAAAAACTCGGGGGGCAATTGCTGGCCGATGCTGGCGGGTATCGGTCCGCTGCTGGGCGACGGGGTATATGGTTATTTTGTATCCGGTGACCAGCGGATACCTATCTCTTACAGGGAAGGCTCCGCCTTCCAGGGCAGGCATGTGCTGTGCCGGGTAAGCAACCGCGGCTACAGGACGCGCAGCGACCGCAAGTCGATCGTCGTGCTGACCAGCCGCAGGACCGTCAGTGCCGGGGAGATCGTCGCTCTTGCTTTCAAAGGGCGGGCACAGACCTGTCTGATCGGCGAGCCAACGGCGGGCTTTACCACGGCCAATGCGACCTATGAACTTTCCGATAAGAGCCTCCTCGTGCTCACCGTCTGCCAGGAAGCCGATCATAAGGGCAATATCTGCACGGGCAGCATACAGCCCGACAGGCTGGTGACGACGGCGCCCGCTGGAGATAATGACCAGGACAGCGACCCTGCCCGCAACGCGGCGCTGGCCTGGCTGCAGGGGCAGTAAGGATTTTGGTGTATATTACACCC
>Ga0105239_10007570_pt1 | contig 12454 bp, 8 predicted proteins | sample KBSC44metaG_FD_92761 | JGI IMG/M metagenome (GOLD analysis project Ga0105239, IMG submission 92761) | Corn rhizosphere microbial communities from Kellogg Biological Station, Michigan, USA - KBS C4-4 metaG | ecosystem: Host-associated > Plants > Roots > Rhizosphere > Soil | place: Michigan, USA...
ACGGCCATCGCCGGTGGCGATCCATTCGCCGGCTTCCCAGAGGTCGCGGGCGCGGATGAAGGCGGGGAGGGCTTGTTCTTCGGGGTCGGTGAGAGGGCGTTGTTGGCGGTAGCCGTTAAGATACGCGTCGCAGGCGGCCCTTAAGGCAGGCGTCTCGATATGGTCGTCCCGCCATGGCCAGAGGAAGCCGGCGAGGTCGAAGGCGCGCCACCCGATGCCGCATTGGGCGAAGTCGAAGAGGGTGGCGTGGTCGCCGTCGAAGTGGCAGTTGCCTTGGTGGACATCGCCGTGGATCGGGCCGAAGGTTTCTTGGGTTTTGGAGATCGCGTCGATTCGGGCGCGCATTTCTTCGACGAAGGGGCGTAGCGGCTCGGCGTCGGTGACTTCGTTGAGGAGCACCATCGGCCGGTCGAGGAGGCCGGCGGTATCGAAGGTGCGAAAGTCTTCCAGAGTTGTCATGCCTTCGCTGGCGCGGTGGAGCCGGGCGATCGTGCGGCCGAGGATCTCGGCCTTGGCGGGTGGGGTCGGCCATTCGACGTCGCCGTCCGCCCACTTGGTAAGGAGGCCAAGACCCCCATCGAAAGGCTGGCCGTAGCGACCATCGACGCCAGGAATCGCTTCGGCGACAAGCACCCCTTCCCCGCTGGCCTGTGCGAGGAGGGAGCCTTCGAACTCCACCCAGTAAGGGCGGGCGGAGAGAAACGGGCCGGAGATTCTCAGCGCAAACCGCTGACCATCCAGGATCGCTTCCATCACCGAGGCGCCGCCTTGACCGGGGCGGATCATCTTCGCGGACACGTCGCTCGCGCCGTAAAACTTGGCCAATTGCTCCAGAAGCATAGACGCAAGTCTACATCAGAGAAAGGTTGCGGACGACCATCTCAAGCGGGGTCGGATTTGGAAAAAGACGCGACATTTCGTCCCGATAGGCGTGGACCGCGTAGACGATCTCTTCGCGGTCGCGTAGCGGCAAGCCAAGGAGTTTTTGGCATCGGGCGTCGACGTGGTCCCGAAACAGATCCCTAAGGCCGAAGAAATTGAAGGCTTGGGGACCGGGGTCGACGCCGGTCGCATGGAGGGCCCATGCGCGCAGAAGGTAGCCACGGTCGTGCTGGAGGCCAATGGTCAGGATCGGGTGAAGGCCGCGGACGAAGGCCTTTCGGTGCTTTAGGCTTGTCAGCCAGAACTCTTCGAGGAGCGTGAACGGTGGGATCTCGGCGGGCGCGACCGGTGTCGGTGAAGGTAAATCGAGGCGAACGTAGCCGTCCCAGGCGACTTGGCCGCCGTGGATGACGTCGATGATCGTGCTGTCCCGGGCGACGCCGTGGAGGAACGGGAATCCGCCGATCTGGAACCGCTGGCCGGTGAGGAGGAGCCCACCGATGCTCTCGGGCGACCAGTCCTTACCCTCGACCCAGAGGTCGATGTCGCTGACCTCATCGCAATCGCCCCTTGCGACGGAGCCGCCGATGTAGACCGCGTCCACGGCCGGATCGGCGGCGAGGACGCCGAGGATTTGGGTTAGGGCCTTCTTCGGCGCGTTTGGGGACAGGTCGGCGACGTCCATATGGTTGACGGGGAGTGTACATGGGCGGCGGTTTCGAGGATGTGATGTAGCCCGCGACCGAGCCAGGCGAGCTCGCGGTCCCCGGAGTTACGTGGGCGGCAATTGTTACGTCGGGAACAGCGAGCCAGTGAGAGCGTTACGCTGTGGAGGCGTAACATTTTCGGTCGACCATACGCCGGGGACCGCGAGCGGCACGTGCATCCGGTCGCGGGCTACAGGAGTTGGCTGTACGTTAAGAATTAGGACGTGGTGCGCAGACTCGGAATGTGGGGTCGGTACGCTTTTAGGTCATGTTCAGCCTGTTGCCCGCGGCGATGCTCGCGGCCTCTGCCCACCTCCAGGGACCAACTTCGAAGATCGGAATCAACGCTCCTAAGCTGGTCGTGCTTATCTCCGTCGATCAGTTTCGCGGCGACTATGTCGAGCGGTTCTTCCCCTACTTTCTCCCCGCGCGATCCGGCGGGAAGCTGGGGGGATTCAAGTTTCTGATGGAGACGGGGGCGCACTTTCGGAACGCGATGCATAACCACCTTCCGACCGCGACGGGTCCGGGTCATGCGACCTTGATGTCGGGCTCCGAGCCCGCGTACGACGGCATCGTAAACAACGACTGGTTTGACCGCGCGACGGGGAAATCCACCTATTGCGTCGACGATGCGAGCGTGCAAGTTGTCGGCGGCACGAGGACGGGACCGTCGATGAGTCCCCGCAACTTGATCGTTACGACGGTCGGCGATGAGTTGAAGATGGCGACCAACGGCCGCTCGAAGGTGGTCGGCGTGGCGATCAAGGACCGCGCGGCGATTCTTATGGCCGGTCACGCGGCGGACACCGTGATCTGGTACCAGCCGGCGAGCGGGAGTTGGGTGACGAGTTCCTGGTACGCGCCTTCCCATCAACTGCCCGGATGGGTGCAGGCCCTGGATGCGACTCGGCCGGTCGATAAGTTTGCGGGCAAGGTTTGGGAACCGCTGCTTTCCAACGATGCTTACGACCTCAGTCGAAAGTCTCCGTTCGAGAAGGCCTCTTCCAACGCAAAGACCTTCTCGCATCCCATGGATACCAGTCCCGGCTCGGCCCTCTATTCTGGGATGGCCACGAGCCAATATGGGAACGAGGTCACTTTCGCGGCGGCCGAGCGGGCCATCGACGCGGAGAAGCTCGGCCAGCACGACGTTCCCGACGTGCTCGTCGTCAATCTCTCCACCAATGACTACGTCGGCCACCGCTACGGCCCCAACAGCCCGGAGGTTATGGACATTACGGTCCGCACCGACCGTCTTTTGAGCGATCTCCTCAATCACTTGCAGCAGGTCGTGCCCGGCGGCATCGATAACGTGGCGATGGTCCTTACGGGCGACCATGGCGTGAATCCGATTCCCGAAGAGTCCAACGACGTTTACAAGACGGGCGCGGTCCGTGGGGTCGAGGCCGGGGCTCTGTCGGCCGTAAGTAAAGCCCTGAACGCCAAGTTTGGCGAAGGTAAGTGGATTCTCGGCGGCGAGTTGTTTGAGCAGAACCTTTATCTGAATCGCGAATTGGCAGCGGAGAAGGGGCTCAAGATGGCAGACATCGAGCAGGTTGCGGCGGACGCGGCGGCTTCGGCTCCCGGCATTTTCGGCGCGTTTACGCGAACCCAGATCATGAGCAACGGTCTGCCGAGCTTCCCGTTCCGGGATCGAATTTTGAACGGTTTCAACACCCGGCGGGGTGGCGACGTCATGGTGCTTCAGGCGCCCGGGAATCTCTTTGAGGGCGGCTCCGGTACCGACCATGGCGCGGTTTGGGACTACGACGCACATGTCCCGATCCTTATTCGGGCCCGCGGTATCAAGCCGGGTAACTATTTGAACCGCGTTTACACGTCGGGGATCGCGCCGACGCTTTGCCGGCTGCTGGGGATTGAGTCGCCTTCCGGCAATGTCGGCGTTCCGCTCGTCGATACGATCGGCCGCTGAAGCTTCGATCGCGCTCGAATCGATAGGCCCTTTCGGGGGCCTATCGTAGATGGATGGTCACCGTATTCATCCGTTACACCCTTGACCCGCACCGGGCCGACGCTTTCGAGGCGTACGCGAAGCGTTGGCTGGAGATCATCCCCGCGTGCGGCGGCGATCTGATCGGCTACTTCATGCCGCATGAGGGGACGAATAACATCGCGTTTGGGCTTATCAGCTTTGCGAGTCTGGCATCGTACGAAGCCTATCGCACACGTTTAAAGCAGGACGCTTCGGCTTTGGCCAACTTCGCGTTTGCGGCGGAGGAGAAGTTCATCCTCGCGGAAGAGCGCTCGTTTCTTCGACCGGTGACGCTATGATCGCCTTTATGGAGCCGACTGATGCGACGAACCTGTCCGGGATCTCTCGGGTCGCGTCGATCCTTGCCGATCCTTCGCGGCTGGAGATCGTGGTCATGCTCATGGACGGCCGGGCCTTTCCGGTTTCGGAGCTAGCGGTACGGGCACATGTCTCGGTCGCAACGGCGAGTCACCACCTATCCGTGCTTTTGGAGGCCGGGTACGTCGAGGTTTTTGCGCAGGGGCGTCACCGCTATTATCGGCTCGTAGACCTTCGTCTTGCGGAGCTTGTCGAGCGCCTCGGGGCGTTGACCCCTCCCTGCCGCGAGCCTTTGTCGCCGGTGCAGCGGACGCTGTTTACCGGGCGGTCTTGCTACCGCCATCTCGCCGGCCAGTTGGGGGTTTCCTTGCGGGCGGGAATGGAGAGACGGGGGCTGATCACTCGTTCCGGCGAGGTTTATGAAGTCACTGCTCTGGGTCGTGCATTTTGGGCGGATCTTGGGCTTTTTGAGCTGCCTCTCGGACACTTTTGCCTCGACTGGACGGAGCGTCTGCCCCATATCGGCGGCGCCCTTGGCCGAACGTTGTTCGCGCATTTGCTGGACCTAAAGTGGATCGCGCAAGGCGAGATTCCTCGTCAGGTCCTTATAACGTCTTTGGGCAAAGAACGCTTCCGCGAATTGGAATAGGTAGGGCGGCGATTCGGCTTTGCGCCAAATGTCAAACTGGGCCAAAGGGCCTACCGTTGGGCGGCCCACGAATCTATCCCCGCTCCGTCCTCTCCTACAGTTGAACGCCGACGTTCCTTTGTAATTTTTACCGTCGTCGATCCGTTGGTATTTCAATCATGTTTCGCCATAGCTTCGCTCGTCGCCTTCTACTTGGCTTGACCGCAACCCTCGGCACCCTCGCCTCCGCACAAAACAAGATGGACCCCGCGTGTATCGTCGGCGGGTCGTTGGCGACCGCGCCGCCTCAATACTCCTATAACGGCGCCAAGGTCTTGTTCTCGTGCCCGAAGGGGGCGACTTCGAACGCGCCGGTGAACGGCTTTCGCGTCTACGACTCGCAGAAGGGAACTTGCCTTGATATGGTGACTTTGCAGAACGGCATGACCCTAGGGGCGACGTTCACGGCGGATGCGAAGGGGGTTTACTACGGCGCCCTGGTCGGCTCCGTCTACACCGTGTGGCGGCACGACCTCGCGGCCCGAACCGAGCGGAACCTTCACATCAAAGAATCGGGCCCGATCACCCAACTCTGCGCTTCGCGGGACGGCAAGCTACTGGCGTACTTCGTGGGAGGAACGGCGGGGGGCACGGTCAACATTTTCAATCTCTCCACCGACAAGGTGGTCGGCAGCTTTGCCGCCAAGACGGCATCCCTGGGGTTCACCCCGGACAGCAGCAAGGTGGTGGTGAGCGGTCCGGCTGTTTACGATCTGACAGGCCAGAAACTCGCCGGCCTGGCCAATGGGTTTAACCCGGTCGCCATCTCACCGGATGGTTCCTCGCTGTTCATGGCGGTCAGCACTGGTAGCCAGATCCGTTCCTACAATTCGACCACGCTTGCCACGAACTGGACAAGAACCCTTCCGGCCGGCTTCAACGCGGATAATCCCACAGTAAGTTCGGATGGTAAGTGCCTCCTCTTTGCCGGAGGCAAGCCGGGTTTGTGGTTGGTCCAAGAATTCTTGGCCGCAACCGGCGCACCGCTTCACGGGGAAGTCACCGTTCCCCTCGATAGCGACACTAAAGGTGACGTTCCTTGGATCGCCACTAACCCCGTCGCGAACCAGGTGGTGATCGGTCCGGGTGGAGTGAATCCCCACGCGGAGGCCTGGGCGTTCGACTCGGCGGCGGGGACGGGCAGTCCGATTGCGACGCTTTTTGAAACGTCCTATTCGGGGCCTTACAGCACCTGCCAATCTTATGGTTTGGGTCTGGAAACTTTCGCCAGCTTGGCAAGTTACGTCGATAGTCCGGCCACCGCAGTTTTGGAAGACCCAACCGGCAATGAGGTCGAACGCCTTCCCGCAAACGCCGTCAAAAGTCCGATTGGCAACTTTTACTACGCGATAGACTCATCGGGAATTAGCCTATACGACTACACTAAGCAAGCTGTGACTATGCGAAACCCTATTACGGGGATTCTCAAAGCAGGCTGGTCGGCCGAAGATACGATGGTATGGATTCTCCGCGGTGGACCTGGAAAGTATGAGATAGATACACTGTCCGCGATTACGGCGAACAGCAACACGATGCGCGAGCAGGTTTTGTGGACAACCAAAGAGGAAGTCAAAGACGTTTATCTTCGCTTTAATGTCTTAGCCGTCCTTCTCGGAGAGGGCGCCGGCTCCTCCGTTTACGTGAGAAACACGAATTCGACATCCGGGATGTTCAGCATGACCCTGAACCCGGATTCCGTCAACTCGCAAGGAATTCAGCACATCGTGGGTCGAAAATATGGTGGAGACGATGACTCGTATATTGCATTAAGTGAAGTGACGGGTACGACCTATCCGTTTAGCAATGTTTGCAGAGTTTTTCGAGTAGACCATGATGGCTGCACTCAAATAGGGCGACTAACGTATCCTATGACGGGATGGAAAAACGATCCTTTCGGGGCGGTCATCTGTCCCGATGATCTTTCGATCGCGATGTATAATCTCGCATCAAACGGCAATGGGATTGATCCGTTGCTCGGTTCAAGCCTCCGCTTCTATAGATTAAGCGATGGACTCCTCCTAAAGGACTACGAGAATCAGTTTACGCCAGCGATCGACGCGACGTACGCTACCTTCACTCCACTACACATATTTGCCTCGACATTTCCGTACTCGGCGGGCGCTCAAGGCGCCATCGTCGCGGTGCCTACTCCAAGTCAGATACTAGGCATCACCTCAGACACTGGTCCCGTATACGGTGGAGTGTCTTCGGCCGTATCAGTTTCCATGAGCAAATTGGGCGAGGCTGGTGTGCTCAGGCTGTCATCGTCGGCCAAATGTGTCGTCCCACCAGCGTCGTATTCGATGCCGTTCCATACCAGTTTAGTTCGAATTCCGATGGCCACTCACGGAGTGGACGGGGTGACGAACGCCACCATCTCAGCGACTTACTACGGCCTTACTTTATCGACGATTCAAACCGTGATGCCGGCGGATTCGCTCACCGCCACCCTCTCCTCCTCATCCGTTAGGGCGGGCACGACGGTTACCGGCACCGTCCAACTCAATGCCCAAGCAGGCCCGAGCGGGGTGGTCCTAAAGCTCGTATCGAACAACGCTTGCGCAAAGCTCAACACGACCCAAGTCACGATCCCTGCCAACGCGACGAAGGCGACCTTTACGATCCAGACGACCAATCCGGCGGCAGACACCGCGGTTCAAATCACAGCAAGCGCTCCGAATTTCACCGGCGCGGCAAATCTCACAGTGAAGACCATCGTGCCATCGAGGGTGACGTTCAACCGAGCGACCATTAAGGGCGGAAGCCCCCTGACCCTCACCGTGCTCCTCCCCGCCGCCGCGCCTGCTCCGGGAGTGAATTACGCGCTGACTTCCGACACGAGCGCGCTCAACCCGCCGAAGACGATCCTGATCCCGACGGGAAGCACCTCGGCCAGTTTCCAGATTCCGACCAATCCGGTGCTGGCAAACACGGTTGCTCCCCTGCACCTCTCCTCTGGCGGCGTGGTGGTCGCGTCCGCTTCCAGCACGGTGCTCCCCCCCGTGGTGAAGACGGTGACGCCTTCGGTAACCACGGCCACCGGCGCCACCACCGCGACCGCGACCGTGCTCCTTGATGGCCCGGCGCCTACCGGTTATGCGATTACGGCTAGCTCGAACAACAAGGCCGTTACCGTGCCCGCGACCACGACGTTCACGGCGGGCAAGCTCTCGATGGACGTTAAGCTGACCATCGCCGCCGTCACCGCGAAGACGGTTGTCACCGTGACTGTCGCCGGGAGGGCTTTCCAAATCACCCTACTTCCATAAAACGGGCTTCGGGGATAACATGGCACGACTCAAACGCCATGCAACAACACGCCCGCGTCGTCATTATTGGGAGCGGGATCTGTGGCTCCAGCATTGCTTACCACCTTGCCAAGCGGGGATGGACGGACGTCGCGATGCTGGAGCAGGGCTCCCTTATTAGCGGGACGACCTCGCATGCGCCGGGGCTGGTTGGCCAACTGCGAAGCAACCCGAGCCTCGTAAAGATGCTCCAAGATAGCGTCGAGTTATACCGGACCCTCGAAGTCGATGGCGAGGCAGGCTACGTTGAGGTTGGCAGCCTCCGTCTCGCGTCGTCTCCGGCCCGGATGCGCGAATTGGAGCGCCAACAAGCTCACGCCGAGCGCATCGGCTTGGCTACCTCGCTCATAACGGCCGAGGAAGCCCAAGCAATGTTCCGGATGATGGAAACCGACGGCGTCGAAGGCGCGTTGCTGCTCCCCTCCGATGGCTCGGCGAAGGCGCCCATCCTCGCGGAGGCGATGCGACGGAAAGCCGAGGCGCTGGGCGTTAAAGTCCACGAGCGAAGCCGCGTGATCGGGATCGAGGTCTCGGGAGGCCGCGTTCGCGCCGTCACCACACTGGAGGGCGTCATTCGAACCGACCTCGTCGTCGCCGCCACCGGAATCTGGTCGCCGCTCATCGGACAGATGGCAGGCGTAAACATCCCTCTCCAGCCCATGCAGCACCAAGTTGTATGGACGGAACCTATCCCCGGACTCTCTGCCGCGAATCCAGTGGCGAACATGCGGGATCCCGACAACCTCGTCTATTTCCGTCAGGACGGCCAAAGCCTCGTGATGGGTGGATATGAGCTCGATCCTCGCTTCTTTGAGCCCGCTGCTATTCCGCAAAACGACAACCCCACCAAGTCTATCTTCGACGCCGACCACTTCCAATCGTTGATGGACGGCGCCGCTCGCCGGGTTCCCGGCCTCGCCTACGCTCCCCTCGCCAGGACCCTCAACGGAATCGAGTCCTTCACGCCCGACGGCGAATTCATCCTCGGCGAGGCTCCGGAGACGCTTGGGTTTTGGACCGCTTGCGGCTTCTGTGCTCACGGGGTCTCCGGCGCGGGAGGCGTCGGCAAAGTTATGGCGGACTGGATTATCGACGGTCAGCCGTCTCTCGATCTCAACCACATGGACATCCGGCGCTTCGGCGGAAAGCCCATGCCGGACGGGGAGTTGAAGGCCCAAACTCGGGAGATCTATCGCGACTATTATTCGAAGATCGGTTATTGATTCCAGTCTCCCTGCCAAGCAAATGTAGCCCGCGACCGACCGAAGGGAGCTCGCGGTCCCCGGAGTAAGGCAAACCGCATTTGTGCCGCCTGATGACAATACGTTTGTCGTTCGAGAAAATCCGGGGACCGCGAGCGGCACGTGCATCCGGTCGCGGGCTACCTGGGTTGTCGGTTTAGAGAGATACTGACAATCCGATGTTCGCACTCCTCCAGACCGCTGACCCGCGAGGGCCGATCATGAGCGTCGTGGAGGGCAAACCTCTTCTCCCTAGGGTCGCTCCGGGAAGGGTCGAGGCGAAATTCGATTTCCACCCCGACCGCGTGCCCAGCCGGCCGGGGGCCAAGGGTTGGATCTGGCTCGCGGACTCGAAGCGACCCGTTGCCGCGCTCTTCCGGAAGGAATTCGACCTTCCCTCCAGTCCGGGCAAGGCCCAGGTCTGGTTCTCGGCTGACGCGCATGCGCGGATTTACGTCAACGGCCACCTCGCGGCCCGAGGGCCCGATGATGGCGGCCAGGACTATCCGGGCACGCAAACCGGTCGCTGGTTTACCAACTACCGCGACCTCACTTCTCTCTTCCGCAAAGGCAAAAACACGATCGCCGCCGAGGTGTTCACCGCCGACGCAATGGCGGGTCGGTATAACTCGACCGGCCATGGCGGATTCCTCTTCGAAGCCAAGCTTCAACTGGGCCATCAAGAACTCACGATCGGCACCGACCGCACGTGGCGCGGCATCCCCGGCAAGGAGTGGAGGTTTGCGGATTGGAAACCTGGTTCCGGGTCCCTGCAGTTCGACGCTGCCGCCGAGATACCGGCTTGGCGGGAGACAGGCTATGACGACAAGGATTGGCCCTCGTGCGCAACGGCTCAAGGATGGCCGAAGGAGGAAATCAGTCGAATTCCCCCGAGGCTCGAGGTTAGCTATCCCGTCCAAACCGTTCTTCGCCCGACGGCAACCGTAAGGATAAGCGGCAAGCAGATTAGTTTCCTGGGAGACGGTAGCTGTGCCGTCCGGTTCGATCGAAACCTCAGCGGGTTCATCGGCCTGAAAGTGAGGGGGAAAGCCGGTCAACTCCTTATCATCCAGCCAAGCGAGCCGAATGCGCCCGGCTATAACCGGATGGCGACGATTAAGCTTCGCGACGGCGTCCAGACCGTGGAGCTGCCGTTTTACGATAGTTTCTCGACAATCAATCTCACGGCGACACATGTTCTGGAGCCGCTTGAGATCCTCGACGTACGGGCCAATTTCGTCGCCCAACCCGTCAGCTATGACGGTGCCTTCGCGTGCAGCGACGAGAAGCTCACCCAAATTTGGAAGGCCTCACGCTGGCTCACCGAGCTCGGCCAGCAAACCCACCATCTTGATTCTCCCCATCATCAGGAGCCGATCTGCGACCCCGGCGACTACCTGATCATCTCGCTCAACAACTACTCCGCTTTCGGCCGCCCATACCTCGCCCGGCAGGATCTGCGGAAATACGCATGGCTATTGCGTGCGACCAAGTTCCGCCCTTTCCACACCAGCTATGCCCTCTTGTGGCTGCAAATGCTGATGGCGTACACGGATTACACCGGCGACAAGACGCTCGCCGAGGAACTCACGCCTGAGGTCCACGCCCTTCTCGAGCAGTTCGCAACCTATCGCGGCAAGAATGGGCTACTGAGCGAGGCTCCCGACTACATGTTCATGGATTGGGTGAACATCGCGGGTTTCGAGGCACACCATCCGCCCGCCGTGATCGGGCAAGGCTATATGACGGCGTTCTACTACCGCGCCTTGGCGGACGGAATCCGGGTCGCCGGTTTTGCGGGCGATCGTGCGCTGGCCACAAAGTACGCCGCGATGCGCGAAGAAATCCGCGCCGCCTATAACCGCGAATTGTGGGATGAGAAGGCTGGCCTCTACCGCGACGGGAAGCCCTTCGTTACTTCCGTTAAGCCCGGCGATTGGCTTCCGGCCGACAAGGATGTGGAGACCCACAGCACTCAAAACAACGTGCTTGCCGTTCTGTACGACCTTGCTCCGGCGCGGAACCAGGCGCCGATTTTACGGCAACTCTTGAAGGGCGATCTTAACACCCAGCCCTACTACATGTACTTCGTCTTCGAGGCGCTGGAGCATGCGGGTCTTTTTGAAGAGTTCGGCGTCGCGCAAATGCACCGCTGGAAGATCCAGCCGGATACGCAAACTTTCCGGGAGATGTGGAATACCGGCGACTATAGCCATTCCTGGGAGTGCTCGCCGCTTTACGAGATGTCGACCCGAATCCTCGGCATTTCCCCCTCATCGCCGGGTTTCGACCGTGTACGCATTCATCCAGAGACCTGCGGACTATCTTGGGCGAAGGGGACGATGCCGACGCCTCATGGTCCCGTTTCGGTCTCTTGGACTCGGTCGGCCGGGGAATTTCGGCTAACCGTTGAGGTTCCTCCGGGAACGACGGCCGACTTGGAACTACCGGCGAGCCGGTTTACTCTCGATGGCCGTGAAGTAGGTCAGGCGGTCAACCTGACGGCAGGTAAGCACGAGGCGATCGTCCGGACAAATTAAACGGCCCCAAATCCTGGGCTCAGGACCGGGACCGAGTGATGTTCGTTGCCGCCACTTCTGGCGCGACATATTCTAGCCACGCGAGTTTCCGGGGTCATCCCCACCCTTGCTACATCGCACAAGTTGGCGACCAGAATGCACATATAGGGGGGTTCGGTTGCACCGCAAGACCAGGTAGCCCGCGACCGAGCCCGGCGAGCTCGCGGTCCCCGGCGTAAGGCGAAGGGTATCCGTGACGCAGGAGACCGCGAGAAGGAACCGAGACGTCGGCCATACGCAGGGGACCGCGAGCGGCACGTACATCCGGTCGCGGGCTACAGGGTGATGAGGCGCGCCAACTGCTCCGGCGTCGCGGGCTTCACCAAATAGTCGGCGGCGCCGAGTTCGCGAGCTCGCTCGTGGTCACGAGCCTCGTCGGAACCGGACAAAATCACGACGGAAAAAGGACAAGCTGGCAGATTCGCTCGCACCCACGCGAGGACGTCCCAGCCGGTGAAGTAGGGGAGCTTTAGGTCCAAGAAAACGAGAGACGGCATAGGGTGGGCGGATCGATCCGAAAACGAACCCTCGCCCGCGAGGTATTCGATCGCTTGCTTACCATCCGTCACGACGAACAAGGGGCGGGTGATCTGGGCCTTTTTGAGCGCCCAGCGGAAAGCGAAGGCATCGTCTTCGTTGTCCTCAACAAGCAAAATCATTACCGCCGCCTAGGAGACAAGGGGCAACTCTACCCAAAAACGGCTGCCGTTCTCGCCGTCCGATTCGACGCCGACC
>Ga0105239_10007572_pt1 | contig 12449 bp, 12 predicted proteins | sample KBSC44metaG_FD_92761 | JGI IMG/M metagenome (GOLD analysis project Ga0105239, IMG submission 92761) | Corn rhizosphere microbial communities from Kellogg Biological Station, Michigan, USA - KBS C4-4 metaG | ecosystem: Host-associated > Plants > Roots > Rhizosphere > Soil | place: Michigan, USA...
AGATCTGTGCCATCACCTCCAGCCTTGGCTGCAGTGCCCGCGACCCCTATTGCAAGGGTTCACGCATGCGAACTGGTGATAGCCCCAGCGTTTATGTACGACTTTAGTGGTTTTATGTTAACCGCGCCCCCAGATCGATGAACAGTAACCTCTCGTTTTCGATGGTGACATCGCGATATTAGGTGACTGGAATGGTAGTGACCAGCGAGGGGAGGATGGGTTTTGAAGAGTGGGGTGATTGTCCGGGGGAAAGATAATCGAGCCATATCTTTACGAGTAGAAGTGAATCAAAGACGGTACCCGACGGTTATCGAGTAACTGTCTCATGCATGCGTTCAAATTGGAACGAGCGAGGCATCGAGCCGAGTCAAATACCTGGCGCGGTACCTCTCCCCGTCGGCCTAGCGTCCGACAAATCCACCCCTATCAACTCTGGATATCAACGGAGATGCACGCTAGCTAGGCATGGGGTATTCTTCTATCGCGCCTACCAACCGCTATACAGTACCAAGCAGATATCACTGCATCCACATCATCCAGCAGCGTAATACGATTGGTCCCTTTAATCAGCGATGTCGATTGTCGCCTTTAAAACAGACAGCTTGCACTCCCTCAAAATGTTGTCACTCTCATCTCCACGTTGCTGGGAACAAGCAAACTATTCCTTCCTGCATCAGCGACATGGATTCTAGGAATGAAAAGACGGCCTATGATGCCAAAGTCGACCCCGCGACATTAACAGACACTAGTGATCCTGAAATTGGAAGCACACACGACGCTGGCTCTCAACGACATGATTTACATCGAAAGCTCAACTCCAAGCAGGTACAATTGTTTGCAATCGGTGGCGCGATCGGGACCAGTCTATACGTGCAAATGGGCTCTGCTCTGCCAAAGGGAGGCCCCGCCGGACTATTTCTGGGATTCCTCGTCTGGGGTTGTGTCATGCTGTGCGTCAACGAATGCTTTGGTAAGTACTTGGGTTCTTGAATATTCTGTCCTACTACTCACTCCTTTTAATAGCTGAGATGGTGTGCTATGCGCCGATTGCCTCGCCCTTTATTCGACTCGGCGGCTTTTGGGTGGATGAGGCCCTCAATTTCGCCATGTCTTGGAATTTCTTTCTCAACATGGCCCTACTAGTTCCCTTTGAGATCGTGGCCTTCAATATCCTACTAACGTTTTGGACGGATAAGGTTCCAGTTGAAGCCGTGATCGTGATTGTGCTAGTGATTTATGGGTAAGTGTTGTCCTGATACAAAATTGGGTGTAAACTCATGCATGTCGCTAGGGCCTTGAATCTAGTGTCTGTCCAATACTTTGGTATTGCCGAGTTCTATCTCTCGATTTTCAAGGTGCTCCTCATTGTTGGGCTGCTGTGCTTCACTTTCATCACGATGCTAGGGGGGAACCCGATCCACGACCGCTACGGATTCAGATATTGGAATGACCCGGGTCCGTTTGTTGAACACCTTGTCCCTGGCTCAACTGGCCGATTTCTTGGTTTTCTGTCATGCATTGTCCAGGCAACCTTTTCCATCTGCGGGCCGGAATACATTTCGATGGTGGCAGGCGAGACGAAGGCACCACGCAAAGTCCTTCCAAAGGCTTTCCGCTCATTTGTGTGGCGGATCCTCGTCTTCTTTTGTTCATCGGCCCTAGCTATGGGTATTGTCATTCCGTACAACGATAAAACGTTGCTCGCAGTGCTAGTCGGAGATATTGAGGGTAGTGGCACTGGTGCGGCGTCGCCTTACGTGATAGCGATGCAGCGACTTCAAATTCGTGGACTCCCCCATGTGGTGAATGTCGGTATCATGACCTCGGTCCTCAGTGCGGGCAATGGCATTCTCTTTTCAGCGACTCGGACGCTCTACGGCATGTCACTGGAAGGCACGGCGCCGAAATTCTTCTCCAAGACTCTCAAATCAGGGGTGCCCGTCTACAGTGTTCTTGCAGGTCTCTCGGTAGGATTACTGGCCTTCCTGCAGTCCAGCAACTCAAGCGCGAAAGTTCTGACTTGGCTGGTGTACCTGATCACTGCTTGTCAGCTTCTCAACTACTTCTCTACCGCTCTTACCTACAGGCACTTCTACGCAGCATTGAAACAACAGGGTGTCGATCGCAACAGGCTTCCGTACAAGGGGAAGTTCCAACCATACACGTCCTACGTGGCTATGTTCGCCACAACCCTGATGCTGTTATTGCTCGGCTATGACCTCTTCATCACTGGTGGATGGGACATTCTCTATTTCTTCCTCGACTACACATTTCTCGGTGTCTTTCCCCTGGCAGTCATTTTCTGGAAAGTGGTCAAGAAGACGAAGTACGTCATGCCTGGGACAGCAGATCTCACGGTCGGAGGGTTGGTCCCTGAAATTGATGAGTATGAGCGATGTCTTGAAGAGGAGAAACCTAGCACAGGAGTGGAAGGCTTTTTTGATCGCCTTTTCAATGGTAAGGCTGTGAAGAAAGGTTGAAATGTCTATTCAGAGTTCAATTGTCGAGGCGCGTGGTGAATCAACATCTTTTCGTGTACTAGTTATAGCAGCATTCTGGTAGGTATTGGTGCCAATAGAAGGGATATCATTCTCTCTTCAGTTACCAGTGCCTGAGAAGTGCCCTTCGTTAGAGTAGGGAGTACATGCGAGATCTACAAGAATAGGCACCCGCTCAAACCCAATCGACGCCCGATGGGCACCCAATAGGCACGGGTGGGCACCCCGTGTGGCAGAGATTACCTAAGCTTTCCTTGGCGCCGCAGTTTGCGCCTGCGGGAGGGCGTGCATGCAAGAAACGATCCCAAAGATCCCCCACCTGCCTCAAAAGTCACCCGGCAACTGGGACTTCCCTTCCCTCTCTTCCTCCATCATCATTCGGAAACCATTACCATCCAACAAGAACGCCTAAAATCTCCCTAGAAAGATCCATCCGATTATGGTATTGATGTCCTTATCGGCGAGCTGAGACGGATACGGCGGGACGACACCGGTCGGGCTCTACATTTGCATACCTTTCATCTTCTAGGAACTTGTGGCTAACCCATTTCATTCAACAAAAGGCTAGGTTGAAGTCCCGGCCTTGAAGAACTTTTCTTCCATTGCCATGGCATCACGGTCAACCAGCCAATCTGAAGGCGAGGTCTTCAGCTCAGATTCAGAATCGAAGGCAAAGAGCATACCATCTTCTCGCAATTACAGCAAAGTTGACCGTCATACCAGACCCTACCAATCCTCACGGGACCCTGCTCCTAGATCAAATCGATCCCGCTCAAGATCCCCTTACCGTGCCCCGAGAGGCGAAAAACGTTCACGAGATTCCGATCATGCTAGAGGCAGATCATTCAACGATTCGCGTAATCTCTCGCTGAGGTACGAAGACGATGCATATCGTCACCGACATCGCAGCTCCTACGATGACTGGAGTACAAAACGCTCTCGCACTTACTCCCGAAGCCGTTCTCGAAGCAGATCTCCCTATCGGCGCCCGAGAAAAGCAGACGATCGCCGCGAGAGGTCACGGGAGAGGCCTAGAGATGGATATCTACACCCTTCAGGACGTCGGATAGATCGACCTTCCATGTCACCAAAGCCCCTCGCAAGCCCTTTGCGAAACGCAAGATCCACACACATGGAATCTGACTCCGCTTCTAGTACTTTTCAGAAAGAAATCGCTGTCCAATCTGACTCTAGTAAGGATTTCCCCAACTCATCTAGCTCAGGTGTGGCTGCCGAGAGTATGGTGATCGAGAGCAAGCCCATAGATGAGGCAGTTTTGATTGAAGAGCGTCGCAGACGGCGTGAAGCCATCAAAAACAAATACCGTGGGCAAGCCCCTTCCTTGCTCGTGCAGGCACTCCGTGTTGGAGCGGATTCTACTCCTGGTACTCCAGCACCAGACAGCCTTGCAACTACTCCGCGCAGATCTGGTGAGTTCATCACCGGAGAATTCCAAGTCAAAGAACTAACGTGTTCAGAATCGCCAACCTTTTCGTCGCCTCGTACACCAAAAGACATCTCTGGTCCACAATCTCCCGCCGATGTTCACTTTGAAAATGATTCAGAGCTTACTAATGCGGATAGAGCATCACCTGCTGAGGATGGGCCATCAGCTGCCGATTATGATCCTACCATAGACATGGAAGACGAGCGTGCTAGGCACGATAAAAGCCTCTTCAAGGAAGATGACCAGTCATTGCAGCAAGCTGACGGCCAGATCGATAAGGGAGCAGTTGATCCAGGTGCACAACCCATCAAAGCTAATACAGATTTTGACATGTTCGCCGATGATGACGATGACGGAGACAATATGTTTGCTGAAGCGCCAATGCAGCCCAAAACAGAAGTAAAAGCCGCTCAAGCTCTCGACGTGAACCTAATGGATAATTGGGATGATCCTGAAGGCTACTACATCACGATACTCGGCGAGCTTATTCAAGATCGGTACCATGTTACTCAAAATCTGGGTCGGGGCATGTTTTCTTCAGTTGTCCGCGCCACAGATTCACAGAGCAACATGCCAGTAGCCATCAAGATTGTGAGAAACAACGAGAGTATGCGAAAGGCAGGTATCAAGGAAATCGACATTCTCCAGGATATCGCGGGCCATGATCCTGAGGATAGAAAGCATCTCATCCGACTGCATCGGTCTTTTGATCATAAGGGCCATCTTTGTATGGTGTTTGAGAATCTTTCGATGAATCTTCGTGAAGTACTGAAGAAGTTTGGTCGAGACGTGGGGATTAACATCAAGGCAATTCGTGCTTATGCACAACAGCTCTTCCTCGGACTTGGCCTGTTGAAAAAGTGCCAGTACATCCACGCAGATCTCAAACCGGACAACATCCTTGTCAACGAGTCGAGAAGTGCCTTGAAAATCTGCGATCTTGGTTCCGCTTCACCTATCACAGAGAATGCCACAGCGCCTTATCTCGTTTCGCGGTTTTATCGAGCCCCAGAAGTGATTCTTGGGATTCCTTACGACTATGGTATCGATATGTGGTCAATCGGTTGCACGCTTTTTGAACTCTACACAGGCAAGATTCTATTTACTGGAAGAAACAATAATGGGATGCTCCGTGCAATCATGGATTGTAGGGGCAAATTTCCTCACAAATTACTTCGACGTGGTGCCCTTACCTACGACTACTTTGACAACTTGCTCAATTTTCAGTCCCAAGAAATTGACAAGCTTACGGGAAGAACAGTGACCAAGATGATCGATATCAAGGCGAAACCATTGCGTGACTTGAGATCAAGATTGATACCCAAAGATAAGCGGATCAATGAGCAAGAGAGGAAAGAGCTAGAACTGTTTGTGGACCTTCTAGACAAGTGCTTAGATTTGCGGCCTGAGAAGCGCATTACACCAAGTGATGCATTGAAGCATCCATTCATCCTGAAGACAAGAGCATAGTGTGGTTAGGAATGGAATAACTATGGTGCTTTGCGGTGCGGTGTGATTTTTGATTTTTGCATTATTGGCTGCTAGCCCTTGGCAAGTGATACACGCAATGAGAGTGGCACATAGCCTCAACAGGAAACATAAGCTAAGAGGTCTCATACCCTTCGATGTTAATAAAAATTAACCAGCGGTGAACGGTGAACGGTGAACGGTGAACGGCCATAGTCAATTTCAACTTCGAGTTCTGACAACGAAGTATATACTCCGTGCTATTTCCTTTTTTAGCTGCGGTCCCAGTCCCCTGCAACATTCCATGTATGTACAAGCCCTCAAGTAGCCAACTAGTTGGCTCTAGGTTAGCCGGATCCTATTCTCCCCTTCATTGCTGCTCCTAGAGATAGACCACGGTGGTATGAGACGCCGCAGACATATTAGGAGTTGGTTATGTAGTGCTGTAGTTGGTCATCTCGCCGCTTGACCCGGGTAAGCAGGAAGGAAGGGGCCCAAGGGCGGCTCAAAGAGCCTGCGCGGCGTCCGTGCCCGCGATGCGGCCGAACGTCAGTGAGCGCAGCACGCTTGTCGCTGGTGGATCTGTTGTGTTTTCATCACTGGGTTAGATATGCCTGTTCAATGTTGCGATGTGCTTGGATGCATGGATGAATGTGTGTTCTCGGCTAAGGGGGGGGGGGAGGGGGGGGGAAGGCGGGGACTGAGTTGGGATACATGGTAGGATATTTATAAAAGGAGGGTGTAGTGGTGGTGGTGGTGATGGTGGTGCGGGTGCGGGTGTGCTGCAAGGCTGGACTTGATAAAGGGATTTGTGCGCTCAGGGGAGAGGGGGATGGGAAGTGGAGATGGTGTGCGTAGGTAGATGTGTTCTATTTGCTCCTCTTCCACCACCACAATCACCACATGAAGCATCGACACGAGTACAGGCGGAACGCGTCGACTATTTTTTTTGGGATCAAGGCACTTACACTGTTTTGCGCAATAATGTCAGCGTTGGGTTCTCAAGAACCCAGAGTTGGAAGGGGGTTGTAAATTGGTTCTAGGTTTCATACCTCGTTGTAGAATAATCCGCTTAGCTCGCCGGCGGCGTATAGACCTGCGATGCGTGCGTTTAGAAATGATGTGATGGGAGGGAGTGGATGTGATGGTGTGTAAAATACCTGGAATAGGAACCCCAGTAGTGGAGAGAACTCGTGAGTCCAAGTCGCACTTGAGTCCGCCGTACGTGAAGGTCAGTTGTGCTGCGTTTGTGGTTAGCTCAGGCAAGTACTTATTCAGGATCAGGGGCAGAAAGGGGGGTTCCTGTGCGATACCTTTCATGGGATAGCTATTGGTCGAGCCTCGGTGATCAGCGATGCCAAACCACTATACAACCTTCAATTCTTCGAGATTGGGATCTTACCCGTAGAAGGGTGGCTTCGTAATGGGAGACGCCCAGTTTGTTTTATTGGGGAAGAGGCTAGGGGAAACGAGTTTAGCCATTTCGTTGGCAAGCGCGTAAAAAGGGTTGCTTTGCCTGGGTTGATTGGATCTTACCCTGTTGTACTCTTGCCGTCCAGTGCCATGAGATTAAGCTCTTTGTCGTTGATCCTACGGGTTGAAATGTTAGTGAATGAGATATTTCCTGAAGGTTCGACCCAGTCCGTTGGAGAGTAACTAACGCGGCATTATACTCATCCACGGTCTTCTTCAACTCCTTAGGGTCGAGACCGAGTTTCTCCGCGAGTCCTTCGATGGTGTCACTTTCTTCTGGGTCTTTATCCGTGGTATCATAGACCCAGCCTGGACGGAATCTGTCCATAATGACTTTGTCTGTGACAAAGTATGCCTTCTGGTTCTGATCCCTCCATGTATAAAGGGCAATCATCTCGAAGGTGGCGAAGAGGTGGCGTTGCCCTTCGTCGTAGAATCGCTTGCAATGCTCGTTCACTACGATGCCGTAGCCGTGTCCCCAGATGACTGCATCAGGCTTGGTCGCTCGTGTATCGACCAGCTCGCAATGCATACCGCTCATCGAGCCTGCTGTGGCCGCACCAACTTCTAGGCCCATCTTTAGTCCAAATCCAGTGTTGTATTTAAGGCCAGGAGCGATGAGTTCAAGGTGCTCGGTTCTTGGACCAACGTATCGTCCAAGCCTGTCATGACGGTTAGCGTGGCGATGGCAGCCTTAGAACAAGGGATGCGTGCATTTCCCGATTACCCTCAAACCCGCCACAGGCTAACATGACCTTCTTTCCCAAAACCTTTGACATGCGGCCATCAGACTTTCGTACCCTCACTCCACATACAGAGCCGTCCTCTTCTGTCAAGAGTTGCTCAGCTTGAGTTTCCCACATGATGTTGACATTATCGAACTTGCGGATGCGCTCGAAGAGAGCATTGATGATAGCTTGCCCGCCTCCTTCCGGGAATACAAAGTGCTGATTCGTGTTGAACTCCAAGAAGACATTTTCCTCATCGTGGTGATTGAACTTCACGCCATGGCCGATCAGGAATTGGACAGTGATGGGGACCTCCTTTTCCATCTTAAGACAATACTCTTGGTCAGCGAGGCCCTCGCTCACGCGGGCCATCTCATGCTTCCAATGCGAATCGAATTGGTTGTCCTTGTCCAATCGCAGGTATGCCATGGTCCATCTGCTAGCACCGCATCGCTCACCATCCTTACCAGCCTCAATTAGTGCAACTTTGCCGTTCTTGCCCAGCCTCTTGCATTCTTCCAGGAAGTTCAATGTAGTCATAGACCCTGCGAATCCGCTACCCACCACGACAAGGTCATAGACTGTCGGGCCAGAGCCTGTAAGGCTGCTGACAACCTGAGCTGCGAAGGACATGATTGTGGTATACGTTCTCACTCAGAAATGGAGGCTTTTTTCAGGTTGAGGATTGTAGAAAGCACTCGTTATTTCCCCACCACTCACCTTGTTCTTCAAGACAACCCCTCAGAGCTGTGAAATCCCTGCAAGAGTTTGTCTGCACCCCGCAGATATGACGAAGGACAATTGTGAAGTTCCAATACGGGGACAGAAATCCAAAGATGAAGCTTTCCCCGCAAAGTGACACTCGCAAATTCACCTTCCCAAGTTCCGATGAGGGATGTCTTCCATCACGCCAGTTCGTCCAAAAGTCCTGTCTGGCTTCTAGACAAGACCAATAACTGAACTCGCGGGTCATTTCCACCTTGCCCTCCCCGCACAACTGCTGCAAAGGTTCTTGGTTCACCGACCCCTCTTCCACACCGTACCGAACGGTCTGGGTGTCGACACGGTTTGTTTCGAGATTGAATCACAGAGGCCATGGATCTCGCAAACTTTCGATCGTCTCGATAATTTGATGGTGGTACTGCTGCAGCCATTCTGACTTGCTAGAGAGATGTTGCTGATCAGGGGTTGTCATGAAGTGTTACTCGTCAACATAGCTTCTAGGCATAATTTTGTGTAATGCACTGAGGAAGGGGCTGCCGCATCTGGAAACCATACCTCACTAATACATGAGTAGGTAGGCATTTCCCTCTCGAGACTCAGGACCATGCCACTATCATGTCACGGTACTGCATAAAGTCCACATGTATGTCATATCTACTACCAAACAGCCTTGTGTCCGCTTCCGTTGCTGGATCCGGCGGCCGACGTGCGAGGTAAACAGCACGAGATCAAAAGCCTCAGAGAGCCTCACAATGTGTGTAGACTGGGTACACATGCTTGACGTCAGATCTAATTAATACCTAGGTAGGTGCTAGGCTAGGTACGCGTGTGGTCGCAATTAGGCTTAGCGTCTGACACTTGTAACGGTACGCCTCAGCGCCCTCTGGGTCCACGCGCCATATTTTTAATTCGCACTTCCTCGACGGCTTCATCGCACGGATTTCTGGAATCTGACTAAACAGGCATGCCATCTCCGTGGGCCGCCTGGGTTCCATCGGGCGAAGACTGAGACGATTGTTTCACAAAATAAAAACCTGGAGGTTTTGGCCCACTTCACGGCTCTCGCTCCTCCCAGAAGATACTGCCAACTGCGGCAGCTACCCTGGGTAATCATCCAGTCTCTGCACCATCTGGACAGCGGTTTGGAAATGAAGCTAGCGCCAAGTTCATTCCAACCTTCCTTAGTTCTAGAAGATCTGCAGATTTCCATGGATTATCCAATGATTGGCTTCGTTCCTGTTCAAAGGACAAAATTCTGTCGTGGGAGACAGTTCAATACGCGATCGAATGAAGCTGGACCGTGATTTTCAATGGCTCCTCCAAAGAACCGCACAAGAGCATTTGCTCCGAAGAGTCGTAGCGGATGCGACAACTGTAAGAAGCGGCGCGTCAAATGTGATGAAGCGAGACCACATTGTGGGAATTGCGAGAAACGTGGAATCAGATGTACTTATACTGCTGTAAAAGTCTGGATATTTGAACCGACAAAGCAACGCGAGAGCGAAAAAAGGACCCTTGCAAAACGAGCCACAAGCTTTGATCTCGCTGGGCTTCCCGCTTGCACCTGGCCTTCGGAGGAAAGGTATTTGGTGCGGTATTACATGCAGCGCACAGGACCATGGCTCAGTCATTATTGTGACCCAGAAGCGAGGCAGCCGTGGGCTATCACTCTTCCACGCCTCGCTATAAGCCTCCCTGCCTTGCGACATTTGGTGGTTGCAACTGCTATGATGGACGAAAAGCTACATCAAGCCTCAAGCCAGGCTCTGGTCGTGAGAAGTGAGAAGATTTTGTGAGTGCCATCCTCCGCTGCGTGGGCATATTCGACTCATACATATAGCTAGATTCCATTACAATGAAGCAATCCGTATTCTAACCACGAACACCGCTTCATTCATCGAGGTACTTGCATCAGCAATCATTGCTCACACCCTAGAAACTATGATTCGAAATACCACCGCAGCTCGAATACACTTGAAGGCGGCAGAAAGCCTTCTCATGAAAGCGATGGAAATGATAAAATCAAACAGTGGCTCAGAGGCTGACCAGCTCATTGCAAATGACCTACGGGCAATGTATCTCTCAGCGGCCGGCTATCATTCAACTGAACCCGCTTTTCGTCTTGCAGAAGATACTTCCGCTGTGTCTGTTCTGGATGCTCTCAGAGCACTCCACAGTCCTCAAGGTTTGAAATCAACTGAAGAGGTTCTTTTTGTCTACGAGCGACTTTTCGAGCGCCTGAACAGTGAAAACGAAGCCGCACGGCCGACTGTTGACCGGTTAAGGGACTTCACGTCGATGTGGGAGTTAGCAATATTGCAGCTATCCCACGATTCTCCGGAGCCTCCGGTCAACATGATTGCTGCTCACATGCTCATCTGCGTTGCAAATGCACTCGTGCCGCAAATCTGCAGCGGCACTCTCAACGAAGAGCAATTCGATCTACAGTCTCCAATGAACACTAGGGCGACTGGCTACATCATTCGGAAGTTGTTCGTCCTCATGGAAGAGGATACCGAGCACCTTGGGAAAGCCGATCTAGCTGTTTTCAACAGGATATTGAAATTAGCATTTGTTGCTATACGCCGATTTGCCCGGAATGAGAGTCATCGAAACGAAGCAAAGACTCTGCTGACGAGAGTCGAAACATCAGGAGGCGCGGCAGTACGTGAAAAATCACCAGACCTTAAGGAAGGACGTGCCACCAGTTTTGCAGACGCCGCTGTGAAACGTCAGGATTCCAATCTGCCAGACCAACCTTTTATCCTGTCCGACTTTGCGGCTAGGAAACTGCAGCTGATCGAACAGGTGGATGACGAAGTTTCTCTTGAGCCCCCCCTCCGATATGTGACTTGAATAGAGTTAGAAGCTCTGCAACAAGCTTGTCGACGCCTCTCTAGCAAGTCTTGACGATACTAGCCACTGGGTGGCCATTTCTGAGAATAATTCTCGGGATGAGTTGGGGCTTGGGGTTCTAGCCCCTATGCCAGAGAGAGCCTACCGTCCTCAAAGGACAGAGAATGCGATGTTGCAGTCCCACAGGACATGCTTCAAGTCGCAGGAGGGACTCAGGTTGAACCTAAGTCGCATTCAAGCCTATTCTCCCGTCGTAAACGTCGGCATTGAAGTCTGCCTTCGTCAGACATACCTGGAAATACCTGCGCCTAGTCAAGTCTCTCGCCATCACACGCCACAATAATTCCGTGCTTACTTAAACCAGCCTCGGATTTCACAAGTGGATTTTTGCTTGGTGCTTCTTAAATCCGCCACTACACTACTCTGAAGCGTCAGATCTCGGAATCTTCAAGAATCGTGATTCTTTTTACATCAAGGCAATGTGCTGTGTGGTAAACTATTGGTTCGATCTACATATGACAAAGCAGGTTGGACCTGCAGTACCATGCATGCTCGGGCCTAGTAATAAACTTGTCTTAATTGACAAAAATGATGGGTGAGGACGCTGCATATGGAACGACATAAATTACGCCAGCCCAAGGTGCGGAAATCCATTGGAGTGTATTCGAAGAAGCGGGGGGTAAAAGATCAGAAGGTTGAGCACTCCCAAATCTCAACTGAAGTCTCCTCCGTTTTAGTCTACATTGGTTCACGACGCTTATTGGAAGGAGGAAGCTAGCTGCGTTCCACTGTTCGGTGACTAATCCTACCCGCTTTCACGATTCGCGAATCTCAAGTGGAGCTCCATCCTTAGATCTTAGTCACCAGAACCGCCCAGACAGGTGTTGGTGTTAAGGCTATATAGCAACGACAGCACGACCACGACCACGACCCAGTATCGATTGCCTTTCTCGACCAACTTCCGAAATAGGCAGAAATCGAACTACTCAGCGATGGAGACAGACCGACACTCTCGCATTAGAGACCTGTGGCCACGTTTAGGTGTTCTTCTTTCCTCGCATTGTACCGCATGGCGTATCAGGTAGCGGCTTGTTGCTACCACGAGGTGGTAGCTTGACGTTCGCAAGCTTTCAACCGCTCCTTTAACCCCTCGCTTGCAAGGGCCACAGAGAGCTTGTACATAAGTGAGTAATGAGCCATAGTTCAAGATGTCTTCCAAGTCTCAAACACCATCGTGTTTCAAGCAAGTGTTCCGCT
>Ga0105239_10007577_pt1 | contig 12444 bp, 11 predicted proteins | sample KBSC44metaG_FD_92761 | JGI IMG/M metagenome (GOLD analysis project Ga0105239, IMG submission 92761) | Corn rhizosphere microbial communities from Kellogg Biological Station, Michigan, USA - KBS C4-4 metaG | ecosystem: Host-associated > Plants > Roots > Rhizosphere > Soil | place: Michigan, USA...
CATTTTCTGCATGGCCTCGCTGGACAGGCCAACCTTGTGTCCCACCACGCGGGCACCTTCTGCGACACGCTGACGAATGTTGAGCAGCTGAATCTCGTACGCGTCGACGACGTGGATGTCGGTGTACGTGTCGGTCATCGGCGACATCGCGACCCGGCTGCGCTCAGCTTGAGCCAGCGAGGCGGCGAGCTCGGCACGCACATTGTCGGACAGCATTCGTGAATTCCCCTAACTTCATGGACCGGCGCAGTTGTCCACAGGCCGGGCAATTCTATAACGTGTTCTACATGACTGGACAGGAGTACGACGTTGTCGTCGTCGGCAGCGGTGCAGCCGGTATGGTCGCCGCCCTCACCGCAGCCCATCAGGGCCTTTCGACAGTAGTCGTAGAAAAGGCCCCACACTATGGAGGTTCCACTGCGCGGTCAGGTGGCGGCGTCTGGATCCCGAACAATGAGATTCTGCAGCGTGCGGGGGTGAAAGACACCCCGGAAGCGGCCCGCACCTACCTGCACAAGATCGTCGGCGACGTGGTGCCCGCCGAGAAGATCGACACCTATCTGCAGCGCGGCCCCGAGATGCTGTCGTTTGTTCTCAAGAACTCGCCGCTGAAGCTGTGCTGGGTGCCGAACTACTCCGATTACTACCCGGAGACCGAGGGCGGCCGCGCCGGCGGACGGTCCGTCGAGCCCAAGCCGTTCAACGCCAAGAAGCTCGGCGTCGACGAGAAGGGCCTGGAGCCGGCGTACGGCAAGGTGCCGCTCAACATGGTTGTGATGCAACAGGATTACGTCCGCCTCAACCAGCTCAAGCGCCACCCGCGCGGCGTGTTGCGCAGCCTCAAGGTCGGCATCCGCGCCACCTACGCGGGCATCACCGGCAAGAACCTGGTCGGCATGGGCCGCGCCCTGATCGGGCCACTGCGCATCGGCCTGCAGAAGGCCGGGGTCCCGGTGCAGCTGAACACCGCGCTCACCGACCTCTACTACGAGGACGGCCGCGTCGCCGGCATCTACGTCCGTGACATGAACGCACCGGAAAGCGCTGAGCCGCAACTGATCCGGGCCCGCCGCGCAGTGATCCTGGGCAGCGGTGGCTTCGAGAAGAACCAGGAGATGCGGACCAAGTACCAGCGCCAGCCGATCACCACCGACTGGACCGTCGGCGCCAAGGCCAACACCGGCGACGGCATCCTGGCCGCCGAAAAGCTCGGCGCCGCACTGGAAATCATGGAAGACGCCTGGTGGGGCCCGACCGTGCCGCTGCCCGACAACCCGTGGTTCGCGCTGTCCGAGCGCAACTCCCCCGGTTCGATCATCGTGAACATGAACGGCAAGCGGTTCATGAACGAGTCCATGCCGTACGTCGAGGCCTGCCACCACATGTACGGCGGCAAGTACGGCCAGGGTGACGGCCCGGGCGAGAACGTGCCGGCCTGGCTGCTCTTCGACCAGCAGTACCGCAACCGCTACATCTTCGCGGGTCTGCAGCCGGGACAACGCATTCCGAAGAAGTGGTCCGAGGCCGGCGTCGTGGTCAAGGCCGACACCATCGAGGAGTTGGCTGGGCTGACGAACCTGCCCGTCGACGCCCTCAAGGCCACCATCGAGCGGTTCAACGGCTTCGCACGGAGCGGCACCGACGAGGACTTCGGCCGTGGCAACAGCGCCTACGACCGGTACTACGGCGACCCGACCAACAAGCCGAACCCGAACCTGGGCGAGATCAAGCACGGCCCGTTCTACGCGGCCAAGATGGTGCCCGGCGACCTCGGCACCAAGGGCGGCATCGTCACCGACATCCACGGCCGCGCGCTGCGCGAGGACGGCTCGGTGATCGAGGGCCTGTACGCCTCGGGCAACGCCAGCGGACCGGTCATGGGTCACACCTACCCCGGCCCCGGCGGGACCATCGGCCCCGCCATGACTTTCGGATATCTGGCAGCACTACACGTGGCAGGAAAGGGCTGACATGCCGATCAATCTCGATGAGGCCATCGGGGCCGAACTCGCACCTGTCGAATTCTCGTGGAGTAGCAGCGATGTGCAGCTGTACCACCTGGGTCTGGGCGCCGGCGCCGACCCGATGAGCGAGCGCGAACTGCGCTACCTCATCGACGACAAGCCGCAGGTCCTGCCGACTTTCGGCAACGTGGCGCAGAGCTTCCACGAGACCAAGGCACCGTCGGTCAAGTTCCCCGGCATCGACATCGAGCTGAGCCGGGTGCTGCACGCCAGCGAGGCGATCTACACCGACGCCCCCATCCCGCCGTCGGGCACGGGCCGCGCCGTCACCAAGTTCACCGAGATCTGGGACAAGGGCAAGGCTGCTGTCATCTGGTCGGAAACCACCGTGACCACCGTCGACGGGGCTCCGCTGTGGAAGCAGAAGCGGTCCATCTTCGCCCGCGGCGAGGGCGGCTTCGGCGGCGACCGCGGTCCGTCGACCTCGGCGGCCGAGCCCGACCGCGCGCCGGACCTGCAGATCTCCCTGCCGACGCTGCCGCAGCAGGCTCTTCTCTACCGGCTCTGCGGCGATCGCAACCCGCTGCACTCGGACCCGGCTTTCGCAAAGGCCGCCGGCTTCGACCGCCCGATCCTGCACGGCCTGTGCACCTACGGCATCGGCTGCAAGGCCATCGTCGACAACGTGCTCGACGGCGATGCCGGCCGGGTCCGGTCCTACGGCGCGCGCTTTGCGGGCACCGTGATCCCGGGTGAAACCTTGCAGGCCAACCTTTGGCGTGACGGTGAACGAATCACCGGCGTCCTGACGGCGCCGAGCCGGGACAACGTCGTCGTGCTTGCTGGAATCGAACTCACCGCGTCCTGATCAGGACGTTTTCGGAATCGGCCGCTTATGAGGCGGCCGATTCCGGCAAACTAGGGCCGGCGGCCGGGTCACCGCTGGAGCGTCTGCATCCATCCACAGCTGACGCTTAACCTGCTAGCTTTCGTAGTAGTCAGTAATTATTCGATTACGCGTGACTCAACTTCCGTGGGGGGAAGCCGCCCGTCGGACGACTTGGAGACAAAGGAGCCACTTCACCATGAATACCCGCAAGATCACCATCGCTGTCGGCGCGGCCGCCGCATTTGGCCTGATCGCCACACCGTTTGCGCTGGCAGACTCGACCCAGCCCGCGGGCGTCGCGCCTGCTCCCACCACCGTGGCGTTCGGCGCCGACGGCAAGCTCGTCAACGGAAACACCGTCGCGGAATGGGAAATCAGCAACCTCAAGCCCAGCACCGATGCGCTGTCGGAGCACCTCAACGGCACGCTGTGGGAAGCGACGGCGGAGTACAAGGCTGAGCGCGGTAACTCGCAGCCGTTCGTGCCGAACCTGAACGCCCGCACCGCGAGCGGTGAGAACTACCGCGTGCTGTGGGGCGTTGCCTCCCCGCAGGGCATCAACCCCGCCGGCCTCTCCGAAGGACAAGAGTCCAAGGGCAAGATCTACTTCGATGTCACGGGTGCCGCCCCGACCAGCGTCGTGTACACCGACGGTGACCGCGAAGTGATCAAGTGGCAGGGCACTGAAGCCCCCGCCGCAGCTCCGGGCGCGGCACCGGCCCGTGGCGCCACCCCGGTCACTGCCGCGGCTCCGGCTGCTGCGCCCACCACCGCTCCTGCTGCGACCCCGGCAGCTGCTCCGGCCGGTCTCGGCAGCGCCGTCCCCGGCGCGACCCCGGCAGTTGCACCGGCTCCGGCCGGCACCCCGGCAGTTGCACCGGCTCCGGCCGGCACCCCGGCAGTTGCACCGGCTCCGGCCGGCACCCCGGGTGCTGACGCTCCCGCGCCGGCCGGCGCTCAGGTTCCGGCGGGCACCCCGGCCGGTACCCCGGCGGTTGCTCCGGCTCCGGCCGGTACTCCGGCGGTGGCTCCGGCTCCGGCCGGTACTCCCGGCGCTGAGGCCCCGGCCCCGGCCGGCGCTCAGGTTCCGGCGGGCACCCCGGCATCGGCTCCGGCACCCGGGCAGGCTCCGGAAGCCGCTCCGGTTCCCACCGCCGCTGAAAGCGGCCCGGGCACCGCTGCCACCGCCGGTGGCGCCGTCTCGCAGGCTCCGCTGACCCCGGCACCGGCGCCGGGCCCGAGCCAGGCCATCGCCGGCCAGCCCGCCTCCAGCTCGGGTCAGGGCACCGCGGCCCCGGCCGGCAACCAGCAGGCCGCTCCGGCTGCCCCGGTCACGCCGACCCCGGCACCAGCACCGGCACCGGCCTCCTAACGGTCAACAATCGAATTGGGGCCAGTCGCGATCATCGCGACTGGCCCCAATTTCTTTGTCTAGCCTGTTGTTTCAGTAACTACATCTGACGGCCGACATCGCCGCCACGCTGCGGCGGCGGAGCCACCGGGGCGACCGGCGCGGGTCCGGCGCTGGACGAGCCCGCGCTCGGACCGGCCATCGGCGGCTGGACCGGAGCGGACGTGGGCCGACGGGAGTCGCGCGCGTCTTGCTGAGCATCGCGCCGGTCCTGCTGAGACTGCCGGTTGTCCTGCTGTTGCTGACGGGTGTCCTGCTGGGACTGCCGGTCGTTCTGCTGGTTCTCCCGGGCATCCTGCTGCGCCTGCCGCTGCTCGGGGGACATGGGCGCACCGCCGCCGGCCGCCCCGCCGGGCTGGCCCTCCGGGGGTTCCCCACCCGGCATGCCGCCTTCCTTGCCGCCGCCCTTGCCCATGGCCTGCTGAATCATCTGGCCGAACTGGCCTGCCTGCTGGCCCATCTGGCCCAGGCCGCCGCCTTGGCCGGCCATCTGACCTGCCTGCTGACCCATCTGGCCGAGCTGTCCGAGCATCTGACCCATCTGGCCGACGCCCTCCCCGCCCTTGCTGTCGGCGTTGTCGTATGCCGACTGGGCCATGTCCACCTTGCCGGAGAACATGCCCTCCTTGGCCTGCAACGAGGCCACATTGGCGGTCATGTCTGCAGCCATGGCCGGCAGGACAGCGGCGATGGTCGCGCTCATGGCGTCCTCGCCGGGCTGGATCATCGGCATCTCGGGCAGCTCGACAGAGGCCGCGTTCCAGCTGATGTTGTCCGGTGTCTGCATCATCGACATCAGATATCCCCCCTACTCACCAGTCGTCATCGGTGTCGTCGTCATACGAGCCGTGGTCCAGCGCTTCGGGCACCGCCAACTGAGTGATCCGGCCACCGCCGCCACCTTCACGGTGCCCCATGCCGCCCATCGCACCCATCGCGCCACCGGCACCAGCGGCGGCAGCGACCGGGGCCAGCCCGCCGGCACCCATGCCGCCCGCCGCGCTCGCCGGCATCACTGCGGGTCCGCCCGCGCCGGGACCGGGACCGACCATCTTGGCCAGGAGCGGCGTCTGCACCGAGGCCGCGCCGACGCCGCCACCGCCGCCGCCGGGCATGCCGCCCTTCATCAACCCCGCTCCGTGAGCGGCCCCGGAACCGCCGGCCAGCGGATGGTTGGAGAACGCGCCGAAGGGCGAGGCACCGAGGCCGGCCTTGCCCTGCCCGCCGCCCTGGAACAGGGACGTCAACTGCTGCAGCGGCTGCGAAAGTTGTTGCAGCGGTTGCATGGCCTGCTGCGGCAACTGCCCGAGCATCTGCGGGAGCTGACCGGCCATCTGCATCATCTGGCCCATCATCTGGCCCATCTGATCACCGCCCTTGCCCGCAGACTCCGCGGTCTTCTGCGCGGTCTGCGCCACCTGCGGCGGCACACCCGCCGTCGGGATGCTCGGGGGCGCGCCGACGAAGTTGGCCACTTCGGTGGCGCTGGCCGTCACCGCGGCGATGTTCTGAGAAAGGCCCATCTTGATGCGGCTCTGGATCAGCTCCTGCACGTTCGGGAACGGTGCCGCCGACAGCGCCATGCACTCCGCCTGGACTTCCTCGGCGGTCGCGTTGACCAGGTTCTTCGTCTTGACCACCGCGGCCACCATGGACTGCAGCTTGGCGGCGATCGCCGCCGCCTGGGCGCCGTTGGCCTCATGGCCGCCGATAATGGTGCCGGCCTCGCCTGCCGCTGCCAGAGATGCCGCGCCCTGCCACTGATCGGTGAGTCCCATCAGCTGGCTGGTCTGCTGAGGCACCACTGATCCGGTGATCTTGGTGGCCAGCTTCGTATAGTGGGCGGCCGCTTCTTCGAGCTGTTCCTCATTGACGTTGGGCCACCCCGGCCCCGTAACCGTCTGCGATCCGAACGGACTGCTGTCCGGCTGAATCCCCATAGACACGGCCCCCTTCCCCAGACATACCGCGTCTGTTCGAGCCTACCGCCCCGACGGGTACCTACCCGACGCAAACTGACGGTGCGGTCGTTGCGGCCGCGGCCTACGGATTCGGCTGATCCTGCCGGGCGAGCAACCGGGCGTAGCCGGTCCCCATGGCCAGCAGCACCAGGCCGACAACGATGAACACCGCCACCCGGAACATGCCGCTCAGCGTCCCGAGATCAAACAGGAACAGCTTGGCCATCGCCGCGGCCACCAGCGCCAGACCGCCACCGATCAGCAGTGACCGCTGCGCCCTGGGCTGGCGCGCCGCGTATCCGAGCAGCGCGGCCGCCACCGCGATCCAGCCGATGGTCGCGACCATGTGGCCGGCGAAGAAACCGCCCGTCACGCCGCCGATCAGCACGCCGGCGGTGACGGTGAACATGATGGAGGCGTAGGCGGCGACCACGACCGCGCCTGCCCACATCAGCCGGACTTCGTCGTCGTCACGCTTGCCGGCCCACGACCACACCACGGCAACTGCACTGGCCACCGCCAAGAGGCTGGAGACGATCGTGGACACCGCGCTGCGGGTACCCAGCTCGACGGCGCGGAACAGCAGGTCCGGCGGAGAGTAGCTGAGGTAGACCGCACCGCCGACGGCCCCGAACCCGCCAGCCACCCAGCGGGCGCTGGCGTCGCGCCGTCCTGCGACGGCCACCACGACGGACATCGCGAGCAACACCGCACCGCCGGTGCGGCCGTCGAAGGCCACCAGTACCGCGACCAGCCCGCAGACCGCCGACACCACCGACCAGATCCGCTGCACCACACCGGCGACGCCGGGCAGCCGGTTGCCTACCAGGACGACGGCCAGGAAGAGGGCCGCCACCGCGGCGATGGTCGACGCCGCGACCATCGGGCGGACCACCGCCGAGACGAACAGCACCGGCAGCGCGCCGCCCGCGGTGGCCAGCGCCAGCAGCGAGCGGTTTGTCGTCTTGGGCAACAGGATCAGCGCGCCGGCGACCGCCAAGACCGCTGCCGCCGCGCAGGCGGCCGCAAGTCCGGGATTGCGGTTGGTACCGAATGACGCCGACGCCAACGCCACCAGCAACGGAAATGTGCAGACGACGGTCCGGGCCACCAACATCCAGACCCAGTCCTTACCGAGTTGCACCGGCAGCGACGCCGCGGACAGCGCGAGCATGAACCCGATCAGCAGCAGCGAGACGCCGTCGGCCACCACGGGCGCCAGCACGGCGAGGGGCACCAGCACCAACAGCGCGAGCTGCTGGGAATCCCAGCGCCTGGCCAGGGTCAGACCGCCGCCGCCGATCACCGCAGCCAGCACCAAACCAACTGGCGCAGAAAGCCATTCATAGATCGTGGTGACGGCGACGACGTCGATGTACGCCGCGGCGATGCCGGTCGCGGCCAGGGCAACCGCTCCCACCGTCCCACCGGGCCGCGTCTTCAGGCGCATCGCCCCGGCCACCAGCCCCGCCGCCAGCACCGCTCCCGCGCCGACACGGAACTCAGGCCGCAGCAGCCCGGCCTGCGCGGCGAGCACCAACAGCAGGGCGACACCGATCAACGTCACCGCGACACCAGCTGCGGCCAGCGCCTTGCCGATCCAGCCGTCGGAGCGCTCGGGTCGCGGCGCTGGCGGCTGTGGCGGTTGCGGGTGTGGCGCCGTCATTGGTGGTGACTGAGGTGCCGCGTGGGGCGGCTGCCAATACTGTTGCGGCACGGCATATGCGACGGGCTGCGGGGCCGGCTGCTGGTGCGCCATCGACCGATCGAGTTCGGTGAGGCACGCCGACACCCATGCCAAATGATGGGACATCGCCGCGACATCCTGCGAGAGTCGGGCAACCATCGCCCGCTGCGGTTCGGTCATGCAGGTCATCATCGCCCCGAGCCATTGGAGTTCGGATGAGTAGGACTACCCCTATTGCCGCGAGAAGACGACCTCAGCCCAAGATCAGGCCTGACGTCGGTACGCCCGTGCCGGCGGTGACGAGCACGTGCTCGACATCGGGCACCTGGTTGACGGACGTCCCACGCAGCTGACGAACGCCCTCTGCGATGCCGTTCATGCCGTGGATGTAGGCCTCACCGAGCTGACCGCCGTGCGTGTTGATCGGCAGCTTGCCGCCCAGCTCGATGGCACCGTTCGCGATGAAGTCCTTCGCCTCGCCCTTGCCGCAGAAGCCGAGCTCTTCGAGCTGCAGCAGCGTGTACGGGGTGAAGTGGTCGTACAGGATCGCGGTCTGAATGTCATTGGGCGTCAAGCCACTCTGGCCCCACAGCTGCCGGCCGACCAGACCCATCTCGCGCAGGCCGAGCTCGTCGCGGTAGTACGAGTACATGGTGAACTGGTCCTCGCCGGCACCCTGTGCGGCCGCTTCGACGATGACCGGACGCTGCTTGAGGTCCTTGGCCCGTTCCGGCGTGGTGACGACGATCGCGACGCCCCCGTCGGTCTCCTGGCAGCAGTCCAGCAGCCGCAGCGGATCGGCGATGAAGCGCGAATTCTGGTGATCCTCAATGGTGATCGGCTTGCCGTAGAAGTGCGCCTTGGGGTTGGTGGCCGCGTGCTTGCGGTCGGCCACCGACACGACACCGAAATCAGCACTGGTGGCGCCGTATTCGTGCATGTAGCGCTGCGCGACCATGGCCACCGAGGCAGCCGGGGTGCTCAATCCGTGCGGGTAGGACCAGCTGTACTCGACACCACGGGAATCGGCGTTGACCGTCAGACCCGTCATCACCTGACCGAAGCGGTGCTCCGAGCGCTCATTGAACGCCCGGTAGGCCACGACGCATTCCGCGATGCCGGTCGCGACCGTCCAGCAGGCGGTGCTGGCGGTGGCGACCGGCATCGCCGCCGTAGCCGATTTGGCTGAAGAACTTCAGCTCACCGATACCGGTGGAGCGGGCCACCGCGGTCTCCAGGTTGGAGTCCATGGTGAAGGTCACCAGACCGTCGACGTCCTTGGGCGACAAGCCCGCGTCGGTCAGCGCGTCGGTGACAGCCTCGGCGGCCAACCGGATTTCGCTGCGTCCGGAGTTCTTGGAGAAGTCGGTGGCGCCGATGCCGGCGATGGCCGCCTTGCCGGAGATGCTCACTGCGCGGCTCCCATCGTGAGCGTGGAGGTGGCGATGACATGATCGCCAAGACTGTTGCTGCCCACCACTTTCAGCGTTATCAGGTCGCCTTCGACGGCGGTCACCTCACCGCGGAAGGTGATGGTGTCGTAGGCGTACCACGGCACCCCGAGGCGCAGCTTGATCGACTTGATGATGGCGCTCGGGCCCGCCCAGTCGGTCACGTACCGGCCCACCAGACCGGTGTCGGTCAGGATGTTGACGAAGATGTCCTTTGAGCCCTTGGCCTGCGCCTTGTCCCGGTCGTGGTGCACGTCCTGGTAGTCGCGGGTGGCAATGGCCGTCGAGACGATGAACGTCGGGTCACCGTAGATGGAGAGTTCGGGCAGTTTGGTGCCCACGGCGGTGTTCACAGCGGCTGCGGTCACTTTGCGGCCTCCCAGGCGTACAGACTCCAGGCCGGACTGACATCGCTGTCCGGGAAGTCGAGGAACGTTGCGCTGACCGGCATTCCGATCTTCACGTCGTCATGTTCGACGCCGCGCAGCTCACCGAGCATGCGCACACCCTCTTCGAGTTCGACGAGCGCGATGATGAACGGCAGGCTCCGGCCGGGCACCTTCGGCGCGTGGTGCACGACGTAGCTGAACACGGTGCCCCGCCCCGAAGAAACGACGTAGTCGATCGGCGCGTCCTTGTCCTGCCAGATCGCGGGCACCGGTGGGTGCTGCAGCGAGCCGTCGGGCCGCTTCTGAATCCGCAGCTCGTGCGCGTTGACGCCGTCCCAGAAGAACTGCGTGTCGCGCGACGACGACGGGCGCATCAGCTTGTCCGGGTCCAGATCGGCTGGAATGGAACCGGTTTCGGCCGCTTGCTTGCCCTCCTTGTTGGCCGGCAGGAACTTCATGATGCGCCAGTCCATGTCGGCGACTTCCTCGTCACCGACGTGCCACCGGATCTTCTGGTTCACGAAGTAGCCCTCGCCCAGCGCGGTCTGCTTCGGGCCGACCACATCGGTGACCTCGGCGCTGATGCTGACGCGCTCGCCCGGCTGCAGGTAGCGGTGGTAGGTCTGGTCGCAGTTGGTGGCGACGACGCCGACGTACCCGGCGTCGTCGAACAGTTTCATGATCCGGGCCAGCGGATCGTCGTCGGACCGGGTCCGGCCCAGGCCCATCATGGTCCAGACCTGGATCATCGCCGGCGGTGCCACGATGCCCGGGTGCCCGGCAGCCTTGGCGGCCTCCTCGTCGACGTAGATCGGGTTCCTGTCACCGATCGCGTCGGTCCAGTGGTGAATCATGGGCTGGTTCACCGGATCCCGGCTCAGGGTCGGCTTGCTGCTCCCGGCGGCGACGATCTCGTCGATACCGGCCTGAAGATCAGTCATTGAGGCCCCTCCTGCCGAATTCATTGCGATTCGCGCAAGCGCTCATCGGGAAACCCGCGGCACCTTGAGGCCCGATGCCGCGATCATCTCGCGCATGACCTCGTTGACCCCGCCACCGAAGGTGATGACCAAGTTGCGCTTGGCGATGGTGTCGAGCCACTGCAGAACGTCGGCGGTGTGCTTGTCGGCCGGGTTGCCGAAGCGGCCGACCAATTCTTCCGCCAGCCGGCTGACTTCCTGAATGCGCTCGGTGGAAAAGACTTTCGTCGCTGCCGCGTCGGCGACGGCGATGTTCTCGCCGGACGAGGCGACCTGCCAGTTGAGCAGCTCGTTGAGCCGCCAGATGGACTTGATCTGTCCCAGCAGCCGCTTGGCCTCCGGATTGTCCAGCGGGACAACACCATCGGAGCCCGGCTGGGCGGCCCAGGAGTGCACCTGCTCGTAGATGCCGGCCACGCGACCGGCCGGGCCGAGGCCGACGCGCTCGTGGTTGAGCTGCGTGGTGATCAGCTTCCAGCCACCGTTCTCCTCACCGACCAGCATGTCGGCGGGCACCCGCACGTCGTTGTAGTACGTCGTGTTGGTGTGGTGGGCACCGTCGGACAGGATGATCGGGGTCCAGGAGTAGCCCGGGTCCTTGGTGTCGACGATCAGGATCGAGATGCCCTTGTGCTTGGCCGCGGTCGGGTCGGTACGGCAGGCCAGCCAGACGTAGTCGGCGTCGTGGGCGCCGGTGGTCCACATCTTCTGGCCGTTGACGATGTACTCGTCGCCGTGCCGCACCGCGGTGGTCCGCAGTGACGCCAGGTCGGTGCCGGCTTCGGGCTCGGAGTAGCCGATCGCGAAATGCACTTCACCGGAGAGGATTCCGGGCAGGAACTTCTTCTTCTGTTCCTCGGTACCCAGTAGCTGCAGGGTGGGGCCGACGGTCTGCAGGGTGACCATCGGCAGGGGGATGTCGGCGCGGTTGGCCTCGTTGATGAAGATCTGCTGCTCGATGGGGCCGAAGCCCAGGCCGCCGTACTCCTTGGGCCAGCCCACACCGAGCTTGCCGTCGCTGCCCATCCGCTTGATGACGGTGCGGTAGGCCTCGTTGTGCCGGTCGGTCTCCATCGCCGCCGCCTCTTCGGGCGTGATCAGCGTCGAAAAGTACTCGCGCAGTTCGGATTGCAGCTGACGCTGTTCTGCGGTCAGGTCGATAAACATCAGGCTCCCACCAGATCGAGACGGTGCGACGGACCACCGAGCAGGCGGTTCAGGTCCTTGACCGAGGAGTAGTAGCGGTCCATCGGGTAGGTGATGTCCATGCCCATGCCGCCGTGCAGGTGATGGCACAGCCGCATGGCCGGCGGGGCCTGCGAGGTCAGCCAGTAGCCCAGGATCGCCAGGTCCTCGGACGCGTCGAGTCCCTCGGAGAGCCGCCACACCACGGAGGTCGATACGAGACCGATTGTCCGCGAGGCGATGTAGACCTCGGACAGCTGAGCCGCCACCGTCTGGAAGGTGGACAGCGGCCGCCCGAACTGCTCGCGGGTCGCGGTGTAGTCGGCGGTCAGCCGCAGCGCCCCGGCCACCAGACCGGCACCGAACGCGCCGATCATGGCCAGCGCCAGTTCGTTCACCCGGGCCACTGTGGCGCCGGCCAGCACGTCTTCATCAGCCACCGTGACATCGGAGAAGGTGACGACGTATTCGTCCGAGCCGTTGGCGGTCGGGGTCTTCTCGACCGCCACACCAGCGGCCTTCGGCGA
>Ga0105239_10007581_pt1 | contig 12437 bp, 7 predicted proteins | sample KBSC44metaG_FD_92761 | JGI IMG/M metagenome (GOLD analysis project Ga0105239, IMG submission 92761) | Corn rhizosphere microbial communities from Kellogg Biological Station, Michigan, USA - KBS C4-4 metaG | ecosystem: Host-associated > Plants > Roots > Rhizosphere > Soil | place: Michigan, USA...
AGCAGCTGGCCGAGGAACACGAACAGCGGCACCGCCAGCAGGATCAGGTGCGACATGCCCTCGTCCATGCGGCCGACGATCACGGGCATCGGCGTGCCGGTGGCCAGCGCCAGGTAGCCGAAGGTGCCCAGGCCGAACGCGAACGCGATCGGGATGCCGGCCAGCACGCTGCCCGCGGACACGCCCACGAAGAAGATCAGCAGGTTCAGCCGCCCGAGATCCTCGAACGCGGGGCGTGCGAACCAGAACGCCGCGCACAGGCCCGCCACCAGCACGAGGGCGCCGATCATGTGCCGGACGCTGGCCTCGCGCAGCAGGCGCAGGACCGCGAAGACGCCCATCAGCGCGATGCCGATCGGCATGGCGATCTCGCGCCACAGGTTGGAGATCTCGAGCGCCGGCGTGGTGATGTCGGCCTCGTCGCGCGCGTGCTCCCACGCGGGCCCGAGCACCAGCGCCAGGAAGGCGAGGCACGCGCAGGTGGCCACGGCCTCCATGAGGGCGCGGCCACCGGGCGACAGGCGGGCGACGACGGCCGTCATGCGCATGTGCTCGGCGCGCCGCAGCGCGATGACGGTGCCGAACATCGCCAGCCACAGGAACAGGATGGAGGCGAGCTCGTCGGACCACACCAGCGGGCTGTGGAAGACGAAGCGTGCGACGACGCCGGCCAGCAGCACGGCGATGTCGGCCACCACCAGCACGGCGGCGGGCACTTCCACCAGCCAGCCGAGCGTCCGGTCGACGCGCGCCAGCCAGCCGCTCGGCCGCGCGGCCTGCGACACGATGGGCCCGTTGGCGGCCTCGGGCAGCGCGTGGCCGAGCGCGTCGCGGGTCGGGTCGACCGCGAGGTCGTCGAGTCGGACGACTTGTTTCATGTTCGGATCTCCCGCGCCCGGCGCGTGCGCTCCGGGCGGGCTGGTTCAACGACGAGCCGGCGCCGCGGGCTCAGGACAGCTTGCCGACGCTGCGTTCCAGCACGCCCCAGCCCTCGTCGCCGAACTTGGCCTTCCAGTCGCTGTAGAAGTTGGCCTTGCGCAGCTGGTCGCGGAACGGTGCGGCGTCGGTCGCGTTGAACACCATGCCCTTGGCCGCGAGATCCTTCTGCAGGCTGGCGTTGAGCTCGGCGACGTCCGCGCGCTCCTTCACGCCGGCGGCGTTGATGTGCCTGGCGACGATCGCCTGCAGGTCGGGCGGCAGCTTGTCCCACGACTTCTTGTTGGCGAGGAACCAGAAGCCGTCCCACATGTGGTTGGTCAGCGAGCAGTACTTCTGCACCTCGTAGAGCTTGGCCGTGGCGATGATGGCCAGCGGGTTCTCCTGGCCTTCCACCACCTTGGTCTGCAGCGACGAGTACACCTCGGCGAAGTTGATCGAGGCTGGCGACGCGTCGAAGGCCTTGAACATCGACGTCCACAGCGGCGACGGCGGCACGCGCAGCTTCATGCCCTTGAAGTCCGCCGGGCTGACGATGGGCTTGGTCGACGTCGTGGTCTGGCGGAAGCCGTTGTCCCAGATCTTGTCCATCACGACGAGATCCTTCCTGGCGATCTGCCCGCGGATCCAGGCGCCGAGCTCGCCGTCCATGGCCTTCCAGACGGTGGCGTAATCGGGGAACGCGAAGCCGATGCCGCTGATCTGCGCGGCGGGCACCAGCGTGCCCAGGATCAGGCCGGACAGCGTGAAGAAGTCGACGCCACCCGAGCGCAGCTGGCCCAGCGTGTCGGTGTCCGAGCCGAGCTGGTTGCTCGGGAAGATCTGGATCTCGACCCGGCCCCTGGTCTCGGCGCGGATCGCATCGGCCATCTCCTTGGCACGCACGTTCATCGGGTGCGTCACCGGCAGGTTGTTCGCGTACTTGAACGTGAACTCGGCCTTCTGCGCGAACGCGCCCATCGTGGGCAGCGCGAGGCCGGTGGCGGCGCCGGCGAGGATCTGGCGGCGGGTGAGTTGCATGTCGTTGTCTCCGTTGTTGGCTGTGATGTCGTCTCGTCGACGGGGCCTCCTGGAGGCCGTCGCGCATCGGCGGTGCCGATGATTGTGATGGCTCAGGCGGCGGTGGATTCCCTCGTCTTCCCCAACCCTGTGGATTCCCACAATTGCCCGCATGCGAAGAGTCGTTCGCGCACGTCCTTCTTGGTGACCTTGCCATAGGCGGACTTCGGCAACGCGCTCCAGAAGACCACGTGACGCGGCCAGCGGTAGCGCGCGCAGCGGCCCTCGAGATGGGCCAGCAGCGCCGCGGCGTCGCAGTCGTGGCCGTCGCGCACGACGACCACCGCCACGCCGACCTCGCCCCACTTCTCGTCGGGCACGCCGAGCACGGCCACCTCGGCGACGGCCGGGTGCGTCAGCAGCACCTCCTCGACCTCGCGCGGGTAGACGTTCGATCCGCCCGAGATGTACATGTCGGACTCGCGGCCGGTGATGTAGAGCAGCCCGCGCGCGTCCATGCGCCCCAGGTCGCCGGTGTGGAACCAGCCGCCGCGCAGCGCCCTGGCCGTGGCCTCGGCATCGTCGTGGTAGCCCGCGAACACGCCGGGGCCGCGGCAGCAGATCTCGCCGACCTCGCCGACGGGCAGCGGATGGCCCTCGGCATCGAGGATGGCCACCTCCATGCCGGTGCGCGCCCGGCCGCAGGAGCCGATGTTGGCCTCGGGCGCGTCGTCGTCGGCCGAGTGCATGGCCGGCGGCAGCACCGTGATGCACCCCGTCACCTCGCCGAGGCCGAAGTACTGCACCAGCACCGGCCCCAGGGCGCGCAACGCGCGCCGCTGGTCGGCGCGGTACATCGGCGCGCCGGCGTAGATCACGTAGCGCAGCGACGAGTGGTCGTGCGCGTCGACGGCCGGATGCTCGACCAGCATCTTGACGATCGTGGGCACCGTGAACAGGTTGCTGATGCGATGGCGCTCGACGAGCTGCCAGAACAGCGCCGGGTCGAGCCTGTCCGACGGCAGCAGCACCGTGGCCGCGCCGCGCGCCACGTTCAGCAGCGCGTGGATGCCGGCGCCGTGCGACAGCGGCGCCACCGCGATCGAGACGTCGTGCTCGGTGGTGCCGGGGATCAGGTCGGCCAGGTGGTTGGTGACGATGAAGGCCATCTGGCCGTGGGTCAGCATGCCGGCCTTGGGCCGCCCCGTCGTGCCCGACGTGTAGAAGAACCACAGCGGATCCTCGGCCGCCACCGTGGCCTCGTGCGGCGCGGCGCCGCGATGGGCTGCGACCAGGGACTCCCAGTTCGCCTGCCCCGGCGCACCCGAGCCCATGGGCACGACCACGCGCAGCGCGGGCGAGGCCTCGCGCACCGCCTGCACGTGGGCCTCGAAGCCGTCGTCGACCAGCATCGCCGCCGCGCCGCTCGACTGCCCGAGGACGGCGACCTCCGGCGGCGTCAGGCGGAAGTTGACCGGCACCCACACCGCGCCCAGCCGGAACGCGACCCAGCAGCTCTCGAACATCGCCGGCGTGTTGCGCGACTGCACGAGCAGGCGGTCGCCCCGGCGAACGCCCAGATCGCGCAGCGCGGCCACCATCGCGTCGACGCGGGCGTCGATCTCGGCCCACGTCCATTGCCGATCGCCCAGGATCAGGCCCGGACGATCCGGGTGCAGCGCCGCGGTCTGGCGCAGCAGCTGCGAGAGGTTGCAGGCCTGCGCGGCGTGGGTCACGCGGCCTCCAGGACGCTGAGGTAGTTCGCGACGGCCGCGCCGCCCATGTTGAACACGGCCCCGAGCTCGGCGCGCGGCAGCTGCATGTCGCCGGCGCTGCCGGTCAGCTGCATCGCCGCCATGACGTGCTGCGACACGCCCGTCGCGCCGATGGGGTGCCCGCGCGACTTGAGGCCGCCCGACGGGTTGACCGGCAGCCTGCCGTCGCGCCGCGTGTCGCCGTCGAGGATGGCGCGCGCGCCCTGCCCGTGCGGGCGCAGGCCCATCGCCTCGTACTCCAGCAGCTCGGCGATCGTGAAGCAGTCGTGCGTCTCGACGAAGTGCAGGTCGGCGAGCGCGACGCCGGCGGTCTCCAGCCCGCGCTGCCAGGCGAGCGCGGCCCCCTCGAACCTCGTCGGATCGCGGCGCGACAGCGGCAGGTATTCGTTGACCTGCGTGCGCGAGCGCCAGCGCACGGGACGCACGAGCGCGCCCGCGACGGGCGCGCGCGAGATCACCAGCGCCGCGGCGCCGTCGGACACCAGCGAGCAGTCGGAGCGCTTGAGCGGGCCGGCGACGAACGGGTTCCTGTCGGACGGGTGGCGGCAGAACTCGTAGCCGAGGTCGCGCTTCATGTGCGCATAGGGGTTGCGCACGCCGTTCTCGTGGTTCTTGGCCGAGATCGCGGCGAGCGCGTCGCTCTGGTCGCCGAAGCGCTCGAAGTAGACGCCGGCGATGTCGCCGAACACGCCCGCGAAGCCGCCCGCGGTGTCGCCCTCCTCCTTGACGTAGGAGCACTTGAGCAGCGTCTCGCCGATCTGCGCGCCGGGCAGCGTGTTCATCTTCTCCATGCCGATCACCAGCGCATGCCTGACGCGGCCCGACCCGACGGCGTCGAGCGCGGCCCAGATCGCGGCCGAGCCCGTGGCGCAGGCGTTCTCGACGCGCATCGCCGGCACGTGGCGGAACTCGGGGATCGCGACGCCGGCCAGCGCGCCGCTGAAGTCCTGCTGCACGAAGCCCCCGTTGAAGTGGCCGACGAAGATGCCGTCGATGTCCGACAGCTGCAGCCCCGCGCTGGCCACCGCGGGCAGCGCGGCGTCGCGGATCAGCTGTTCCAGGTCGATGGCGTCGAGCTTGCCGAAGGGCGTGTGGCCCCAGCCGATGATGTGTGCGTTGTTCATGGGTGTCCTGCGGGTTGTCTCGAATTCGTTGCGCGTGGGTCGTTCAGCCTGGTTCGGATAGTGAACCTGGCGCGTCGCCTCACGCCGCCTGACGGACGAATTCTGCGCAGGACGCCTCGGTTGCGACACGCCTGCTGCGTCGCAGCATCGGAGAAATCGGTTCACATCGTGGTCGGGCCACCGAGGTCGCATGCGGCCCTGATGCCCTTCGCTTCGAGCCCGTCGCTCCCGTCGCGCATGGCCCCGGACAGCAGGCTGGACAGGGGCTCGGCTCTCCGGCGCCAGGAGCGACGCGGGGAGGTTTCGCCGGGGTCCTTCGCTTGGTTCAGCCTCGCGGCATCATCGAAAGTCGGGCGGCGAACGGGCCAGAGCGGTCTTGGCAAGGGTCGGCCTTGGGATAGGCTGGCAACCTCGGCTGGGTGCGTTCGGCCTGGTCGCAGGCGCCGAAGGCGCTGTTCAAGCCAGAAGCGGCCTTTCGCGATCGTCCGCGATATGGTCGCCCGCTGAACATGCCCGCTTGCCAAACGAGCCATCACAGCCTTCCGAAGCATGACGTCTCGCAGCCTCGCCCTCTGGTTTGTCTTTGCCGCCGCATTGCCGGTCCGCGCCCAATTCGCCCCGGGCCAGCAAACGTCGCTGCGACACCCTGGGCACGCGAATGCAAGGCATGCACCGGCCGCTCCATTCTTGGCCATGCAATGCAGAGGCGTGATGGACAACCGTTGGTGCCACGGGAGGCAGTCGGCAAGACCGAACAAGATTGCGCCGGCCGTCTTCCCGTGCCTGGCATCGGCAGCGCTTCGGATAAGTCCATGGCGAGGTCGACCGCCTCCCGAGTCCGAAACGGGTCGCGCCCAGCGCTCGGCCGCTGACGTCGATGCGCAGGGATGCCGCGCACGGCGGTCGGACACCGATGGATCGGCAGCGGGCGGCGCAGCAGGCTGACCCAAGGTCTCAGTTCGGCCAGAAGCGGCTGTCCGTGAACGTCCGGTTTCGGGTAGGCTGCCGGCAACGAAACTCGGGCCGCTTGAGACAAGAACTGGCGCGCCTCTCGGAATGGCTTGGCGCTCTCGTTGTACTCTTGTGACCTGAATCCCGCCAGGATCTCGCGATGGGGTGTCCAGGGCTGTGCGCCGCACGCCGCCATCGCCCGATCCCACCAGGCGGCGGCTTCGTCCTAACGCGGCCGGCAGATGCCTGCGAAGTCGACGTCGCGCTTGCGAGCCGAACCGAGGGTCGACCGGCATCCGTGTAATTTCACGCCAAAACGGGTCTAACTCGTTGTCGGCATTCAGAACTTTCAATCTTCGCAACCACGGTCGGAGCTGCTCACGAGGACAAGGCAGAATTTCTGTTATCGCTGTCGTTGTGCCGCGAGGTGTTCGAGCCCTTCTCCGCGACACGCTCCCGATGCCGGCCTATGCGCGATTGTCAGAGGCTGTTTGCCACCAGATCGCCGAAGCAGCGAACTGCTGCATCCGGGGCGAATGGGGCATCGCAACATGTTCTGATCGAACGCGAGCAATAGCGGATCTGGTCTCGACAGGTGAGGCCATGCTCTCACCCCATCGTGGGGCGCTAATCAGAAAGTGTTGCTTCGAGCAGTCGGCCGCTGGTTTGACTGCACATGCCGGCCCCGACTCGCTTGCTGACACCGAAATGGAAGGTGCAGTGCAGAAGAGCGGCACCCGTGCCAACCAGAACGGCCGATGCATTCGCATTTTGGGCGTCGACCTTCCCGCCGAACGATACCCCGCGGATTTCGATCGAGACAGTCATCGAGTCCTGGCCGCTCGATGCGATGGTGCCGACGAAGCGGGCGCCGTCAGTACGATCAAGCAGCACAAGACGTTCGTTTGCACGCTGCTGCAACCAATCAAAGTGGCGACGAGCGCACCCAGCAACGACGCCGTCCGTGTCATAGATGCTTGCAAGTCGTTCGCATGGATACGGCATAGGGTACTCGGGCTAGAGTCGCCAGGGCCATCCCACGTTGCGGGTATGCATGCCGCCTCTCAATGCGACCAGTGAGCCACCAACGCTGGCGGTCGATGGCGCGGGCACTTCGGGCGACATTTGCCAAGTGTGCGATCGGGCCATTGCGATGGCGTCGAGGTCGCACGGGCAGAAAATTCAAGCGCCTTCTGATATGGCGATCGCTCGTGATGTCAAAAACGACGAGGTCCTGCCTAGTTGAAGGCCCCAGACGTTGACGCCCACTGGCCGGAACTGGCGCAGGGCAACGGCGGTGGTGCCGGCCAAGGCGGTAGTCCTGCTTGCACGCCGTATACAACAGTTTGAAACCGCTTTCAATCCCAGGGCGCAGCGATGCGGCCGGGACGCGTCTTCCCTATGCTCCGCTCGACAACAGGGAGACAACGATGACGAACTGTGTCAGCGGAAGCCGCAGCCGTGCCTGGACCCGTTGGATGCTGGCGCAGCTGCTCTGCGCGCCGGCTTTCGCGTCCGCACAGTCGGACATTCCAACGCCGCTGCAGTCCTCGGACTTCACGATCGACCTGCAACGTGTAGATATCACCGGCCAGCGGTTCAATGACTACCTCAATCAGGGCATTAGCTTTGACCCCTTCGATATCCCGGGGTTGAACGTTACCCTGCCGACCTCCTTCACGATCGACACCAAGGACAAAGAGGCGCAGGCTAATGCGTCGAGCCCCGATTGCGGACGACAGCCGCAAGGTCCGCACCCGGTGATCCTGAAGACCGGCGAAAAGAACACTACGGAGACCGATTTCGCCTCCGTCGGAATGTATGGCCTGTCCTTCACCCGTGTATACCGCAGCACGAATGCGATCTCCGGCATGATGGGGGTGGGCTGGAAGAGCGAATTCGACTGGAATATGAACACGACCGGCAGCGGTGGCTGCTTCAGCTCCGGAGGCACCTGCTATCCGCGGCTCGTGAATGTGTTCTTTCCGGACGGCTCGCATTACACCTACGTCCTGGATACCGGACGACTGGTCTACACAGCCGGTAATGCGGATCGGCTGGGCGAGATCACCTTCCAGCTGGCCGGCGCCGAGCGTTGGACGCTCACCTCTGGCAGCGGCATCTACGGGTTCGACAATAACGGCGGCCTACTGCGCCGCGTCACACCCAACGGATCGGTGACAACGACGCTGACCGGCGCGTCCGGCGGCATCCTGGTGTCCAACAACGCCGGCCAGTCGATGCTCCTGAGCTTGGTCGGCGGCAAGATCCACACCATCACGGATCCAGACAACAAGGTCTGGACTTACGACTACAACGCGAATGGCAACCTCGCTAAGGTGACCTCTCCCGGCGGCCATACGCGCATCTATGGCTATGACCCTGTGCAGAAGAACGCCTTGACCAGCATCACGGTCGACGGCGTCCAGACGCTCGCGGTGAGCTACTACTCGGACAATGGTCGTGTCAAAACGAGCGGCACGCCGGACGGCGAGTACGTTGACTCGTATACCTATGGCAGTAACGCCACGACGCTGTCGAACCAGGCCGGCGACGTACAAACCTATACCTTCGGCAGTTTCGGCTCGCTCGGCGTCAACCACGCCGGCACGACCTCGTGCGCGTCGGCACTTAGCAGCATCGTCTACGACTCACTCGGCTACATCGACTACACGGTTGACTTCAACGGCTACAAGACCGATTACACCTACGATTCGACGGGCTTGCTGAAGGACTGGACCGTCCAGGCCGGTTCCGCCAACGCCCGCAAGACCACCGTGTCCTGGTGGATGTATGGCGTCTCCAGCAAACCCGTCAAGTACACCTACTACGGCACGAGCGGCACCGCCTACAAGTCGACGACATACGACTACTACGGCAACGCCGGGCCGATCTTCGGCCTGATGAAGTCGCGAACCGACAAGGACGAGGTGGGCGGCGCGCTCGTTGCGAAGACGGACTACGCGTACACGTTCGACTCGTCGAACCATATGCGCACGCGGGTCGAGACCCGCGAACTGCCCACTGGCTCGGTGTCGACCACGTACGCATTCGACTCGTCGGGCAACCTGACGTCTTATACGGACGCGGCTGGAAACGTCACCGCCTACGCCAACTACAACGGCCTGGGCCATCCGGGTACGATCACTTGGCCAGGCGGCGCGGTCGAGTCGGTGGTCTACGATGAGTACGGCAACACCGTGTCGGACACCATCGCTTCGTCCTCCGGCACGGGCACATCGCACTACGCCTATGACGGCGACAGCCACCTGATCTCCTACACGCTGGCCAAGGGCGAGACCGCCGTGCTGCACTACACGCCTGGCGGACGACTCGCGACCATCACTGATTCGGCTGGCAAGAGCACGACCTACACGCACGTCGCTTCGAGCAACGTGTTCGGTCGCTCCTCCGAGCGCGACGCCGTCACTTGGTCGGGTTCGACACCCAACGTGTCCGTGGCCGGCAGCTTCAATGCGAGTTGGCAACTTGACAGCCGCGACCGACTGTGGAAAGAGAGCGGCAACAGCGGGCAGTTGACAACCTACACCAACGACAAGCAAGGCAACATCATCGGCCAGACCGACGGCATCAGCACCACCACCATGACCCCGGACGGAGAGGGCCGCAACACCTCGCAGACCAACCCGGACGCGGGGCAGATTCTCTACTCCTGGGCGGACGACGGCAACTTGGCGACGATGCGCAGCCCGCGCGGCCTGCTGTTCCAGTTCAAACGCAACGGGCTTGGGGGACTCAAGGAGATCGACAACCCGGACTTCGGCAACAGCACGTACGTGTCAGACGCGTTCGGACGCTATGAGTTCGAGGCGCGCTCCAATGGCACGTCCATCGTCTACAGCTGGGACGGCCTGGATCGGCCAGTTTCTCGCACCTCAAACGGCGCCACGGAGACCTATCGCTACGACGAGGGCAACGGCAAGGGTGAGTTGTCGTCGTTCTCGAACGCGTCCGGATCGCGCACCTATGGATTCGATACTGCCGGCCGCATCACGTCTCAGACCGACACGATCTTCGGCCAGACGTACCAGCAGACGCGGCAGTACAACGGTGCCGGCCTGCTGATAGCGCAGACCTACCCGAGCGGGCTACGCCTAGCCTTCGGTTATTCGGCGGACGGCCGAGTCACAAGCATCTCGAGCAACGTGCCGGCGACGCCGACGATCGTTTCCAGCGTCCTCTACCAGCCGAGCGGCGGTGCCATCTACGGCTGGCTGTACGGCAACGGCAGCGGCAAATCGCTGCAGTTCGACGCGGACGGTCGGCTTGCAGGCATGACCACCACCGGCGTGCAGAACGCGTCGTTCACCTATCTGAATGACGACTCACTATTGACCCAAATGGACTCGTTGCAGCCTGAAGTCAATTCGACCTACGGCTACGACTCTAGCAAGCGGCTGACGAGCGTTTCGCGCAGTGGCGACGCGCAGTCACTCACGTGGGATACCGACTGGAACCGCACGTCACTCACTCGAGCGGGGGCATCGTCGACCTACGGCTATCCAGCGGGCAGCAATCAGCTAAATTCTGTCGGCGGCGTGGGCGTCGCATACATGACGGGCGGTGGAGACTTCTATGCCTGGGGCGCCAAGGACTATTCGCGCGACGAATTTGACCGCTTGGCCGCGTTCTACATGAATGGCACGCTAACCGGCCAGTATCGCTACAACACGCTGAACCAACGCGTCTACAAGTCGACCGCCAGCGGCATCACCAACTACGTCTACGACTCCAAGGGCCGCTTGATCTCCGAGATCACCGGCGGCGCGGAGACTGATTATGTGTGGCTGCGAAACCAACTGGTGGCCTTGTACCGCGGCGGCCAAATCTTTTTTGTCAACACGGACTTCACGGGGCGGCCACAGGCCGTCACCAACGCCGCCAACACGGTGGTGTGGAAGGCCAAGAATGCCCCCTTCGACAGCACGGTGCAGGTCGACACGATTGGCGGGCTCAACATCCGCTTCCCGGGACAGTACTACGACGCGGAGTCGGCGATGTACTACAACGGCCGGCGCTACTACGAGCCGTCGCTGGGCCGCTACATCGAGAGCGATCCAGCCGGCTTGCTGGGCGGATTGAACACCTACACCTACGCCAACGGCAACCCGCTCTCGAACGCCGACCCGAGCGGCATGAACGGCATCAAGATCAGCCTGTTCGCCGGCACCGGCGCCGAGATCGCGATCGGCCGCAACCCGAACGGCTCCGGATTCATGACCCTGCAGTTCGGCTACGGCATCGGCGGCGGCGCGGAGTGGGATCCGAACATGACTTCGCCGGGTTACCAGGAGTGCCAGTGCGGAGCGTGGACGCTAGCCTACGGGCTCTATGCCGACTTCAAGGCGCAGGTTGGGCCGGTCAAGGGAGGTGCTGGGGTGAGCGTCGGGCGCACGGTCAATGCATGCGGCAGCGCGCAGTACGGCGGGCCCAAGGGCAAGTTGTCGCTTAAGGACGGGTTGGGAATGAAGCTCAGCGCGTCGGCGGGCGGGCAACTCTCACTGGCTGGCGGCGGCTCGGCCGCCGAGGAGTGCACATGTGGAAATTGAGACGACCCACCTGGCGACATGCTGCGTTGTTCGCGGCCCTTGTCGCGGCGGCGTACGGAGTCGCCTACGCGCTTGCCGTCAACGGCGAGCCGTACGAGTTCGCCCGTCAATTCGTGGCCGAGGACAGCCGCGTGATCCAGGTGACTGGCGCCCAGCGCAAGCAGAGCCTGGGCGTGCGACAAGGCTGGAGTTACACCTTCGGGGACCGGCAGGGTGATGCGTCCCTCACCGTGCGGGTCGAAGGAGCCCAAGGGCACTTCGACATTCCGCTCGTACTGGACAAGCGCGACGGCCGTTGGAGTGTCCGCAGCGCGTCCGCGGTCGACGAGCACGGCAATGCTGTAGCCATCATCCCGTAACCGCTGCCAGGCGTGCGCTCGCGCTAACGACTCACTGGAGGTTGAACTGCCTGTCGCTCTCGGCCACCGTGACCGCTACTATCGGCTGCTAGAAGTGTGTACGGCCAATTCAAGCGTTCTCCGATATGGCGATTGCTTTTGCTGTCAAAAGGACGAGGTCCACCTGACTGTGGGTGTCGGCCACAACCGGCCAGTCGCCAACGTCAGCTTCAAGGTAGGCTACCTGCTGGGGGATCCCTCCCGAAGGTTCAATCAAGGCAAGGAGGAGGCGCCGATGATCACGTCCAGATTCTTTGTGGGCGAGCCAGGTTCAGAGTCGCAGGGTAACTACATCGTCCTGGGAGACCCCTCCAGGACGCAAGATGACCGCGCTGTCTACGCCTGCGAAGTGACGATGGGCTCAGGCTCGTCCATGGCGATCTTCGGAGGTACGCCGCTGAGTGCGATCGCGAACGCCGTGACGGTGGCCAACGGTCTCGTGGGGAGCCAGGGACAGGTCTCGCGGGCCTGACCGCCATCTCGAGGCGCGGCTAGGGTCGCCAGGCCGCCGGCGGCGAAGGCTCTTGTCGGCCACGCGCTGCCGTCCGTCGACGTCCGCTTCCGAGTAACCTAAGATCCCCGCGATGATGAGGGGACACCGGTCGACTCTTTACCCATCCACTTCGTGACTTCGAGGCAGACAAGATGATTCGGACCGCGACTGCTGTTGTCCTCCTTGCCCTA
>Ga0105239_10007582_pt1 | contig 12436 bp, 17 predicted proteins | sample KBSC44metaG_FD_92761 | JGI IMG/M metagenome (GOLD analysis project Ga0105239, IMG submission 92761) | Corn rhizosphere microbial communities from Kellogg Biological Station, Michigan, USA - KBS C4-4 metaG | ecosystem: Host-associated > Plants > Roots > Rhizosphere > Soil | place: Michigan, USA...
CGCCATCGCGGCACTGGGTCTTTCCCTCATTGCAATTCCTGCGGCCTTCGCCGCCGACGGCTATGTGACCGGCAATGTGAACTTGCGCGCCGGACCGGATTCGAGTTATCCGCGCGTTGCCATGTTGAGCGCGGGCACGCCTGTCGCAATCGAGGGCTGCGTCGATGGCTGGTCGTGGTGCGATGTCGCTACCGCGGAGGAGCGCGGCTGGGTGGCCGGGAATTTCTTGCAGGAAGAGTACCAAGGCCAACGCGTGCTGATTCCCGAATATGGATTGCAGATCGGCATTCCTATCGTCAGTTTCGCGTTCGGCGCGTATTGGGACCAGCATTACCGCAGCCGCTCCTGGTACGGCAATCGCGAGCATTGGAGTCGCGTGCAGCCGCAATACCCTGCCATGCGAGATGGTCGGTATCGAAACTCGCGTGACGCGACATACGACAATTCACGCCGCATCGCGCCCGGCGAGTCGCGTGTAACGCATGCGCCCACATCCCGCGCGCCCGACGAGACGAGGCGATCGGCGGTGGTCACTCCGCCGCCTGCCTATCAGGGCAGGACCGCGAACACGCCGCCGCACCCTGTCGCAAACGATTTTCGACCACGGGAAAAACCCGCTGGTCACGAAAGACCCGTGGAGCGTAGCGCAGGCGAATCGAGAGCGACGGTACAGCCGAATGCGATCGCGACACACAACGCAGCAGAGTCGAAGGCGCAACGTAAGGAAGCGCCCGCAAAAGCGGAACGCGAGGGCGGCAAGGACAATGAACGCGGCAAAGAAAAGGATCAGCAGCACTGAGTGAATTTTCGTGCCGGGCTGATCGTTCTGTTTACTGGTCCGGCGCTTTGCCCAAGATGCGTTCGTAGAGTTCGTTGGCCGCGAGATAACAGCCGCAGGAACTGGATTCCAGTCCGCGGCGATTGACGATCGTGATGCCGCCGCGGCTGTAGCGGATCAGCGATTGCTCCTGCAGCGAGGTGGCGGCCTTGGTGATGCCGACACGCCGCACTCCGAGCATGTAGGCGAGAAACTCGTGCGTGGCGTAGAACGTATCCGCGTGCGCCCGGTCATGGGTCATCAGCAGCCAACGTGCCAGCCGTGCTTCGACCATATGGAAGCGTGTGCAAGCCGCGGTTTGCGCGAACTGATGCATCTTGACGTAGGCATAGCGCTGGAGTCTGCGTCGCAGCGCCGGGCAATGCTCGAGTTCACTCCGGAACGCCGCCGCATCGATGCGCAGCGCGCTGCCCGCGCCCTGCACCAGATGATTCAATGGCGACACGGGTACGCCCAGCAGCAGCGCGACACCGGCCATGCCTTCGCTGCCGACCAACGCAACCTCCAGTCCCGCACAGGCGTCGAGCGGCGTCACCAGTGAGACAAAGGCGCTGGTCGGGAAATAGACATTGCGCAGACGCGTGCCGGCTTCGTACAGAACTTCGTGCGAGGCGAGTTCAACCAAGTCGCAACTTGCGAGGATCCGGCGCTGATCCTTGACAGGCAACGCGGCCAGCAGACGATTGCTGGTGGTGGCGGACTTCACGCGCGGCATGACGAATTCCTGCAATGATCTGGAACCCGACGGCCGGTCGGGGGGGGGCACTGGCTCATGTCGCGATGATGTCCGGCAGCAGACGATCGAATTCCTTCTTCACGACTGCATAACACTCGCAGCATTGCGCTTCTAGACGCGGCCGGTCCAGCACCGTGATATGGCCGCGGCTGTAGCGAATGAGACCGGCCACCTGTAATTTACCAGCGGCCTCGGTCACGCCCTCACGGCGTACGCCGAGCATGTTGGCGATCAGTTCCTGGGTCATGGAGAGCTTGTTCGAGGGCAATCGATCCAGGCTCAGCAGCAACCAGCGGCACAACTGCTGATCGACCGAATGATGGCGATTGCACACCGCAGTCTGCGCCATCTGCGTGAGCAGCGCCTGGGTGTAGCGCAGCAGCAAATGCTGCAATGCTGCGGCGCGCGTGAATTCGTCTTTCAGGAACTGGCCTTTGAGCCGATACGCGTGACCCGCGCTCTGCACGACGGCACGGCTCGGCGTCGTCTCACCGCCCATGAACAGCGCGACGCCGACCATGCCCTCGTTGCCGACCACGGCGATTTCCGCCGACGCCCCATCCGCCATGACATACAGCAACGAGACGATCGAGGTCGTCGGAAAATACACATGCCGCAACTGGCTGCCGGATTCGTAGAGCACGTGCCCCAGCGGCATCGGCACCAGTTCGAGCTGCGGAAACAGCCGCTCCGTTTCCTGCGCGGGCAGGGCGCGCAGAAGGTAGTTCTGGCATGGGTCTTTGGGATCGGGCATGCGCGCTCTCGACCTTGTCAGCAATGTGTGCGCTGTTATCGGAGCTGCCATGTGTGATCCTCTTTAGCGTAGCTAATATAAAAGGAAAGCACCAGCGCGTATGTACGCCAGCGAACATTGGAATCACGCACAAGCGGGCGGCTCCGAAAAGGTCGAATCGTTGGGGCTAGCTAGAACGGATGTGAGGCGGCTTGCGGCGCGGGGTACGCGGCGAGTTTGTCGCGCAGGAACGTTGCGGAGTCGACCAGGCGGCCGTCGCTGAATTTGATCCGGTATTTCTCGCCGCTCATCGATGAGCCGGTCGCGCAATAGACGATGAAATCCTCGGCGGTCTTGACGCGATCGCCGGCATAACGAAGCTTCAACCGCAGGTGGTCGGCGGCCCGCTGTGCGTCGTATTCGTTGCCGTTGCGGATGAACCTTGCGTCCTTCAGATCGGCGATAGCGCCGATCAGGTATTGAATCCGGGGTTGTTCGATCTCCTGCTGGCTGACCGCTGGCTGGCTGAAGACGGGTGCGGCCGGCAATCCGGTGAGAAGAAATATACAAAGCGTCGCGCGCATGAGCGCGGCCCGCTTGATCGCAGCGAGAGTGCGCTGCATTACAGCAGGCCTTCGATCGGCAGCAGCCTCATGACCCACACCTCCATACGCCGCATCGCGGAGGCACCCGGATCGCTTTGGCGGCTCATTGTCTTGCTGCCTTCGTGCCACAGCCATGTCATCCGGGCGGCGCCAGACCCGGGCGATTCCTGCAGTACGACATGAAATGCGTTTTCAGGCAGGATCGCGGCGTCGAAAAATTGTTTCACCGCTTGCGCGAGCGGCTCCGAATCGATGATCACGCCCATCTCGGTGTTAAGCAGCTTGGAGCGCGGGTCCATGTTGAGCGAGCCGATGAACACGTGCGCACGATCCACGACCACGGCCTTGGCATGCAGGCTGACACCTGATGAAGTTCCGCCTGCCGTCGCCGGTTGTGCCGCTCCCGGCGCGGGCAGCAATTCATAGAGTTGCACGCCGCCCGTGAGCAGCGGAAGCCGATAGTGTGCGTAACCGGAATGCGCTGCCGGCTCATCGGTTGAGGCAAGCGAGTTGGTCAGCACCTGCGTGCTCACGCCGCGTCGCGCCAGACCGCCAAGAAAGCGCGTGCCATCCTTGCCAGGCACGAAATACGGCGAAACCAGCAGCACTTCGCTGTGTGCCGCCTCAATCATCGCTTTCAGTTGCGGACCGATGCGCAGCTCGGGTGCATCGCCATGCACATCGATTTTCTCCGGCTGATCGGCGACCACGATCGCCGGTCCCCAGAACCACTCGCCGAAGCGGTCCGCCGTGGCGCCCTCGGGCAATTCTTCCAGCACCGCTTCGGCATAGTCGGACTGCGCAAATGCGCGCGCGTCGCGGGCCAGCGCTGCGCGCAGCCGGACAAGATCGGCCTTCGTGTCGCGCACATTGCGGAACGCGGTGACGGGATAGGCGGCGTCGCAATTCCAGTAGTCGTCGAAGACCCGCGAGGCTTCGCCCACGACCGGGCCGATCGCCACCAGATCAAGATCGCGAAAGTTGCTATCGTAGCTGGCGTCGAAATAGCCATCGCCGATATTGCGTCCGCCGATGATGGCCGCGATGTTGTCGGCGATGAAAGACTTGTTGTGCATGCGCCGATTGAGCCGCCGCCCTTCGAGCAAAAACTGGGTAACCTTCGACACCGCGGACGGATCGCGCGTGCGATACGGATTGAACAGGCGTACTTCAATATTTTCGTGCGCGTCCAGCGCATCGAGCATGCGGTCCTCGTCGCTCAGCTTGATATCGTCGAGCAGGATGCGCACGCGCACGCCGCGATCCGCCGCTGCCAGCAGGTGCTGCGCCAGTAATCGCCCGGTCGCGTCGTTCTGAAAAATGTAGTACTGCAGGTCGATCGAGTGCCGGGCATGATCCGCCAACGCAATGCGACTCATCAGTGCGTTGGTGCTCTTGGTGAGCAGACGGAATCCGGACTGGTCAGGATGCCCATGCAATTCGGCCGCGATGTAACGTGCCGACGGTGTATCCGTCGCTGGCGGCAACGCGGTGGAGGCTTGTTTGACAAAGTCTGGACGCAGCGATGAGCACGCCGCCAACGCAACTGCGAACACGACTGCGACGATCCGGCGCGCAGCGTTTCTCAAGCGCTGCGCCCGTCGCACACGGCGCCAACCCGGGCGGGCAAGCGAACCCAGCGGCTTGCAACGCGCGTTCTGGAGATTCACTCTGGCGCTTCTACAGTTTGCCGAGGACCAGCAGTACGACCACGATGAGCAAGAGGACGCCCAAACCGCCACTCGGGCCATAACCCCAGCCTCTGCTGTGCGGCCAACTCGGAATGGCACCAACCAGCATCAGCAACAGAACGATCAATAGTATTGTGCCCAATGTCATGTCGCTTCTCCTTGAAGTCTGATGTGCAACTCAACCCACTTTCCGCAATTTCGGCGAAGAGGTACGGCTGCGTTTGGATCGATCCGTACAAGCGCTGCTCGTTACAAATGAAGATGGCCGCCGAATAGTCCAATCAGTCCGATCAGGATCAGGTAGATCGCCACGATGAAATTCAGCAACCGCGGCATCACCAAAATCAAAATGCCTGCGATCAACGAGACCAGTGGGGCGAGACTCAATGTCATGTTCATGGAAGTATCCTTTGCCAATAAACCGCAACGTAGAATGAATTGCACTTCTTAAATGATCGGTAAACGGGTAACTGCTTACCGTGGTCGGCTGCGGCATTCGCCAAGAACGACCAACGCCACGGTACTCCGGGAACCCACCGAACTCTGTTCGACAGCGAACATTGGATGGTTGCGGCTCGCAGCGGCATCCGCGTGCACCATCGGTGTTATGTACGTCAGCGTACAGACGATCGTCCCTACTTCGGTGCATGGTTTTCGACGCGCGGCAGGGAAGCAGCCTCGAGAAGCAAGCAGCGGCAGCTTGACGTGGCAACGATGTTCGCGCCCGACTGGTGCGCTCCGGGGTCCCCGCTTCGGTCCAGTCGGGCTCTTTCTTGCCATGCCATAGCTGAAAGCGACAATCGAGTCTTTGCTAGTGTTCAACGGAATCACCCACGCGCGGTTCGACGCATGCTTATGAATCTAACGAATTCACGCGAAAGGCGAGACCGGTCGGCGGTACAGATTTGCAACGAATCTCTACTACCCGCGCGAACAGTCGGATCGGCCTCGCTGCCGATATTGCGGTCGGTTTCGTCCTGCTCTATGCAGGTGTGATCTTGCTGGGCACGCGATATGCCTCGAAACCAATGCGCGGATCCGGTCCTGATCGAACGAGCGCACGTGCTTCCGCAAAGCGCTGACGTTGGGCGAAGCGTCTGGGCATCTGGTGCACAACGTACTGGATATCTGCTCATCGCCGTCGCCTTGGGTGCGACGGTTGCCATCCCGATTGTGCTCGGCGGCCGAGATGCGCTCGCGGCGACGCTTCACTTTCCAGTTCATGGATACGTTGCAATTTTTGTGCTGCTGCTGGCCAGCTGGATGTCCCGAGCGCTCAAATTGCGTCTGCTTCTGCATCGTTTGGGTTCACCGCCTGGCTTCGTGCACCTGTTGGAAATTTCCCTGGCTACGGATTTTGCCTTCATTGCGACACCTGCCGGCATTGGCGGTTACGCTGCCAGCCTGTACTACTTGCACCGCGCCGGAACCTCGACGAGGAGTGCGGCGAGCATTACGGCAGTGGACCAGGGGTTAGACGTGCTCTTTTTCATTCTGGCGCTCCCGATCGCCGGTCTCGCATTGATCCATTCCGCCGCGCCGAGTCATTTGGGCACGCTCGCACTCACCATGAGTGCGCTGGTTGCGGCGCTTGTAGCAGGGGCGTTGCTTGCACGACGCGCTCTGGCGAAATGGTTGCTCGAATCCAACGCCATGAGCCGCCGTTGGCCGAAAGTACGTTCAATACAGCTGATGGTGTCGGATCTTCTTGCCAAGCTGCGCACAGACATACACCTAATTCTGGAAGCAGGTCCGGCGTTCCTGTTCGGCATTGTTACCTTGACTCTCCTCCAGCAATTGACGCGCTACGGAATACTCTGGCTTACGCTGCTGATTCTCGGACATCACGTCTCATTCGCACTGACCTTTCTGCTGCAAGCGCTCGTACTGCAAGCGGCCGTATGGACGGGCATTCCCGCCGGTGCAGGAGCAGCCGAAATTGGACTGAGCTCCACACTCGGAATGTGGGTGCCGAATGTGAGTCTCGCGCCGGCATTGCTGATCTGGCGCGCGGCAACTCTGTACGTTGGCCTGATTGTCGGAGCAATTGCGACGGCGCTATTGGCGCGTCGCTTGCCACGCACACCAAGAATAGACGCACGAAACAATTAGAGAGGAATTCGAACTTCTCCACTCCAGCTAGCTGACCACGACCAGGCAGGCTTATCGAGGGGTCGCGAAGGGCTACTGGCGACCCAGAGCGGTTATGAACTGCGAGAACGTAGAACGACGCCGAGCCCGTAGCGATTCGTGCGCTGCTGATCGGACCGCCGAAGGCGAAGATAGTCGCCTTCGGCGCCGACGAGTCGAATCATTTCGCCAGCTCGGTCTCCGCAAGGCGGACGAGAAGTGCGTCGGAAAGCTCCGTGGCTGCAGCGGTCCATTTCACCAAATCGGCCGCGCGCACGGGAGATGGCGTCGTTGAACACAATCCAGCGAGTACGCGTGCTGCGATTTCCTCTCGCTTGGTGAGGGTGGATGCGAGGCTCTTGCCGTTTGCAATTGGGTCGCTCATTGCGCTTTCTCCCTGTTGTTTAGGTCGAATGGTTGATCTTGATCGCGCAAGGCGTTTAGCGCGACCGCTTGGCGGCGCTTCGAGATATGCGATCGCAGCTTCATCATACGGCCTATCAAGTTCACGTACCCGCAAGTCGAGCACGATTTCCTATTCGTTGACGGAGTGCCTAGTAGCGCATGCACGATTCGGCAGCGAGTCTTGGCAAGACTAGCCTGACCAGTTTTCTCATCGGCACCTAAGTTGCCACAGCGGCCACCGACAGCCGCGTAATAGGTCTTGTCTTATATGGCAATCAATCCTGCTGCGCATTGTGCGGTGGCGTACAGACCAGATGCAGTCCTGCGCATAGTCTTGCCGGGGAACATTTGAAATCCAATCCACGTTCGAACAAGTCAGGAGAACCCCATGAACCGAGATCAGATGAAAGGGCGAATCAAAGAAACGAAAGGTAAAGCCAAGCAAATTGCCGGAAATATCGTCGGCAACAGGCGACTGGAAGAGAAGGGCAGGATGCAGAAAAATCTCGGTAAGGTACAAGCCGCCTACGGTGATGTTAAGAATGATCTGAAAGGTGCATAGCGCCGATCTGCAGTATTTCCGCAACGTATGGTATTTCACAGGGCGCGAATCCCTTGCGCGAGTTGACCTCGACTAGACGCGCGACCAGTGCGGCAGCCGTGCTGGGCCGCCTAAACAGAGCACTTCCCATCGATTCTCTCCAGAAGGAATATTTATGCAGAACTATAATCAAAGTTTGATCGCAGTCGTCTTCGTTGCGATGCTGTTGCAGGGGTGCAGTCAGCAAGTGGATACCGCCAAAGTTCAGGCGGACGTGACAAAAGCGGAAGCCGATGGTCAGAAAAAAATCATCTACGCCCAAGCACAGCTCGATCAGGTCGTTGCGCAAAACAACAAAGACTTGATCGGCATGCAGGCAGATGCGAGAAAGGATGCGGCAAACGATCCCAACGCACCAGTTGCAGCAGCCAGCGCCGATATGGCCAAGGCACGCATCAACGCTGAGGCCAAGGTTACCGACGCTCAATACAACGTCGACAAGACCAAGGCGCAAGCCGCCGAAAAGGTCGCCGAAGCGCGTTGCGAACTCCAGGTCGACGATGCAAAAAAGGCATGCATAGCGAGCGCAAAGGCCAGTTACGATTCAGCAGAGGCGATGGCGAAATCCAAGAAGGATGCGGTGCATCCTGCTTCATAACGGCTTTGGTGCGGAATAAGGAGTTTGCGCGAACGCATTGGAGTGTCGGCAACCTCGGATGGTTTGCGCCCCCCGTTGTGGTTACCGCTGTTGGCTATCGATCCCATCATCACAAGACCGAAGGAGAATTTTATGCGCGTGTCCATTCTATTGACGCTCTGTGCCCTTGCCGTTGCGATCTCGGGCTGCATGAGCGACGTGAAGCCGTCCAGCGACGTGAAGCCGTCAAGCGGCGCGAAGACGTTGACCTTCGACTGTTCGGGGCCAGGCAACGGCTGGGGAGATTGCACCGAGAAAGCAGATGCGAAATGCGGAGCCCGCTACTACACGATCGTGGCGAGAAATGGCGACGTGGAGGGAAATAATCCCGGCGGTAATACCGAAATGAAGCGTACCTTGGTGGTCTCGTGTAAATAGAAGTCGCCGGACAATTGACGGCGAGCTGGCAACGCGATCCAAACCGGATCCTCGCCCACATCGAGTCGCTCGAGGGTCTCAGCCGTCTCGGTCCCAGCCTCATCACGGTGCGGCAGACGATCTGGGCATGCAAGGCGAGACGTCTATCCACACAACCTAGCAAGCTGCCGCGGTGCTGAAGCCAATTGCCGGCGATGTGGCATTCGCGCTGTTTTCTATCGGCATCATCAACGCCGGCATGCTTGCGCTTCCAATCCTGGCTGGGTCTGCCGCATCCGCCGTTTCCGACGTGTTCGATTGCCGGATAGCGAATATCCCGAACTGCTACGGTGAATCGTTCTCTTCTCGATTGTCGCGACGCCTGCGCGATCGATCGTTGATACCAGCTTCGGTGGAGCTTTGCTCATTTCGCTGGGTTTCGTCGCCGGATTTGTCGGTCGGCGTGTGCTCGACATCCTCGTTAGTGTCGTCCTGAAGATCGCCATCAATGGGAGGGTTCTCAGGGGTTGGACTCGGCATATCTGCATTTCCTATAAGTGCGCCGTGCAAATGATCGCGAATGCGTTTCACGATGGGTTTAGGACGGCAACTGATTGGTTTGTTCCGAGCTATCGATCGCCCGACGCACTTGTCGTGGGGAAAATGTTTGATGCTGCCCAGGCAATGCCCGTTGAGTCTCGATCGGCAAAGTGAGCGACCTGATCGGGATGAACGGCAGCGGGTCTCTCTTGAATAGTCGGAAGATGGGTGCCAGTAAATTTCTCATATTCACTCCTCCGCGTTGACGAACGGGTTCACGCTGGTAGTTGCGTCGTCGGCGATATGCCAACGACACCACAATCAAGACGACGAATATAAAGAACAGGGTCTTCGCAATGCCGATCAACGCGCCGGTGATGCCGGCAATGCCCACTAGACCAGCGAAGAGCGCGACAGCCAAAAGGATTGTTGCGTTACGCGACATGGCTTACACCTTTGGAATGGGGCGGACTGCATCCACCAGGCAACGATCGACGCACGAGGTCCGAAAGCGCAGCGCAGAGCCTACCCGCCGGTTTGGCAGTAGTCGGTACGCCCGCGCACATAGAAGGTTGCACCGACGAACAACCTCACCGTCGCAAGAATAGGCGCGTGCCTCCGTGCCGAGCCCGAGGCTGCAAAGAATCCAAGCGGAAGACCAGCATTGAATTTCGCGAACCGACGAGAAATTGAGACTTCAAGACGAGACTCCGCCATTGCGTTGCACGCCTGCACTTCTTGTGTGCACTACCGTACCGAATGAAGTCTGGCCGGTGTGTAGGCTTGATGACGGATTCAGTCTGTAGAAATCCGCTGCGCAGCAGAGCCAGTCAGCCTGAACACGGACAGTTTTGCGCGTAGCGGAATTCTTCCTCACGGGAGTACATGAAATGAACGCGATGAGAATGACAGCGCTAGTTCTGATAATTGCCGGCGTTTTGGGCTTGGCCTATGGCAGCTTCAGTTACACCAAGGAAACGCACGAGACCAAAATCGGGCCGCTCGAGATTGCGGTCAAGGACAAGGAGACCGTGAATATCCCGATGTGGGCTGGCGTTGGAGCCGTCGTCATCGGCGGCCTTCTGTTGATGATGCGCGAAAAAAAGGGCTAGCCGCTACGGTTACCGAGCCGCAAGCTTGCCCCTGCGAGATCGAACTAGCTTGCCTCAAGGTGCGGTATCGAACAGATGGAAGCGGCATCTCTGTGCTCGAATGACAGTGCAGATACCGCAGTGGCTTTCACCAGTCGGAAAGACTCAACCCGACGTGTGGGTCCAGTGTCAAAAGGCGCAAACCCCACGCGGCTGTTGATCGACCCGAAAACTCGAGAGATCGCGATTGCCATTTTCTCGACGCCAGTGCATCAACCCCGGCAATCCGCACACCATGGAGAAAATCTCATGAAAACAATCATTCCAGCACTGCTGGCTTCCGCGTTTCTTGTGGCTGGCGCTTACGCGCAGTCACCGACTGGCACCGCTCGCACTACCGATTCTTCGACCAACGCAACGAGGTCGGACACAGGGCGCAATACGGACGTTCAGCAACGCATCGTCGATTTGCACGCAAAGCTTGGCATCACACCAGCCGAGGAATCGCTTTGGACCGCGGTGGCGCAAACGATGCGAGACAACGCAAGTGCACTCGACACGGCGATCGACAAACGTGAAAACGCAGACACGACGGCCATCGACGATTTGAATGCCTACGGCAATGTCGTCCAGGCACATGCGGATGGCATCAAGAAGCTTTCCGCGGTTTTTTCACCGTTATATGCCTCGATGTCGGACCAGCAGAGAAAGGTGGCTGACGGGGTATTCGCTCAAGCTGGGCATCATCAAGGAAAGGGCGAACCGCAGGCAATGAAATAAAGCTCTACAGGCGTCGCGGCGACTTTCGCCGCACGGCTGCACTCCAAGGAACTGTCATGAAACGACGAATTCTTCCACTTGTTCTTGGCGCTCTCGCGCTTACCGCGGCTTCGGCCGCAAGTGCTCGGGTAGTTGTCAGTATCGGCGTCAATCCATACGGCTACGGTGCGTATGCTCCCCCGGTTGTCTATCAGCCCAACCCGTACTACTCCGCTCCTCCCATTGTTTATTACGGTAGTGGATATTGGGGCAACGGTCATGGTCGACGCTCGCGAAGCCATGATAACTATCGTAACGGTCGCGACCGTCGTTACGACGGTGACCATCGCGACGGTCATGGTCACTGAGAATTCTCAGCGGCCGGCAGATGCGGATCATCGTCTTCGATGGCGGGCAATTCATCAAACGATGAAATGAGCCGCATCTGGCGTCAAGCAATGTTCGTCTTTTGATACGGCTGTCGCCTGCTACTCGGTGAGCTCGGTACGGGTATCACCCATGAGCACCGATATCCCGCGCAGGGACGGGAGGTGCTGGCACAGAATCCGAAAGCAAGCCAGCATCGACTGAAAGGTCGCTGGTGCGTTTGCCATCCAAGCCTGTGCCGGACTCGCTAGGCTTGAGATGATCCCCGCGGCAACACTCCGACGATGAGCAGCACGTGGCTGTGCGCGCGTACCGGATCGAAGCCGAGTACCGGATCGATGATCGCGGCATGGCCGCCATCCTCGTCGAAGACGACGTGGGTGAAGGTGGACGTTTCCTTGTCGTGGAAGCTTTCGACGCGTGCGGCATCGAAGCTCATGGGAGCGCGAACGACGGTGGGCACGCGAGGCGCGCCCAGCCGCTAGTTGACTGCGTCCCTGCCCGACGTGCCGTGCGGCAGCACCTGCGCAGCGAGCTTGGTGTCGGTGCGCAGCAGCTCAACCTCGTCGGCGACGATGTGCGAGGCCTCGTTGAGGACGACGTCTTTGAGCGCCTTGCGCCGCTTCTCTTCGTCGAGATCGGACTTGAGGCTGCGTTCGTCGGCTTGCAGGCCGTCGTCGCTGTCGGGATTGGCTCCCGCACGCTTCGACGGCACAGGCTTCGTGCCATTCGATTGCGCGACAGCGGGCTTATCGATCGTCGTCACCGGATTGGCAGTCTCGATATCGACGCCCTTGCGGGGGATTTGGCCACCTGCACCGCTCGTGGCGCCGGGCATCTTCGCCGCGGCGACTTCCTTGCCCGTCGACGCGGCCGCTGCGTCCGCAAACTGATCTGGATGCCGCTCGCGACGCTTCGCTTCCTGC
>Ga0105239_10007584_pt1 | contig 12435 bp, 7 predicted proteins | sample KBSC44metaG_FD_92761 | JGI IMG/M metagenome (GOLD analysis project Ga0105239, IMG submission 92761) | Corn rhizosphere microbial communities from Kellogg Biological Station, Michigan, USA - KBS C4-4 metaG | ecosystem: Host-associated > Plants > Roots > Rhizosphere > Soil | place: Michigan, USA...
AAAGTAAAATAAATAAAGGCGCCCCGGAAAGAGGACGCCTTGCTATTAATCAATTTTTAACAACTATCATTCGGAACGCAGGCTGCGCGCCGGATTGGCCAGGGCTGCACGAAGGGCCTGATAACTGACAGTCACGAGCGCAATACCCATCGACAATACTGCCGCCAGCATAAATACCCACCATTGAATGGGCACTCTGTAAGGATATGCCTGCAACCATTTGTGCATCGCCCACCAGGAAAGGGGTGCTGCAATAATAAAGGCAACCAGCACCAACTGCAAAAAATCCTTTGACAGCAGACTTACGATGCCGGTGACGGATGCGCCCAGCACTTTACGCACTCCTATCTCCTTCACCCTGTTCTCGGCCATATAGGTAGCCAGGCCAAAGAGTCCCAGACAGGAGATAAAAATGGTAAGACTCGCGAACAGAGCAGCCAGCGTGCCGGTGCGTTTTTCATCATCGAACTTCCGCGCATACTCGTCATCGATAAAATTATATTCAAAAGGGAACTCAGGATTGTACTTCTTAAAGATGGCTTCTGCTTTTTTCAAATTCTGAGAATTACTATTGGCATCGTTCAGTCGCATGGTCACGGTGCTGAACCATTGCATCTTCGCCCCTTCGATGACCATGGGGTGAGTGGGTTGATAGGGGTTTTCAAGAACAAAGTCCTTGATAACGCCCACTACATGCCAGTCGATATTATTGTCCTTAACGATCTTTCCCAACGGGTCCTTGAAACCCATGGCCTTCGCAGCAGACTCATTCAAAAGGACGCCGGTGCTGTCCGTAGGATAGTCCTTCAGGTTGAAATCCCGGCCCGCCGCCAGCTTCAGACCCGTCGTGGCAACCATTCCCTGGTCGGTGCAGAATCTGTCAAAGTCGGTCTTGTCGTCCGCCGCCTTGCCCTCCCATTGGAATCCCCAGCTGTCGCTATAACCCTCGGTCATGGGACTGCTGGTCCTGCACACATACACGGCCGCACCGGAAGACAACAATTCCCCTTTGATGAGGTCGTAGTTTTTCCCGATGTCGCCTGTCATGAAGTGATAGACCAGATTGGCCTTATTATAACCTGCCTCCCTGTCCCTGGCATGATCTATCTGCTGCTTGACGATGATGGTGCAGATGATCAGGATGATGGCAAAGCCGAATTGCAGCACAACCAGTACTTTCCGGGGTGTCACCAGCGCGTTCACGGCCCTGAACGTACCCTTGAGCACTTTCACCGGCTGGAAAGAAGAAAGGAAGAAGGCTGGATAGCTTCCTGCCAATAACCCTGTTACGACGACAAAAGCCAGCCCTGCAAGCCAGAACCAGGGGCTGCCGTATTGAAGGGTCAGCCTTTTATCCGTCAGCTGATTGAATCCGGATAGGCTCAGCTGTACGATGCCGATGGCAATGATGCCGGCAATAAGGGCCAGCAATATCGACTCCCCGATGAATTGACTTATAAGCAAACCTCGCCGCGCACCCACTACTTTTCGTATCCCCACCTCCTTGGCCCTTTTCTCGCTGCGGGCGGTGCTGAGGTTCATAAAATTGATACAGGCTATCAACAGGATAAAACCAGCAATGATCCCAAACAGACGCACATATTCTATCTTGCCACCTTCTTCCACTCCACCCTTGAAGCTGGAATAAAGCCGCCAGCGGCTGATAGGATAGAGGAAATTCTCCCAATGCTTCTCACTGCTGTCATAACGCAACTTCATGCCCTTCACCTTAGGCATCACGGATGCCAGGGTGGTGTGCTCTTTTAACAGCACATAGGTGCGGGTGGAGTTATTCCCCCAGCTGACATCATCATCGCCTATCTTGCGTAAATAGCTCCAGGGAATGAGGTATTTAAATTTGAAACGGCTATTGGTCGGAGGGTCTTTGGCCACTCCTGTCACCTTGAAATAATCCTTGTTGTCTATCCTGACGCTCTTGCTCATAGGGTTGTCGTTCCCAAAAAGACTCTTGGCAAGACTCTCAGTCAGTATGACGGAATAAGGCTCCATCAGGGCGGTATTGGCATCCCCCATTACCAGCGGGAAGGTGAATACCTGGAGGAATGTGCTGTCGACAGCATTACCGTTGGCCATGATCCGCTTGTCACCTACGCTAAAAAGATAGTTCGAGCTCCAGTTGACACGACAGGCATGCTCCACTTCGGGGAGATCCCTCTTGAGGGCGCTGGCCATGATCTTTGGGGTGGTATTCCAACAGTGCAGCTCACCGCTAAAGACGGCCTTGTTCCAGGCCTCATAGATCCGGTCCTTTTTCTCATGGAACTGCTCATAGCTCACTTCACTTTGTATCCACAGCAGGATCAGCATGGCGCTGGCCATTCCAATAGCCAGTCCGGTGATGTTGATAAGGGAAAAGCCCCTGTTCTTCCAAAGATTGCGAAAGGCGACTTTCAGATAGTTTTTAAGCATAATATTTAAGGTCTCTTTTTTTCATTGGATGTTGCATCCCTACCATCCTATACCATAATCCTCTCCATTGTTGCTGCTCCCACCCCAGAGGGACCCATGTTTCCAGTCAAACCAAATGGCATTTATCGGTCCGCTGGTGCGGTCTCCATAAGTAGTCGTATAGCCCATCTTCCTCAGATCGCTCCTCACCCAGGGCGGCGTAGTATTACCCAGCAGGATATGTCCGGGACGGGGGCGGCGGTCCTCCAGCTTCTCACCCCCCAGGCTCAGCCATAGTTGATCGGTATTGATATTTGCCGCCTCGGTAGCCTCCTGTACGGTCATGCCGAACTCCACGATATTGAGAAAGAATTGTAATAAATTCTGATCCTGTGTATCGCCGCCCTGTACGCCAAAACAGAGAAAGGGCTTGCCGTCCTTCATGGCAAGGCTTGGTGTCAACGTCACCCGGGGCCGCTTGTGCGGTTCCACCACATTGAAAGGATCGATGATGCTGTCCAGCACAAAGCTTTGCATCCGCTGGCTCATCCCTACTCCCGTATGACCCGCGATACAGGCGGGATTCCATCCCCCACTGGGTGTTATGGATATGACCCAGCCTTCCTGGTCGGCGGCCTCGATGGTGGTGGTGCCTCTCCACAGGCGGTCGTGGTATAACGTTTCATCTATCCCATTCGTTACAGTGCTGTGATCAAAAAGTAGCGCCGCCGCGCCATTCATCGACCCGCTGGTGCTGGGAGCGCTCCCCGGCAATCCTCCCTGTCCCATGGAAAAAGCCTTCCGCTGTTTCAAAAGGTCGGTGAAAGGATTGGTCCTCCCTTCGAAGGGATATGGGTCACCGGGCGCGATGTCCGGATTGTTCCTGTCAAAATTTATGAGCTGCGCGCGCTGTTTGGCATAGTCCTTACTCAGCAGCCCCTTCATCGGTTGATCCTTTGAAAATGCCGGATCGCCATAATAAAAATCCCTGTCGGCAAAGCTGAGGCTCATAGCCTGGTACAGGGTCTGGATATAGCGGGTGCTGTTATAGCCCATGGCCTTGAGATCAAAATTCTCCAGGATGTTCAGGCTTTGTAATAAGGAGGGTCCCTGTGACCATTGTTGCAGCTTATAGACCTCTATGCCCTTGTAGTTGGTATGAAGGGGCTCTTCTTCCAAGGGCTTCCATTTGGCCAGGTCGTCGAGCGTGATAAGGCCACCCTGCTCCTGGCAGCCGCGGACAAACTCTTTGGCGATGTCTCCTTTATAAAAACGCTCACAGGCAGCATAGATGGCTTCCCTGCGGCTCTTTTTGTGTTTCAGGGCGTCCTGTTCCGTCTCGACCATTTTGGTCAGGGTTTCCAGTAAATCCTTTTGGACAAAGACCTCTCCGGCCTCGGGCGCTTCTCTTTTCTCTCCGGGATGTGTAAGGAAGAGCGCCTTGCTATAAGGCCATTCCTTGAGTCTTTTTTTCTGCGACTCGAAGCTGTTGGCAGTCTGCGCCTCGATGGCATACCCTTTTGCCATCTCCATGGCGGGGGCGAGCACGTCTTTCAGACTCATGGTGCCATACTCGGCCAGCATGTAGCATAAGCCTCCGGGGGTACCGGGTGTTACCGCTGCCAGCGGTCCATATTCGGGAGGGAAGTTGAAACCTTTGCTTTTGAAGAAGGTGGACGTAGCCCCTGTAGGAGCATAGCCCAGGGCATTGATAGAAAGGACCTTCCCTGTTTTAGGATTGTAAATGATGGCCTGGGTCTCACCGCCCCAGCTAAGCACGTCCCACATGGTACATACGGCGCCCAGCATGGCGCAGGCCGCATCTATCGCATTGCCTCCTTTTTGAAAGATCTGCGCACCGGCCTCGGCAGCCAGGGGCTTACCCGTAACAGCCATCCAATGCGTACCATGCAAAGGAGGCTTTTGTGTCTGTTGAGCGGAAGCAAAAAAATGGCCCATGACAAGCGCCAGGAGGATGCAGCTATTTCTCATGTCTGGAGGAATTTTATGTGCGGGAGATGCGCATTCCCGGAAAATTAGCGCATCTCCCGCAAAACGCTAATCTCTGAGACCTTCGTCGGAGCTGCTTCGTCACGCTCCTCCTCGGTCGGAACCTTTTGGTTCCAGCCAACAGGTCTGTGGCCCGTTTTGGTCGCTGAAGATAGGCTAATTTTTTACGTAGTCCTGGCATATATATTACCTTTATGCGTACCGGAACCACTGGAAATGGTTTCCAGTACTACTATTACACATGAGAATTCTTCTACTTCTGGCTGGCCTATGCTTTTTTTATTCTCGGGGCATAGCACAAACTCCTGACTATCCAGCCCCGGTGGAAGGTGACTATGTCATCCACAATTTTTCTTTCCAGGGCGGCGAGACCACGCTGCCGGATCTTCGTCTGCATTATACTACCATCGGACAGCCCCGCAAGGATGCACAGGGCAGGGTTGTCAATGCGGTGATCATCATGCATGGCACGACGGGCAATGGACATCAGTTCCTCAGCGCCGATTTGCCGGGGGACTTTTTGGCCCGGGACAGCTCCTGGATGCGACAAAGTATTACATTATCCTGCCCGATGCCATCGGTCATGGCAAGTCCTCCAAGCCCAGCGATGGGCTGCACATGAAATTCCCGAAGTACACCTATGATGATATGGTGCTGGCGCAATACAGGCTGGTGACGGAACACCTGGGCGTCAACCATCTCCGGCTGGTGATGGGGACCTCCATGGGCGCCATGCATACATGGGTCTGGGGCTATACTTATCCGGACTTTATGGATGCGCTGATGCCGCTGGCCAGTCTGCCCGTAGCCATCGCCGGTAGGAATCGTATGCTTCGCAAGATGGCTATCGACCTGGTGGAAATGGACCCGGCATGGAAGGACGGTGAATATAAAGAAGAACCAAAGGTGGGACTCACGGGAGCTATTTCGTCGCTGATCTTTATGGGCAGCAGTCCCCTGCAATCACAGAAACGCGCTCCCACCCGGCAGCAGGCGGAGACAGAGCTGGCAACGCTGGAAAAGAATTACCTGGCCAGCCTGGATGCCAACGATCTTATCTATCAGCTTGACGCTTCGAGGAACGACCTCTTCACACTAAGGTTCTCCTACCCCACCGGCCACCCCAAATTTTACTACAGCAAAACCGCTCCTTCCAAAATAATTGTAATATGGTATGACCACTTCGTCATCGGAGATCTGGCGCGCCTGCTGGAACTGCAAAATAGTCTTGAACTTCCAGAACATAGGACTGATGGCGTCATTGAGCACATCTCCCTTGGGGTCCAGCACGGTGGTGCTGCCGTAGGGATTCTCATTCCGGAAAAAGCTATTGTACAGCAGGAACAGCCTGTCACCCCTGGGAACAGCAAAATACGAAAGGTTAGGAGAATTCAGCTCCGTGATCTGCTCTTTGCTGAGCATAGCGCTCCAGCAGCTGTCGGTCCGCCGGCAGGGGAAATAGAATATACCAAGATCACCCCGCAGATGTTCCAGACCCAGCCCGCAAAGAGAGGGATAACGTGCATATCCATCGTGCAGGGCGGGTGAGCGGACGGTCTTCTCGGGTATGTTCGTACTAGTGGGTATCATGAGGGCAGAAGGGTCCCATTGCTGATCCAGGATGCCCTCGTCGTCGTACCACTCCGTAAAGGGCCGGCCATATTCTTTCAGCAGCATAAACCCATTCCCGTTGACGGCAATAAAACTCTCCTTTGTCAGGTTCTCGTCCCGTATCTTCCCGGGCACCAGCGTGCTAAACCGGTAGGAGCTGTCAAAGTCAAAAGCTTTTTGCTTCATGGAATAATGCACGACATGTACATTCTTTAGCACGTCATAGTGGAAGGTAGATAATATAGCGGCGGTGGCTTCCTCCTGCTGATTGTCGATGGCGAGATTGACGTCTTCCATGCCGGAGTTCAACGGCAGCCCTATCTGTTTCATCGTCATCACAGTATCCATGCTATTGAAATGGGACAGGAGGAAGAAATTGGCATCGGTGCGGGAGGGCGACATCATCAGCCATTGCCCGTTATTGGCCAGCTTCACGGGGCTATTGGTAAAATTCTCCAGGGGGTAGTTGGTAAAATCATCTTGTATAAAAGGCTGGGTAATATTGGGGCTTGCATACACCCGCCGGGATAGTAAATGCCAGTCCTGGTCGAAAAGCAGTGCATGAAGCTTGGGGGGATAGGAGGTGATGGACTGGAACCCTAACAACAGGATCAGCTGTCTGTCCTCACTGCGGACCAGGAGCCAGCTGTTGCCGGACTCGTTGAAAGGGAGGGAGTCCAGCATGCGTCCCCGGCCTACGGGCGTGCCGTCAGGCTGAAATCGTCGCACAAAGAAGCTGGTCTTCCGCTGCCCGCCCATTACTATCAGTTGGTCGAATGCATTGTCACCTGGTATCAGGTACTCTTTCTGCGTCGCATCCGTAATGGTAATGGAAGGGAAAGTGTTCACCGGCTTCATCCGGACGTCATAAATGTCAAAGGTCTGACCCTCCGTCTCCCGGGGGTCCATCGTACGGGCCGTAGTCCTTCGACGGTGCGTGGTTTGCATCCAGTAATAATCCCCTACTTTCCCCACCAGCTCGGTACGAATCGTCCACCGGTCGTTGACTGGTTCACAATACATTACTCGTTGCGCTGACAGGTAGGGGATGCCCGTAAACGGCAATAGTGCCGAAGTTAGGTATACCCATAACCTCATGTGAATCGTTTTAGGTCGTTGATGTAAATATGGAATCCTGCTTGAACTAAATTTACGATTTTGGCAATTTAAATTTGGCTTTTTTATATGGATAAAATTCCATATATTAAGAGATCAGGCCGGAGCACTCATAATTCACGTAGTGTCCCTGGTTTTCTTCTCCTCCAGTAATTCCAGATATAAAAGGGTGTACCGATGAGCAGTAATGCAAATCCCCAGAAGACGATATCTTTTCCCGCGCCAAGGATGGCAAAGAGAGAGAATGTAAATGCGATACTCGCGGGCACCAGTATACGAAGCCAGCCCCGGACATTGGCAGGAGGTCTTTTTTCCATCACGGTGACAACATAACCTGCGCTGACAAATAGGAAAGGAAGGACGGAGGTCATAGTGGCCATCAGCGTCATGAACTGGAATTGCTCAACCAGTCCCTTAGTATAGTTCATGACCATGATCACGGATACCAGCACACTGGAGAGGATGAGCCCGCGGGTGGGCATCCCTCTCTTATTTTCCTTCTCGAAGAAAGGTGGGAACAGCTTGTCCCTGCTGATACTGCGAACGATCTGCCCCTGCATGAGGGTCCATCCATTCAAGGCGCCAAAGGCGGCTACGGCCACCCCCGCCGAGACCCAATAACGTGCCCGTGGCCCAACCATGATGGCTGCAGCATCGGAATAAGGCGTAACGGTGTGTTGCAGCTGGCTGGCGGAGAGGATGCCCATTATGCTCATAGCCCCGAATATATATACCAGGGTCGTGACGAGGGTACCCAGCATGGTAGCTCTGGGAATATTCTTCTCTGGATTGTCTATACTGCATGCGGGGATGGTGGCGCACTCCACGCCCAGGAACGCAAAAAGGGTCAGGGAAGATGCGCTGGTGATGGCCTGGAACGTAGAGCCCCCACTGCGATTGAAGGGAATGAAGTTGTCCCAGCGGATGAAAAATAGGCCCACCACTGCCACGAATACCAGCGGTGTGAGCTTTAAGATAGTGGTGACGAGCTGTACCCCGCCGGTGGATTTAATACCACGGTTGTTCACCCAGGTGAGGAGCCAGATGGCGGAGAGTCCCGTGAGGACGGCCAGCACAGGATTGGTAGATAAGGAAGGAAAAAAAGTGCTGAGGGCGCTGATAAATGCTATGGTCAGGGCGGCATTGGTACACCATATAGAGATCCAGTAGCCCCATGCCATCAGGAAGCCGGGGAAGTCGCCGAATGCATGGCGGGTATAGGAATAAGGACCGCCATCCACATTGGGCAGGAGCTTGCTGGTCTCACTGAACATATGCGCAATAAAAAGAGCGCCTATGGCAGAAAGCAGCCAGCCTAACAGGCTTACACCCCCGAAAGATGCGGTTGTCGCCGGCAGTAAAAAAATACCCGCTCCGATCATATTACCGACAACCAGGGAAGTGGCAGTCCATAAGCCCAGTTTATTTCTCATTGGTACGTGAATATAACCCCTGTTCCTGCCCTGGGAAAATCTTTCCGTCTGTGGGAGAAAAATTGACTTGAGTCAAGCCGGACTGGCATGGACCCGGAAACAAATTGAATACTTTAATTTATTGACATTCAATTTATTATAAATTTCTTTTTTAAAACCTGCCTGGTCCATTCCGCACCGGCACAAGGATTGTATTTACATATTCGGTTTTTCATAGGATATTGGATTTAAAGACGGGGCTGGATTTCTATCCTGGCCCTTTTTTTTTGCCCGGTCCTTATTTTTTGGCGGGCTCAAGTCTTATAACACGTTTCACAGGTCTGGCAGTACTATATATCTCGTCTATGAGCACATCCATCCGACGCTGCCAGCTTTCACGAACTACCGCATAACGGGCGCTCCGATAGTTATCCTTCTTCGACGCCACCGCCCAATCCTTACCGGCATGTACTTCCACAGAATCCAGCGCAGCCTGATCATCCTGGTACATCATTCCCTTATTGGCAAAAAAATCATACTGCAGCCAGTAGTAAGCGCGAAGATGCGACTCCAATGACATCCTTTCCTCATTCAATAAAAGGACGCTCACGGCCTGCTGGTACTGCGGAGTGTTTTTTAACGTAGCCATATTGATCCCTTTCTCCAATACATCACCGTTGTATTCCCCGATGCATTTGCCATCGATGCTCAGGGCATAGCTACCGCTGCCCAGCCCCTTTACCTGCAACAGCTCCTGGTTGAACTCCTCTTCAAAAGGTATCACCTTAAAGGCATCGGCCTGCCGCTGGGGATTCTCCCATATACGGGACACGGTATCGGCAGGATATGGCAGTGAATTGGCCAGATAGTCGAACTGGATGCCTCCATTCTCTCTGGTGATCTTCGTAACCATACAATTGTCCGCGGTCACCACCTTGCCGGCGGCAGCATCGACCTCAACAGCAGCCACCTTTTTCCCGGTCAGCCCCTGCGCTTTGAGGAATAGCCACGCCATCACAAAATGTCCCATGTTCCCGGGATGGATACGGTCGGGACCGGTGAGTGTAAATTCAGGCATGGTCTTTTGCTCCCGCTGCTCGATCCCGGTCATGGGATGAAAGAAGTCCACCCATCCCCAGCTATTTGCTTTGGCGGCCTCCATCTGGAATTTGACTATCCTCTCCATGGCAAGGCTCTTTTTGGGAAAAAGATTCTTGGGATTCTTGACAGTCTCGTCATAAGGCGAGGAGGAAACCAACACCTTCCGGGCGGCGGTATAGGCTTTCAGTTTTTGCTGGATCAGCACAAACTGATCATACGACTCCTTTACATGTACATCCGCGAGGGAGTCGGCTTTGTTGCCAAGAAATTCGAAATAGCCCGAATCATTCATCCCAAATGTCAGCGAGATCACGGTCGGCTTGCGACGCAGCACATCGTCATCGAGGCGGCTCAGTATATTGCCCGCGCGATCGCCACCAATGCCAACATTATAGACGGTAATGGGCATGTTTGGGAAATGCAGCATATAATACAGCCAGATATAGGATTCATAGTAACCGGCCTCGGTGATGCTGTTGCCTACAAAGGCGACCCTATCCCCTTTCTCGAATGGTTTTACCTGGGCCTGGCAGTCCCAGCACACCAGGACGCCAAGTAATAAGAATAATTTCTTCATATGTTGAGATTTAAATACGCGCATTGATAAATCGTATCGTTCGTACGCCATAGCGTGGAATGCTCAAAGAGCCATTCAATGTTTTAATCTTCCGGCCATCCAGTTCTTCCACCCATATTTCGTCGGCCTTGAACCCCATCTGCAGCCTGCCCGGCCGGCTATCCCCCGCGGCATTAAATAGGCGGACCAACAGGTCTTTACCATCCATCCGCATGGATGTTATTTCCCACCCTATTGCCTCAGGGCGGAGAAAAGAATGTGCTGTCGCACTATCACCCTGAGTTACTACCAATGGTTCATTCCATCTGGCAGATGCCGCCTCTACACCCGCCCGATCCCATCTATCCGCATGCGGCAGCAGGGCATAATGGATCTCCGTCGGCCCATCGATACGATAGTTACGATAAAAGATCCCATTGCCGGAATACTGGATGGTGAGGCCCAGCGGATAATTATCCCCATGCACATAGCTGGTGGTATGATCACAGAATAACGCCAGTCCATATTTCCCGCTGCGATCCTCCACATCCACCCAGTTCAGCAGCACATTATTCTTGATACTATCCCATCTGTTAAAGAATGTATTGTCCAATCTGCTTTCCGTCACATCAAAAGGCGCATTCTTATATACCTTTCCCACAGGCCAGGCAGGCGGGAATAAGGCCAGCAGCTTGTATCTGTCATCGTAATAGGATTTACGTACATCCTTGTCGGAGGAGGGGCCGGCCGACTCGCCGATGCCTGGATTACCCTTCCAGTCGATACGCAGACGGACATCGATCAATGGCTCGCCCATCGTGAGGGTCAGCTCCTGTGTAAAAGGAGCTCCGGCAATAGTGCCTTTGACGATAACCTTTTCCCGTGGGCCGTTCCCTACGATCTCGACCTTTGCCGCCGAGTCCATCGAACCATGGAAACCGCCGTCGTTATAAAAATTGCCACGCAGCCCGTTGAACCCTTTACCCGCGAATTCTTTATTACCCAAACGGAGACTCTTTATGACGCCGCCCCTGGCAGGATCGATCACCACGCTGTACAGGTCTGTTTCGAGCTTATATGTTCCGTCCGGGAGCGGTACAGCGGTCGCACTCCTGGTGGTCCGGGTCCTTGCAGTGGCATACCCCATGGCGGGTACATCCGCGTATAAAAGTTTTCCGCCGGACTCGATCCATTCTTTTCTATCCACAGCCGTAGTATTGTAGACGACTGTTCCCGGAGCAGCCGCCATCACCTTGTCAGCCAAGCTATCCGTGAAGCCGGTCCATCGAACGACCTTATCGGCCCATGTATCCCCATTCCGGCCATTATACGGCACGATCCAGCAATCATGATGCTGTGATAGCAACAAGGTCCTCCACGCCGCATCCAGCGCATTTCCGGGCCAGCCGCTTTGCTGCATGATACATCGCATGGCAGCCACTTTCTCGGCCTGTATGATCTTGTTCTCGGAGCTCCTTACCTCACGGGCTATACGCTGCAACACCTGCGAGCCCCACATAAGACTGACGAGCACATCTTCTTGTGAAAGTTTCCACGGACGGCGCAGGCTGGTATCGGCCACTTTTTCAAAATATTCTCTCCATGTAACGTATTTACCAGCCCGCCCCCTCAACCACGGCCCATACGCCCACCCGGCATCCTGCAAGGTCATCCCGACAGGATGTGATATACCCGCCGCCAGCGCTCCCCTCACATACCCAGGTGAATTCTCAAACGCTATCGTCTGCCAGGTGCTGGCAGGCTGCAATGCCTCCATACCATACCGCGGCACGGTGAGGATACTGCTCCCATCGGGGCCGATCCAATCCACCAGTTCGCCGCCAAAAGCCCTTGTATACCCGCCCCAACAAGTATTGGGGTTCTTCAACGATGCATATTTGAATCCATATGAACGCAACAGCTGCGGCAATGCGCTGGTAAAACAAGGCTCCTCCGAAGAATAAGTGGAGAATTCAATAGAAGGGAAATGCTCCCTCAATTTCTTTATCCCGTAATAAAATTGCCGGATGACGCTCTCCCCTGAGATAGTATACAGATAGCTCTGTCCATAACAAGGGTTGATATACTCGATCCTCCCATCCGGAGCAGCCATCAGCTTCCGAAGTTCTTCATAAGCGGCGGGGTCATGCATTTTTATCGTGTCCCAGGACTCGGGCTCGAGCTCGAGATTGATCCGCCAGTCGGGGTATTGCCGCAGCT
>Ga0105239_10007586_pt1 | contig 12432 bp, 9 predicted proteins | sample KBSC44metaG_FD_92761 | JGI IMG/M metagenome (GOLD analysis project Ga0105239, IMG submission 92761) | Corn rhizosphere microbial communities from Kellogg Biological Station, Michigan, USA - KBS C4-4 metaG | ecosystem: Host-associated > Plants > Roots > Rhizosphere > Soil | place: Michigan, USA...
ATTGAAAAACAGACCGGATATGTCTTCGCATATGATGATGAGGTCCTGGTTGAGGCTAAAAATATTTCCATTCATGCAGTGAACCTCACCGTGAAAGAGGTGCTGGATGAATGTCTGAGAGGACAACCCTTGTATTATACGATTGAAGACAAGACGATCTTTATTAAGAAGAAATTGCCGGAAAGAAAGGCTGATATTCCTCGGGCCATTGCTTCCCCATTCGCCGTGGGAGGTACGGTTAAAACAGAATCCGGTGTTCCCCTGGCAGGCGCTTCAGTTACAATTAAAGGATCAAAAAAAGCCGGTATTACCGATAGTAAGGGCGAGTTTGTATTACAGGGTGTTCCTAACGGGAAATATACGCTTCAAATTTCATTTGTTGGTTATGAGCCGTTTGAGATGGTGATTAACGTGACGGATAATGCAGTAGTTATAAACGCAGTATTAAAACAGACTTTAAATATCCTGGATGAAGCGCAGGTTATAGCGTATGGGACGACGACGCAGCGATTAAGTACGGGAAATGTGAGTACGGTAAAGGCGGCCGATATAGAAAAACAACCAGTGAGTAACCCTCTTTTAGCTTTGGAGGGTAGGGTGCCGGGGATGTATATTTCTCAAAGCACTGGTTTTCCTGGTAGCGGGGTGACTGTTAGAATACAAGGTCAGAATAGCATTTTAAATGGGAACGATCCTCTATATGTCATTGACGGTGTCCCTTATACATCCCAGCTATTGCCAACGTTATCCAACATTCAGGGTAGTTCTGGCGGCGTTGTTGGAGGCGTTCTTACAGGCGGAAATGGTAACCCGCTAAGCTACATAAATCCTTCCGACATCGAAAGCATTAATATTTTAAAGGACGCCGATGCGACAGCGATCTATGGTTCAAGGGCCGCGAACGGAGCTATTGTCATCACAACAAAAAAAGGGCGAGCAGGGCAGACACGAGCGAATTTTAGTATGCAAACAGGGTGGGGAAAGGTTACTAGAAAGCTTGATGTCCTCAATACCCCACAATATCTTGAGATGCGGCACGAGGCAATAAACAATGACCAAACAGTAGTGCAGCCAACCGATTATGATATCAATGGAACTTGGGACACGACCAGAAACACTGATTGGCAAAAAGAACTCTTAGGCGGCACCGCTAAATATTTTACTACTACCGGCAGTGTCTCGGGCGGGAATGCAAATACGCAGTATTTAATTAGTGGAAACTACCATAGGGAGACTACCGTATTTCCGGGAAATTTATTTGATCAAAAAGGAGGCATGCATTTTACATTAAATAACGTGTCAGCCGACCAGAAATTTCACATTCTACTGTCAGCAAATTATTTAGTTGATGACAATCATATTATAAGTAATGATTTAACCTCACTTGCTATTAGCCTTCCTCCCGATGCTCCCCCAGTTTATAACCCGGATAGGAGCTTAAATTGGGCGCTGAACACAGCAGGATCAACTACTTGGCCTTATCCCGGTAATCCCCTTGTATATCTATATCAAACATATTCTACTACCGCAAAAAATTTGGTAACCAACACGACGCTTAGCTATCGAATTTTGCCAAATCTTGATGTTAAATGTAATCTTGGATACACTGATTTACAAACGCGGGAACTTATACTTAGCCCTCTTTCTGCGGTGGCTCCGCAAGACCGGCCGAACTCGCTTAGGGTAGCGGTATATGGCAGGAACGGAATTTATTCTTGGATTGTTGAACCTCAACTTTCATATAAAAAAGCCATAAGAACCATTAAGATTGAAGCACTAATCGGGACCACTTATCTGAACAATAAAGGAGATGGTGAGCAGATTTATGGCTATGGGTATAACAATGATGCCCAAATGAAGGATATTCGATCAGCTTCAACGGTGGTAGTAGGTTCCACTACTCAAAGCGACTATAGGTACACAGCAATTTTTGGCCGATTAAACTTGAATGTGTCAGATAAATATATCATCAATATTACCGCCAGGCGAGATGGTAGTAGTCGTTTTGGTTCTCAAAATCAGTTCCATAGTTTTGGAGCCATTGGGTATTCGTGGATCTTTTCAAATGAAAAATGGTTAGAGAAATGGTCTAGCATTTTTACCTATGGAAAATTAAGTGCAAGCTACGGCACTGCCGGGAATGATCAAATTGGGGACTATAGATTTTTAAACCTGTATGCTCCACCTACGAATGTATTTACGCCATATCAGGGCGCTACTGGGCTGCTACCAACTAGCCTTCCAAATCCGCATTTGCAATGGGAAAATACTAAGAAGTTGAATTTCGCAATGAATCTCGGTTTCTTTAACAACAGGATCTTCGTAAATATAGATTATTATAAGAATCAGTCCTCTAACGAATTACTTAACTACAACACTTCTATCGTATCAGGATTCAATAACGTTTTAAAAAACTTTCCTGCTAAAGTGAGCAATTTCGGTTTTGAAATTTCTCTAACATCGGTCATTGTAAAAACCAACACCTTTACGTGGTCAACATCAATTAACCTGACTCTTCCAAAAAATAAATTAATTTCCTTTCCGGACTTGGCCAACTCTTCTTATGCTTATACTTTATCAATTGGGCGTCCTATAACTATCCAAAAGTTATTTCATCTTGCCGGTGTGAATGACACAATGGGAATATTCCAGTTCTCAGATTCAAAAGGAAACCTGACATATAATCCATCCTACCTTACGGACAATACGGTCATAATCAATACGGCTCCAACCTTATATGGTGGATTAAGTAACACTTTCTCATTTAAGAACTTCGAATTGGATATACTATTTCAATTTGTAAAGCAGCAAGGGCTCAATTATGCTTTCGGAAATTTACCTGGGTATAACAACATTAATCAACCTAAGTGGGTGATTGATAGATGGCAGAAACGAGGTGATATGAGTACTCATCAGATGTTCAGTTCCACCTATTCTTCTATTTATTCCCAATTTAGCTATGCAAGTACACAAAGTGATGCTTCTTACGCCAACGCTTCCTTCGTTAGACTCAAAAACATTTCGATTTCATATGAGTTTGGGAATCCTAAAAAGAAGGAAGGACTATACAATTGCCGGGCATACTTACAAGCACAAAATATGTTAACACTGACAGCCTATAAGGGGACGGACCCAGAAACCCTGAGTTCAAGGACCTTACCACCATTGCGAGTTTTGGTTATCGGCGTGCAAATCGGTTTATAACTACTTAAACGTCCAAATATGAACAGTCTTTCTAAACGGATACAATTCATTCTTGCCTTTAGCATATTTTATGTAATGATTATTCTGCCACAGGTTTCATGTAAAAAGTTCATTACTGTAACTGCGCTTTCTACCAGTACAAACGCTGCAAATGTATATTCCGACGATGCTACCGCCATTTCGGTAATGAATGGCATCTATGGTAAAATGTCGTCGCCACTAATGAGTACTGGCGGAATTCCGTCTATTTCACTATTTGCTGGATTATCAGCGGATGAGTTAACGCTATTCTCTGGGGCTGTTGGTCCAATGACTTTCTACTACTCTAACTCCTTGACAAATTCAAATACGGAAACTACAGACTACTGGATGAATTTCTATCCTTATATCTTTTATGCGAATTCCTTGTTGGAAGGGGTAAATAACTCTAATTCCTTAACTCCAGTTGTTAAACAACAACTTATCGGTGAGGCAGAATTCATTCGGGCCTTTTGTTTATTTTACTTGACCAATTTATACGGGGATGTTCCTTTGCCGTTGGGGACGGACTTTGAGACAACCTCAAAATTGTCAAGAGCTTCTAAATCGAATGTATATAACAAAATTATTTCGGATCTCCGTGATACAGAGACCAAGTTGAGCGACCATTTTCTCGATGCAACATTACTAGGGGAAACGGATGTAAGAGTCAGACCTTGCAAGTGGGCAGCAACTGCACTGTTGTCGAGGGCATACCTGTATACTGAGAAATGGGACAGTGCTATTGCTGAAGCTTCAAAACTAATCGACAATCCATCGCTCTTCTCCTTGGATACTGTCAATGGAGTTTTCTTAAAAGGCAGCCAAGAGGCTATTTGGCAATTGCAACCAGTCGGTTTTTCGATCAAGAATACGCAGGATGCCTTTCTTTTCATAATTCCTATCACAGGAATGTCCAATCTTCAACCTGTCCATATTAGCCAGGAATTAATCAATCAATTTGAAAAAGATGATCTAAGGAGAAGCAATTGGATCGACAGCATCGATATCTTAGGTTCAATCTATTATTATCCATATAAGTACAAGAATAATATGCTAAATTCTTCGGTTACAGAATATGAAACAGTATTCAGACTAGGTGAACAATATTTGATACGGGCCGAGGCAAGGGCGCAATTGGGTAATACTGCAGGGGCCGTGGCTGATCTCAATGTGATCCGCTTTAGGGCTGGACTAACTGCTTATGGCGGCTTAACTACCCAGGCGTCTTTGCTATCGGCCATTTTACATGAGCGCCAAGTGGAATTATTTACTGAATGGGGCCACCGTTGGCTTGATCTTAAGAGAACCGGTAATGTAAATGCCATTATGACCTCAGTAACTCCGATGAAGGGAGGAGTTTGGAGCCCTAACTACCAATTATACCCGGTTCCGTTTTCGGAACTCCGAGTAAATCCAAGTCTTACACAAAACGATGGATATTGAGTACCTGAGCTTGTGAATTAGATGCACATAGTGGACGTAATGCTCGCAAACTTGGCAAGTCGAAAATATATGAACCTAAGAGCAACCGACATGAGATTTCAGATGGCTACATGTAGTGCCCATGCGCCAACCAAATCTCATTGCCAAATTCACATTCTGACATTCGAAACCAGGCGTTTAGGCAACCGGACCCGTATAATAGGAGACTGTTACCGGTTGCAAGAGAATCTCGTGCTCAGATGCCTGCGTTTACTTATTGATAATACTATTAAAATATCAAAATCTTGTATGATATGGTTAGAAGGATAACTTTCACTCTATTATTGGTTTTTATTGTTAAAATAATTCATCCACAGCGACTAGAGCGCGATTCATATCCTACGACAGAAATTCTATTTCAAAACAATCTATCCTGGAAAGATATAAAAACGAAAGCGGAATGCGAACGAAAATTTATATTTATTGACGTATATGCGTCTTGGTGCACTCCTTGTAGGGAGATGGACAAGTTGGTATATATTAATGACGAAATAGGGGAATTTTTTAATAGTCACTTTATCTCTGTTAAAGTACAAATCGATACAACGAAGGACGATGATTATAACATCAGATCTTGGTATCCTGATGCTAAAGTCCTAATGGAAAAATATAAAATAAGCGGAGTGCCGTCATATTTATTTTTTTCTCCTGAAGGTGAGATAGTTCACAGGGAGACAGGCGCTAAAAGCGTTAAGGAGCTCTTGCAAATTGCCAATGATGCGTTATGCATAAATAGACAGTATTATTATTTTCTTTCAAATTATAGGAATGGAATAAAATATTACCCTTTACTACCATATGTAGCTCGAATAGCTAGGTCAATTTCGGAAAAAGCATTTTCAGATTCACTTGCGAGGGATTATATCGAGAATTATCTGAATCAAAAGAATGAGGATAGTTGGATAAATAGAGACGACCTTGAGTTCCTAGGATCATTTGTGAATGTTCTAAAGTCAAGTGATAATGTTTTCCATTTTTTTCTTCAACATAACTGGAAAATAGACAGTATTGTTGGTGATAAACAATATTCCAACCGGATTCTCAAATATGTTATAACAAAAGAAGAAATCACTCCTAGACTGAAACTGTTGGCTACATCGGACAAAAATTGGAAAAAATTAGAAAGGATAATTGAAAAAAAATATGGGAAGCAACTTGCAGAATCGTCAATTTTAGAATCAAAATTGAAATGGTACTCTGATAAAAAAGACTGGCCTAATATAATTAAATTTAACATTGAAAAGGTAGATAAATATGGAATAGAAAACACCAGTTTAGGAAGAGCTGTTTTGAACAATATGATATATGAGGTCATATTCAAGCATAGTTCAGAAAAGAAGTCCCTAAATTGGGCCATACAAAGGATGAAAATTATCCTTAAGGCAGATTCGACGGATGGAATTAATATGGATACTTATGCAAACTTATTGTATAAATCTGGCAAAATAAATCTAGGATTAAGGTGGGAAAAGAGAGCCGTCCAATTGGATCCTCTCAACGAAGATTTGCAGACAAACTTGAAAAAGATGCAGAACAGAGCGCCTACTTGGAATTAACACTTAGATCTATGAAAAAAAATCTGCCGATTACATCTTTAGAGTATTTTTCAATAATTTATCCTATACTTATTTGAATATGAGAATGCTTTTAATTGCACTAATTTTAACCTGCAACAAACAGTGGTCTGAAGCCCAGAAGCCCATATTAGACAGTACTATCTTTGGTAAATGGCCTTTTCTGGATGATCCTAAGATTTCGTGTGACGGACGCTACGCCATGTATTTAACTATCAATCAACCGTCGGAAAGTCGGACCTTAACAATTCAGGCTACAAATTCGGCCTGGAAAAAAGAATTCTCAGGAATTATTAGTGATGAATTTAGTTCGGATGGTAGTTGGGCCATTTTTATGGACACTAATTATAGTTTAGTTTTCCAATCACTCCGGAATGATACAAAATTTAGTTATTCAAATGTTGCGTCCTATAAGCTTACCAGAAAGGGCGGGTTAGTTGCCATTCAAAGGAATGACTCTCAAAGGAGTCTTATTCTAGTTAATCTAACTACCGGCATGGAAAGAAACTATTCGAATGTCTTAAATTATGCTATCGGAGAAAAAGGTGACATCTTAATCCTGGCTACAGCTGTATCCGGGAACAGTCAGACACTAACTGAAATTGACGCTATCAAGTTGAAGGAAAATAATAGAACAGTGCTCTGGAAAGGTAACGATATCAATGCCCTGATCCTTGATGGCGAAGATAATCAGATTGCTTTTATAGAACGGCGTGAAAACATTTACAAGAACCAACTTTGGAATTGCAATATCTCAGAAAGCTATTGTTCACTCCTAACAGACGACTCATTACAAGGAACAGATTTTGGATTTCATTTAGGAAGAATCATTAAATACAGCAATGATGGAAAGAATATATTTTTCTCTTTAATTAAACAAGATATTCGGAAACTTAAAGGAAAAATGACCGATGTTGAAGTATGGAACTATCATGATTTTAAATTGCAGCCTCAGCAACTTGCAGATCTCAATCCTACAAATATTTTACGACCACAGCCAACTTTTACAACATCTGTTCGAATACGCGATAAGATAATCATTCGTTTAGAAGGCGAAAACGACCGGATCATATCACCGCTTTCGTCAAAGTTTTTCTCAGATGATTATGTGCTTATGGTACATAATCGAGGAGATGCCGATAACGAATGGAACTGGAACCCAGAAGCTCAATCTTCAATAATTCTGGCCTCCACAATAAAAAGTGACAGGAAGGTGTTGGATTCTGGATTGGCAGAACCTATATTTTCTACTTTTCGGCTATCACCAAGTGGAAAATATGTTATTTATTATAATCCAATAGAGAAGAATTATTTTAGTTATTCAATTTCTACGGGCTCGGCGATAAATTTAACTCAAAATCTCGGTGGCCGGTGGACAACTTTTGAAAGAAATGACGAGCCTGATTCAGCCTATTTACCATTTCGGTTAGGTGGTTGGTCGAAAAATGACTCTTATGCTTTTATTTACGATCAGAATGATATTTACATGGTCGATCCTAGCGGTAAGAGATCACCGAAAAATATCACTAATGGGTATGGAAGATCTCATACACTCATTTTTAGGCTTGCCGGTGACTATTTCGACAAATTTGTACCCGAGAATAAAAAGCTAATTATCAGCGCTTTTGATCGTTCAAATAAAAACGACGGATTTTATGTTTTGAACCAAGGACAATCAAAGGACCCCGAAATTTTGACAATGGAGCCATATATTTTCACAGGGCCTGATGAATCACTTGATGTTGTTACTAATTCACCAATAAAGGCTGAAAATAATGAGTCATATATTGTCAGACGAATGAGCGCCACAGAGTCACCGAACTATTTCTATACACAGGATTTTAAGGGTTTTAAACCTTTGAGTCGGCTTAACCCTGAAAACAAATATAATTGGCTAACATCTGAATTAATTAAATTCCCTACTCAGAACGGCGATTCTTCCATGGGCATCCTTTATAAACCTGAGAACTTTTCACCTGACAAGAAATATCCAATTATATTTTCTTATTACGAACGGGTATCAGATGCTCTCCATAATTATATTTATCCGGACGCTTGTCATGGGCCGATAAATGTCCCATTCTTTGTAAGTAAGGGCTATTTAATTTTTATGCCTGATATTCATTATAGGGTGGGATTCCCCGGAAAAAGTGCTCTTCTTGCTGTGACGTATGGGGCCACTTACTTGTCCCAGTTCAATTGGGTCGACAGTTCGAAAATGGGAATTCACGGCCATAGCTTCGGCGGATTCGAAACTAATTACATTATTACTCAAACGAATATTTTTCATGCCGCAATGTCTTCATCAGGAATGTCGGATTTTATCAGTTCCTATGGAAGCATTATAGGAAAAGGAACTAGCAGGCAAGGCCAATACGAAATTCATCGAGACCGAATTGGGTCAACCCTGTGGGAGAGACCTGAATTATACGTCGAGAATTCGCCGGTTTTAAAAGCAGACAGGATTACTACGCCATTATTAATGATGAGTAATAGAAGCGATAGTGATGTTCCCTTTCCCCAAGGGGTCGAATTCTATACAGCCCTTCGGAGGCTAGGTAAAAAAGTATGGATGCTACAATACAGTGGAGCAGATCATTTGGTTTTTAACAACGCAGCAAGTGATTTAACTCAACGTATTTGTCAGTTCTTTGACTATTTCTTAAAAGGAATGCCACCGCCAAAATGGATGACTATGGGAATAAGTGCTTATATGAAAGGATATGACGACGGATTAGAATTAGATGTATCAGGTAGACAACCCTAAGGTTGCCATTGGAATGTTATATTGAGAATGTCATTTTTGAACTGTAATAATGTCTAAAGCTTCAGGAGTTGGCTGCTTAACATTTTTTTTAAATCATAACCGCGCCACCTTGAAATTTACAATCTCTGCAATAATGAATCCTTAACATGCACCGAATAAATATAAGTTAAAGCCAGCCGACGGCCGGCTTTAACTTTTTACTCGTCAAGAACTTCTCACTGCGTGAGTTTTTGAGCCGGCAGAAAATTAATGTTTAATCAGTAACGGTCTTAATATGAAGCGTCTGGCATGTGCCTCCGTTAGTGGTAGAAGCTGATTCCGTTGTAGAGCTTGTGTTGTCAACAACTACACCAGTTTGCGTTACATTACAAACACCAGTGATTGCATTTGGCGTGTACAATACGTGGCCAGCCCTAGTTCTTGCATTTACTGCTAAAGAAGTTCCTACAACAGCGAATACGGCAATAGCCATAATGATATTTCTTTTCATAAAAAACGTGCCTTTTAAAATCAAAAGGCTAAACTCTAATTAGTAAATTTGCCTGCGCTTAGTTTTAACTTCAGAGGGGAGATGGCAGACAAAAAATCTTCTCTGAAGTATCCGGCCAGATAAGTTTCTATCAATTTTACTGCAAAGCGATAGCTTTAATCTCATTACAATTCATGATACCAATTCTAACTTGTTTTAGCGTTTTAGTTTTATCGTATATTGCGAGATAAGGAACAAGTTTTGTTTTGAAATAATTCCCGAAGAAGCTGCTTAGATCTATTCCAGCGACAATGTTTGAATATTTGGCTAATTCATAATGGTTACAAAATATTTTAAATTCTGAAAATGAGGCTGATGTTAGTAAAATAAATCGTATATCTTTGAGAGTATTGTCATGATCGACTATATTTTGCATTTGAGCCCTGCAGTATGGGCAATTTGGAGAGAAATAAAAAAACATAATTGGATTACCATTCGGTATTGAAGCCGTATTTAGAATAGTTAAACTATCAACTAATAATAAATCGAAGTAGGGTATTGACTTCCCTTCTAGCCCCGATCTTAATACTGGTTGGCTATTGCAGCTGCAAAGAAATGTCGTAAGGATAATTAAAGCTTTCATTTTAGATGGATTGACATAAGTGTAATAATTACGATTTATGAGACTGCTTTCGGGTTAATGACCTGTTTTTTTGTTGTAAATTGCAAATGATCTGCTTGTGATAATTTTATTGCTGTTGAAGCAAGGATCATCAGAGTGAAATTAAAGAAGAGATGTTGCGTCCAGGATAACTGTTGTAATACTCCTCCACAACTGCATGGCAGCTTATCATTAGCGGCTAAGATATAAACAATGTAACCCGTGAATATTGTTACCAACAATAAGCTCGTAAATAGGCCCAATAGACGAGTCTTGGGCAAGAACAGCAAAACGGAAGCAAGAATTTCAGTGCCTGGAACTGCGATGGCTAAGAATTTAGAGATTGGCTGAATTAAGGGAGCGGCTGACAAAGTCTCTCTGAAAACGTAATAATCCAGCCATTTGCTAATCCCCGTGTACAAAAATATGATTACAAATAGCATTGCGATTAATTCAGCAATTGTTGCACGTTTCATTTTATATTTTTTCAATGGTTAGGTAATACAATTATGCTGTTCATTCTCTCCTTTGTTCTATGTTCTTAGTAGATAACTTGTGAACTGGCCTAACCGATATATGGAAAGGTAAAAGAAACCGGACTCGTTCGGTTGAAATCTTGTTATAGGACACCCCCCAGACCTTTTCCGTATATTCTTTAAAGAACTGGTGGTAGAGCCGGCGGCCAAATTTGTTGATCAGGAAGTCTTCCAGGCTCTTTTCAGGCTTCAGAGGGAAGGGCCTGGTCGATATAAAGGTGTGCAGGATTTTTACGGTCCGGAGCATGCCCAATCCGCGTAGCGTTTCCAGGCTCAGCTGGATCGGGTAGGCAAAGAACTTCCGGAGGAAATAAATTCGGGTTAGCCGTTTGATCACCAGCATCACCTTATCTGGATCGCCTGCCTCATGTGTTGTAGATGAAATATTGCGTTGCTTGTTTTGATAACTGATTGTCTGGTTTCCTCCGGTATTTTCTTCGAGAGGCATCATCTTTAACCACCAGTCCATGACTCGGTCCGATTTGGAGAAGAAGCGATGTGGCCCCATATCCATTCGGTTGCCTTTATAATTAATCGTTTTGGATATACCACCGATGTCTCTGCTTTTTTCCAGTATTACTGGAATGATATCCGTCCTCTTCAATAGTTCATGCGCTGCTGTTAGCCCTGCTGGACCGGCACCAATGATGATAGCTTTTTTGCTCATAGAATAACCAGTTTGAGACAAGTGGAATAGTTAATCATTAAAGATTATAAATATCGTTTCATCTAAAATTTATAGGAGTGTTACTAATTTTATGTAAAGTACACACACTGAGTAGCACAATCAAGGGAAAAGGTGGCATAATCGATGGTTGTTCTACTATGCTCCATTTTCCAGTCTTTTAGTCAGAATTCTTATTCTTAAACTGGTACATAACAGACATCGTCAGATACTGACCTGCGACATTATACTGGGTTTCTGTTATCTGATTTGCGTGAACAAATCGGTAAATACCAGAATTCTGTCTCAAGATATTATTGAACCGGATGCACAAGGACAATCGATTGGCGGCAAAGCTTCTGTTGAGATTGGCGCTCCATATGGCAAGGGATTTGGCTTTGTCAAAAGCGCTTATTTTTTGCAACAAGCTAATTTCATAATTTGTGTTTAATTCGAGGTTTAGGGGAAGGAAAACCATTTGACCGACCACAGGGCAGTGGACTACAAAAAGTAAAAGAATGCCCAGCAGGCGTTTTTTGACGAGAAAAGATCGTATACATTCCTTTCCATACATGTTAAAACCTACTTAGACATTTCAGCATATTCAAGAGGAATATTGATGCGATCAGAAGATATCATGGTTACTCTGATACGTTGCTTGTCCATAATGAGCTGATAGCGATAATCTGTAGGTCGCACGCCGGTTCGTTCTTTGAAATTCTTTGTAAAATGGCTTCCTGAGCAGAAGCCATGCCGGTAAGCTACCTGTTCAACGGTCAGACTGAAATCCGCCAGATCTTCTGTTGCCCTGTCTATCCTCACTTTTAGGAGATAATTGTGCACGGTGAACCCCGTCATGAAGACGAAGATCCGCAGGAACAGTTTCCGGTCCAGTCTGACGTCCTCTACGAGGCCATCGGCAGAAATGGCCTCTGTGTGATGTGCATGAATATAGTCAATGGCTTTCTGGACCTGTGCGGTCTCATACGGAGTGTAGACACCTTTAAGTGGCATAGAAATGAATATTGGTTTGATAATAAGGATCCCAACCCGA
>Ga0105239_10007589_pt1 | contig 12430 bp, 8 predicted proteins | sample KBSC44metaG_FD_92761 | JGI IMG/M metagenome (GOLD analysis project Ga0105239, IMG submission 92761) | Corn rhizosphere microbial communities from Kellogg Biological Station, Michigan, USA - KBS C4-4 metaG | ecosystem: Host-associated > Plants > Roots > Rhizosphere > Soil | place: Michigan, USA...
CGGCGCTGACGGCAAGTTCTCTATCACTGGTAAGGCATCACAAGAAGTTGGTACATTGGAAATTCAGGCTCACTTTATAGGTGACACTGAAAACAATGCTTCTAAGAGCAATGTAGTGAATTATACAGTAGCTAAACCAAAAGCACCTACGTATCTAAAACTAGATCCAATTCCTGCTGTTAATGCCGAAGGTATGATAACGCTATCGGGTGTACTTGAAAAAGATGGCAGCGGAGAATTTCCTGCCCGTGTTGGTCTAGCGGATAAACCAATAACATTCTCAGGAACGGGAGTGACTGACGATCTTAAGGGTGCAAATACCGGCGCTGACGGCAAGTTCTCTGTCACTGGTAAGGCATCACAAGAAGTTGGTACATTGGAAATTCAGGCTCACTTTATAGGTGACACTGAAAACAATGCTTCTAAGAGCAATCCAGAGCAGTATACAGTAGCTACACCAAAAGCACCTACGTATCTAAAACTAGATCCAATTCCAGATGTTAATGTGAGGGGTTCTATAACAGCAAATGGTGTGTTGGGTGTACTTACTAATGGTGACCTGGGCGAAGGAATAAGTAATAAGAATATAACATTTACGACAACAGGAGGAGAAGTTCTGGACAGTGTAATTACAGACGACAATGGTAGGTTTACAGTCACTGGCAATGCGTCAGATAAAGAAGGTGTATGGCAAATTCAGGCTCACTTTAAAGGTGACACTGAAAATAATGCTTCTGATAGCGATGTAGACAGCAATGTAGTGAATTATAGAGCTACACCTATTCTCATAGAAGCCCCACCTATTACAGTTCAGCAGGTGGCAAATGAAGATTACTTTGAAAGAATCATTCATACATTTTACGTCATTGCGGTTCCTATATACGTGGCAGAAATAGAACATTGTCAGGCACAAATACTAGACAAATCTGGCGATCATAAGAATGAACTTTCATTGCAAGATAGTCATACGTTTAATTATAGGGCTCAAGATAAGGGCATAGCAAAAACGATTGGATATATTATAAAATATGATTGCGATCCAAATTTCATGACCGAAGTTTTAGAAGAAATTCAGGATAAATACAATGCCACCAAAGGTTACAATGGCACCAAAGGTTGAGAAGAGATGAGGAGATACATTTACGACAAACTGAACGCTGTAATGTCTTTACGACATCAGGTTATTGATAGAAATATTCCCAGTAACATTTTGTTTTGTGGGATTTTTCTAGTACTTTTCATACTGTCAATTAGTAACTTAGTATATTCTAATTATTCTGTAGACGGATTTCCTGTTGACGTTACTGGTAAAGTGATAATAAAACCTCCAAACTGTCCCCCTGGTGAAGTATATGATGAGGCATCAGACAAATGTACGCCAAAACCTTCGCCCCCAAGTACCCCAAGTACCCCAAGTACCCCAAGTACCCCAAGTACCCCAAGTACCCCAAGTACGCCAATTAACCCAGGTAACCCAGCTCCAGAACCGACCGTACCACGACCAATTATTTTGACACAGAACGCAAGCGACGTAGAAACTGAAGAGGGTGGTCAATTGATACCTTTTCAACAGATAGTAATAGTTAATTCAACGGGTAAGAACGTCCAATCACTAAATAGTACAATTCAAGCTTTGACAGACATAGTGGAAAACCTTGGTGCAGAAGTTATTTATAGTTACAATAGTGCAATAGCTGGATTTGCTTTCAAAGCTCCAAACCAGCAAGTAACAGATAATGTAATTAGGGCTCTTTCATCGGATCCTAGGGTGAGTTCTGTTGAACAAGACAAAACTGTTGTTCCTTTTTCAGAAGAAATTCCAACCGGAATTAAAAGGATTGATGCAACCCCACTATATTCAATTCCTAAAAACGAATCATTTACTGCTGACGTCGATATTGCCATTATCGACAGCGGAATAGATCTAGATAACCCAGAGTTGAATGTAAAATCCAGTTTTTCTATGATAGTTCCTCAGATTCAAAATGCCAGACAGTCTGATGTAAATTCTATCATAAATAATAACATAGATCTTGATAAATTGGGTCTCAACATTTTTACATCTGGGGGTAACACGAGTTCATTTCATCCTCCATTTACAACAAGCAGATCCTCATCACCAGATGATACATGTGGGCATGGTACACAAGTTGCTGGTATTGCAGCGGCAAAGGCAGATGCTCGCGGCGTAGTAGGAGTTGCCCCAAATGCAAGGTTATGGGCAATTAAAGTACTTGATTATAATAAACTCACCCATAGGTGCGAAGGTTCTATATCTTCTGTAATTGCAGCAATTGAGTATGTAACTAGACTCAAAGATCAGATAGATGTTGTAAACCTAAGTCTTGGTTGTAAATGCAATTCCACTGCACTGGATGACGCAATAAGTAGGTCCGTGAAGGCCAATATTACTTACGTTGTTGCCGCCGGGAACAGGAATGAGAATGCATCATCATGGTCACCTGCTAATCATAAGGATGCCAATCACCAAAAGGACGTCATAACAGTATCTGCGATGACAGACCTTGATGGTAGATGTGGTGGAAAAAGCCATGCTCAATTTGTGAGAGCAGGAGAATTTCAGGCATTTTACAAAGATGACGGGTTTGCCAAATTCAGTAACTACGGTTCAGTAGTGGACATTGCAGCCCCTGGAGTATTGATCAATTCTACTGACATTAATGGAACATACAGTCGGGACAGTGGAACGAGTATAGCCGCACCACATGTTGCAGGAGCTGCCGCATTATACAAGATATTGAATCCGACATTTTCTCCATATGATATACGGCGCGCTCTTATTAATGACGGAATTCGCAGTACTACTATTTGCGACGGCCGTAGCCATGGCTATTTTGAAACAGATTCCCATAGCGCAGGAGAACCTTTATTGTACGTAGACGAGTTGGTCAAAAAGTTAAAACAAAGATCCGATGTCATTCCTTTGCAGGTGAAACAGTTAGCCAATCCTCCAGTTATCCGGAATGTTATTTCTGAACATTTGTGTTCCTCTGTTACGAGACCACCAGTAGATGTTGTCTTTTCTATAGACAGCTCACCGAGTATGCGAGATAATGATCCAACTAATCTTCGTCTCAACTCCTCAAAATCATTTGTTGAGAAACTGAATTCTACATCAGATAGGGCGGCTATTGTAAATTGGGGTGGCAAATTGGGTTTCAAAACGGATTTGATTTCTGACTTTAATGCACTAAAGCATGATCTTGATAGAAATATTAGTGTTGCATATACAGATTATAACATAGGAGTTAATGAAGCCATTAAATCATTGGATGCAAGCCCAAGAAATTCTTCAAAAATCATAATTTTTTTATCAGATGGCCAGCATAACGGCATTAACCCTCCACCACTTCCCAATAAACCTAATTCTCCCCTTGAATACGCCAAGAGTAAGGGATACAAGCTATTTGCAATAGGATTGAATATTCCACCAGGTTCTGATGGAGAGCAACTCTTGCGAACAATGGCGGAATCGACAGGGGGTCAATATTTCTCATCTCCCTCTGCTCAAAATCTTGAAACGATATTTAATTCAATATTTGTTCAAGAAGTACAGCACTTCCAGTTTGAAAATAGCAGCCTATTCGTTAATATCAAGGGAACTGGGGGAACATCTGAACGTTCCTTACCGGTAGATAAATCCACGTCGCCTGAAGGTGTAACCTTGATCGAAACTTTTCCAAATTATGTGCTATTAAATGAGAAATCATTTTCCACTCCACCAGCAAGCATCAGCAAAAATGATGCTGGAGAAACAGTAGTAGAATGGAAGAATATTTCAAAAGGCGTAGGAAATAATGATAATAAGTTTTCTCCGGGTGAGCAATTGACGATTAGTTTTCCTATGGGATTTAATGACAAGGTAGTCAGTCAAATAACTACTCAAAACAACACTGCATCAAACTTATTCGAAAATATTAGTACAACTGCATTAAAGTTGAAGGTTCCTGTCATTGATGAACACAAATCATTTCTAAGATATCAAAGTCCAGATGGCCGGACACTAGAACAGCCTATTCCTCAAATATACATAGAATTGTATCTTAAAACATGTAAGAACCAACAAATATCGAAACTTGCTTAAATGAAACTTTCATCAGATTCCACTGCTTACCACTTATGACGACAATTACTATAAAATGGATAGAAGTATTAGTATTCTTGATATCTTGTAAGCACTATTTTTATTATTAATCCTTATATATTTCGTGACTATGATTGTTACATGAAGCCATACAAAATATTCAATTCTTATAGATATGGGTCAGTTGCAACACCAAGCGCAATTAATGCACGTGTATCATTGAAAATGGTAATGGCGATTTGTTGTACATCTCTGTTAATTCTTATACTGATGTTATCGCAAATGTCGGCAGCACAGGAAGATTCGAGCCTACTGCAAACTCCTAATTTTTCATCCTCTATTTTCTTCACTGGCAAAGCCCCTGAAATTGCATATGAAAAGCCTTTTGTATCCATATATACGGTGAGTGCAGACACAGACAATTTTACCAATAATGAGGGGCCATGTAAATCAACTAATACAACCAGTATGGAATCACAGGCGCCTGCGACGGAATATGCAAACGCCGGTACTTTACTAACCGCTCTGATACCTCTGGTATCAGACGAATATTTACAGCAACTTCCTTTCTCCGATCTTGACTCATCTCAGATTTCTCAGATAATTGTCAAGGTTCCAGCAGATAAAGCAGGACTAATACTAAGCCAAATACCAGTGGATAAACGTGAAGATATTTTGAGCCAGATACCAGCGGAAAATCGTCAAGAGATTGTGAAAAATTTAACGAAATAGTAATATCTCCATATATCGAAGGGCATGTACTGGATTGGTAACTACATGAAAAGGAGTCCTTATTATATGAAATTGGCTGGCTTTGATATCTACATACTGATGATATTCTGTTGCTGCAGTTTAGTGTTTTTGATTAGTAATCTAATTTCAATCTCGTATTCTATTGAAGTGACGGTTCCCCGTCAGAGTATAGGAGATGAACCTTTTGACTGGATCGATATTGACAGGCAGACAGCCACAGCGAAAGGAGATCCAGCCACTGACATTGTAGAGGTGACCTACTTTACTAAGGATGGAACCCTTAATTCTACTATATGGCTGATGTTTCCATTTAAAGAACTTCCTGTGGGTTACGGATTGTTTGATTATGGAATGCTAATAGATTCCGATTTTAATGAACATACGGGGCCAAATGGAATAGATTACCAACTTGAAATAAGATGGGATAATGAGACAAATACCTGGACGAGGGTGTTAACAGAATGGTCAACTTACGCTATTGGAGGAAGAATTCTTAATGAGACTAAAAACTTTACTAGTTTTTCAGGACATCACCTATTCTATATTTCAATTCCACTTGAATTGGGGGATATCTTACACTCGGACAAATTTAGAGCCGTTTATTATGCTGAATCAAAAAAAGGGTCAGGCCCATTAATCTCCGATTTTACAAAATGGATTAGTGTTCCCTCACCGGAGATAAAACTTGCGACAAATCCTGAATCGGTAAAATTAAGGCAGGGTGAGGCAAAAACTATAGAACTTTTAATTAATTCGAGTTCTCAGAGTCAGCCGAAAATGACGATATATTCTAAGAATGAGCAATCACGTCCAATGCTAGATTTTAATACTAAAAATATCACACTTCCATCTAACGGATTTGCTAGCATTCCAGTAACAATAAATGCCTCGAAAGACACTGAAGTTGCTCCTTATACAGTATCCATTTATGCAAATTCAACATTTCCATCAATTGAATTCATAAATTCTAAAGCGGGTTCTTCTCAGGGTTTACCATTACCCAAAGAGTTTAAGGGTCAAGTCAGTAACATAGAATCAAGTCTATTAGTAGATGTGGAAGAACCATTATCCCTCACAGATAAAGTAAGTGAATTTTGGAATAAGTTAGGACAACCTCTTTCATTCCTTTACGGAGTTGTTGCAGGTTTATCCCCTACGATATATAATGTTATAAAGAAGAAATTAGGAAAATGAAATATGCAATTTTCTTATTTATGTTGAATTCTATCCCTTAAAGCAGTACCATTACTAGTAATTGGAACAGGCGAATTCATAATCTAGACTAAAATTACAGTTTTTAGGTGATTTAAATCCAGTCTATCCCAAGAAGCTTATAGAATTTAGCATTCTCTGTACTTCAGGCAGATCCTTGTCGAACTTTGAAGATTCATCTCTGAAGGTAAAGAGATATGTTTTGTCATTCGATGGGGGAGAGGCTATAAAATCCATGGATCTTATAAGATGCGCCTTGTCATCATTATATGTATAGTTCAATGAAATTGAACTGAAATTTGCATTTACAGAAGAACGTGGTGACCCTTTAATGGTGAAGTTACTAAGTGATTCGTTATAGTACTTTGTCAACGCATTATTTGCGTCATTAACAGATATTGACGGATAGGTAAACAGATCATTTGTTTGGATATATGAGTCATTTCTATTTTAAGAATTTTGTCGAATTTATTAATTTTTGAGCATCAGGTAGATCTCTATTGAACTTTAATGCCTCATCTCTGAAAGTAAAGAGATAAGTTTTGTTGCTACCATCCGGGGAAACTATGAAGTCCATAGCTCGTAAAGGTCCAATATTTTGTTCGTTAAAGCTGTACAATATTGAAATAGAACTCGAATTTGCCCCAACCGACGTATGAGGGGATCCAGTAATTGAAAAATTTGAAAGCGATGAGTTATAGTAACTTGAAAGTGAATCAACTGCTTTACTCAAAGGCATTGATGGATACGCAAACAGGTCAACTGATTGAGAGTACTTATCGTCAGTATTCACTTTAGGCGAGACAAATCTTAAACTATCAGCATGTTCTTCTACATTCCAATTAGAAGGATATCGAGTTTTTATTCCAACTGTAGAGTTTTCGTATGTTTGATATTCTCCTTCATTAGATACTGTCAGATTATTACTCTGCCCCGATTGTGTTTTTTTCGCGCCAGCAGTTATCAAGGATTCATTTGATATTGCGAAAGTTTTATTGACTGCACGACCTTGATCAAGATATTTTTTATTTATTTCTTCAAAAGTATTGTTTTCACTTTTGGGATTAGTTTTGACTAGACCAGACTTTGCACCGATAACATTGGAACTTTTTCCCAAGTCATTAATCTTGAAAGATTTTATGATTTTGTCTGCCACAGGTAAATACGAATCAAATTTGTCTTGTTCAGCCACATATGCCACAGTGTAGACTTTGCCATGTGAAAATGTCCAGATTCTTAAGATTTTCTCCGTCTTTCCTTCAGCTGAGAAGTCTTTTTGGTTTTTAGTCTTTAGGAATGTGTATATGGCGATGTAATCGCTGAGATTTCCCGAAATCGTAGATTGTGATTTATTGAGAAGTTGAAATTGCTCCCTTGAAGAATTTCTATCTTTTATGTCACTGTCCACATATTTTCCCAATTGAGTATCTTGAGACTCTAAATTATTTCTGCGTATTTCTACATATATCTTATCCTTTTCCTTTACTAATTGGAATCCATTTTTTAAAATCACTGGTTTCCAGTCAGATGGCCGTTCTAGAGTTACTCCAATCTTACCGTTAGTATACGGTTCTGAACCAGAGGATGCGTTGAACCCTTTCTCAGTTGTGCCAATCACATAGTTATAATTCAGTGATAAAACGATAATATACACCAGGATTACAGCTGCAAGACATAATAAAATACTAAATTTTTCCAACTGAACCATTTATGGATAAAAGATAAATGCAGATGTTAATAAAAATATGTTCAAAGCTAATTGTGATCATAAATCAGAATCCCCAAGACCTGAATTAGCACTTTGTCTTATGACGCGATTGAGCTCCTTCTTTTTAGATCCAAACAGAGGGTACATTTAACGAGCATTAATAAAAAAGTAAGCAGGGCTGTTCCAACTAAAAAAATTACAAGATTTAAATTCCATTCTATCGCAATTGCAACTGCATCGGTAAACCAAATTATATCTATCAATGATACTAGACAAAGGATTGTAAATTTACTACTTAACGGGGAAGTATTCGATAAATGGTTGCTAGGTGCTTCTGGTTTGAGAGAACATAGAGGTAACCATCCAGGTCAATCTCCATGTCTGTGACCTTCCCAAATCCTTTCGCAAAAATTACATCATTCATCTCATTAACATTATCTGCAATTTTGTCTGATAATTTACCTATCAAGTTTAAATTAATTCTTTGTTCATCTAAATTGAAATCATAAATATTTCCATAATTGGCATCACCAGCAAGCAAATCATTTTTGTATTCGGGACCATATTTTTCGCTATCAAGAAATTTTATTGCAGATGGAGCCACTGGGTTCAGCCACACAAACTCAGGAGAACTGTACTTTCCACGACCATCGAAACTTTCTAGATCTTTTGGATCTAAATTAAGGGGACCTTTATTTTCTATATCAGGTTGCCAAAATCCCTGAACTTTAGCCCAACCACTATTGAAGCCTGGAAGGACTAGATTCAATTCATCCCCAAAGTTAGGACCATTTTCCGAATCCCACATATTTCCCGTTAATGGATCCCAGTCGATTCCAAAGCTGTTTCGTATCCCGTAGGCATAGTAAAGATTAAGCGGAAATGAATTTCCTAGTGTTTGATTGGCCATTGGTTTGCCATATTGGTTTACCGCCATGATCCCACTTCTTCCATCCGGCGCAAGACCATCTTGAAAATTTTGAGTCTTTGTCTCGTATTGCTTGTACCTGAACGTACCATCCAAATCACCAATAGTAAGGTAGATATTCTTGTCCGGACCGATCCCTACCACACCGCCTGCATGACGTGGACCGGGTAGGGCTGGTAAATCGAGTAATAATCTGGGATTAATTAACTTGTTATTTACAAGATCATAACTGTACAACCTGTTACCAAGTGGAGTCATTGGATTTATAGTAACATCATCCCCATCTTTTTTATGAGATTCAGTGAAATATAGAAATATAGTAATAGTTTCCTTCGTATTATTTGTGGCAGCAACACCAAGCAATCCTCTATACCCATCCGTTGCTACATTTACGTCTAAAAGTGGTCCAGACTCTATACCATTCTTAATCCTATAGACTTTTCCGTTATCCCTATCTAGTAAAAGAATATCATCCGGTCCTACAAAAGTCATGCTCGATGGTTCAAACTTTCCTGCAAAAACCTTTTCGATTGTGAAGTGAGAGTTAATCATGGTCGGCTCAGCCTGAACAAAGCTCAAGAGAGCTAAATGTAATTCTAATATGATAAATGCAGGTATCGCGAGCTTCCTTATGCACTTACTTAACATTGCAAAGTAAGGATATTTCTAGACGCTATAAAGTCATCGCAGGCAATAAATCTCATCCAGTGACAGCTTTGCTCGTGAATCTTAACATAATTGTCAATCATTAAGTTAGTATTAAAACGTTAACTCATATAGTACTGTCAGATAATCTGCAAGGGTATGCTACATGGTCAAGGTCAAAATTCATTGAATTGTATAAGTATTTGTCTTCAGTTAAGTATTCAATGCTAAACAGCTGTGTAAATTTAATTACTTTCTATACTCGATGTAGATAGCAATGAATACCAAGAAATACCAGTCAAGGAACAAAAGTAACAAGAAATAGCAAAGAACCAATCCAAGAATTGTCTGATTAAGTGAAGCCTCGAAAAAGCGGGCTAGGTATACGCAAAAATTTGATACGTATCAAGAAGAATGCCCCGCATCGTAGTTGTCGATAGCAAAGTCGAGTGAAAAGGTAAATGCCGGGTGACTCAAACCAGACTCCTCGGATAATAAATGGCAAATAAGAAGCGTGAATTACCTGAAGGGATCTTATTCAGCAGAGACAGGTCGATACAGGTCAATTGGGCGAATGGGTTTAGTCGAGTTAAAATTGTACAACCTGGTCTGTGCTATGAAAATTTGAAAATTATTATTATAATTATATTCTCTGCAAATTTTCTTAACAGACACTTGACTATTACTAGAATCTCAATACAGTTGGTTTATTAAGATCAATCAACTTTCAAATTTGAACATGAATTCGAAAGTTAGAAGCTTCTCAACTTACTTTTTGATCTCAGCTTTGTCACTAGGTTTACTAGCATCGTATATAAGTTCACATAGTAATGTGGTATCTAACGCACAGACAGATCCTTATCGCTTATCAAGTGCTCAAGAAAAAGATGCCTATATAGTCTATGTCAAACAAAAACTAAAACAAGATTCAGAATGTCAGCCCGGATTAGCATTAGGACAGCTGAAAAAACAGAAAATTGTCCCATCTGAGAATTTCTTGTGCAATCCTGGATTAGAGAACATGAAAAACAAACTACAAACCGAACAGGCTAATGGTGTGACTAACGATAAGAAGACAAGTAAATTAGAAAGTAATATTGAGAAGAAACAGAACAAATTAAATGCTAAATTTGACAAAATAAGGGAAAAGTTGGAAAAAGCGATATCAGAAAATGAAGGAGAAAAACCAATCCCACAGGAGGAAAAGAATAAGGTTGATGAACAAGATAAGAAGGATGTTCAACAACACGAGTCCCAGACAGGTGATAATTGTAGAAGTGGTAATGTTCTAGACGGAGCATCAAATCAACCAGACCTTAAGGTCTTGGCAGACTGTCAGGAAGCAACTGGAGAGGTGATGCATACTAAAAAGATGAATGATGGAGATTACAAATTCTTTCTGGATGTTGATGACAAATATAAGGACCTAGTAAATGACAAAAATAATGAAAAAACTGAAGGATTTCTGGTTGTTGAAGTTGTTCCTAAGGATCAGGATATAAGTACTGTAGAGCTTCCCAAAGAGGGCGACAAAGTAGATATCCATGGCGCATGGGTCACTGATGAAAAGAAAGGATGGCATGAAATACATCCAACCTGGGTGGTAACAAAACAATAACCTAACTTAATTTAATAACCTGATCTCACTATTTTTAGATGCAAGTCTAAGACGTTCTGCGAACTAGAGACTAAAACTGGTACACAATATACCGATAATTAATAGTGAGTGTAAAATTGCTTTGAACCAAATTAAAAGTTTGAGGTGAAAACTATATTATTAGGTATTTCGAACTGATAATACGTGTTTAACGGGAACCTGCGGGTAATTGTTACACTTGGCTTGTTCCTAATTTTGGACTTGGCAATTCCGTACTACTATGTTTTTGCAGTGAATCAAACCGTGGAAAAAACACCGGTACCATATAACAATACGACTGCCGGCACTCCACCTAATTCTACGGGAATAATGCAGAATACTTCAGGAATTATTGATGATGCAATTGACGCAATTAAAAATTCGGTAAGCTCATTTTTTAAAAAATAGCTAAATACCAAAGTCATTCAGAGGAGTGAGCGAAGAGAATCTATCAGTCTACAATTGAGTATTTTTACAAATAAACTTTGGATTATAAATAACAAGGTTGAGCAAATTGTCTTGAGATGGAATCATAGTGCTTCGGTACTGATACCTGAAATGGTCCAGTAGCCTAGTCAAATTACAGATTAGTTTTACTTATCTCTACGGACTATTGGAATGCCTAATAATGATAGTAGTAGAAACCATCGACATATTTGGTGCAAGTATGATATGACCATCGTCATTTCTTAGTCTAGTGTATAATAATCCAATATCAAAAATTATACCTGTATTACCAAATACTGTAGCCTTGTCACCAATCCTAAAAGGCCTTGTAATGGCAAGGTACAATCCGGAAATTAGATTTCCTATGACATTTTGGCTTGCAAACCCTATTACAATACCCGTAATTGTTCCGATGGATGCTGCGATAATGGGATCCTCGCTCAAGTAAGAAATTATGATGGATATGACAATAATTGCGCCAACTATTCTAATCAGAATCCGGATTATATCTGCATTTTTTTTCAGTGCGTCGTATGACAGCTGGTAAAAGATGTTTGCAACAGAGTTTATTACAATATATCCAATGGTTGCAGCTACACCTACATTCAAAAATGTGCTGTAGCGAGGGTCAACCAGCTGTCCAATAAAACCGCTGGCTATAGCTATAATAGTTACCGCGACGATCGTGGTCGTCAATGATTTTAAAAGAATTATTCCTTTTTTCTCAGGACTGTTTTTATTCAAATTTGTATCGCGGTCCTGTTTATCTTCTTCCCTTTCCATGAGGACTGATATGATACTATTCATATTTCAAATTTTCATGAAAAAGGTTATACATATGCCAACAACATCACATTGTTCATTTGTTATAAGACATTCTTCAAAATTTGCCGATTTGGGTATTATTGCCTATGCAAATATACGGACTAAATTTCACTTGAATTATAATCTGCAAAGATTTAAAGAGATGGAATCAGAATATACTCCAGATCTCGA
>Ga0105239_10007590_pt1 | contig 12429 bp, 11 predicted proteins | sample KBSC44metaG_FD_92761 | JGI IMG/M metagenome (GOLD analysis project Ga0105239, IMG submission 92761) | Corn rhizosphere microbial communities from Kellogg Biological Station, Michigan, USA - KBS C4-4 metaG | ecosystem: Host-associated > Plants > Roots > Rhizosphere > Soil | place: Michigan, USA...
TCTTCCTTCACGATCTCGTGAGCCGCGTTGATGATATTGACCTTTGTATTTTCTTTTAATCGATGTATTCTTTCCTTGCTCCCCATGTAGTGGCGTGTTTTACTATCTTAAATAATTTAACACCGTTAGACAAAATTAGAACTAAAATACAATTCACCAAAAGAATTTTTTGGATATTGAATAGGGAGGTTTTTAAATATTTGATTATAAGCCAGTTGGAGTGTAGGTCGTTGGGCAGACTATCGTAGCCGGTCGGCACTTTTAATGAGTTTGTTATCCCGCATGATGCCACGGATGGCGAGGAACAGCAGGACCGGGATCACGATGCTAAGGACAGCTCCCAATGCCATCTTGCCTTCTACATATGTCTGACTTTCGCGATAATAAAGGAAGATATTTAAAAGGGACACTATGATAGCTCCAATGTTAAGCAATATCTGTCGTCTTCTGTTCTTGTAGCTAATGATGCTGTACAGGATGCCAACGATAAGGATCACCGTGACGAAGAGAATGATAATGCTCCGGGAGGCGGTGAGGCTATGGAACTCGTGCCCATTGGCGCCTACTACGACATTCCCGCTAAAAAAGGGAAATTTAAATGTCAGTGCAGCACAGACGGCTGCCAGGAGAAGCCACAGCGTTTGTATTCTTTGGAGCATAACGTCTTTTTTTCAAATTGATGGGCCTGCCTCTGCGGGCCTGGCGGCTATCCCAGCTCGGGATAAAGAGGGAACTGCTTCATAAAGCTGTTAACCTCTCCTTTCAATGCCGACAGCACTGCCTCGTCTTCTGCATGCAGAAGCGCCTTATCGATCATGTCCACCACGGTGCGCATATGCGATTCCTTCATACCGCGGCTGGTGATGGCTGGTACGCCAACACGGATGCCCGAAGTGATAAAGGCGCTCTTATCATCGAAGGGGACCATGTTCTTATTGACAGTGATGTCGGCCTTCCCCAGTGCGATCTCGCCTTTCTTGCCACTGATGTTCTTATTACGCAGGTCGATCAGCAGCAGATGATTGTCCGTGCCGCCGCTGACGATGTCATATCCTTTTTCCAAAAATACCTTTGACATAGCCTGGGCATTGGCGATGACCTGTTTGGCATACACGGTGAAATCATCCGAGAGTATCTCTCCGAATGCCACGGCCTTGGCGGCGATGACGTGTTCCAGGGGGCCTCCCTGTGTTCCGGGGAATACGGCCATATCGATGAGATTGCTCATGGGACGGATATTTCCTTTCACATCCTTCAATCCAAAGGGATTATCAAAGTCCTTTTTCATAAGGATGATACCACCGCGGGGACCTCTTAATGTTTTATGTGTGGTGGAAGTAACAAAATGACAATGATCAAAAGGACTGTTGAGCAGGCCTTTGGCGATGAGGCCGGCGGGGTGCGCCATATCACACATGACAAAAGCGCCTACTTCATCGGCAATCTTACGGATGCGGGCATAATCCCAGTCACGGCTGTATGCCGAGGCGCCGCAAATGATCACCTTGGGCTTTTCCGCCCGCGCTACCTTCTCCATCATGTCATAATCTACCCTTCCGTCCTCTTTTTTCACACCATAAAATACGGGACGATACAGCTTGCCGGAGAAGTTTACGGGCGAGCCATGCGTAAGGTGGCCGCCCATGCTGAGGTCCAGCCCCAGGATGGTATCACCGGGCTGTATGAGGGCCAGCAGCAAAGAGGCATTGGCCTGTGCGCCGCTATGTGGCTGTACATTAGCATATTCGCAATTGAAGATCTTTTTCAACCTGTCGATCGCCAGCTGTTCCACCTGGTCAACGATCTCACAGCCACCATAATATCTTCTGCCGGGGTAGCCCTCGGCATATTTGTTGGTAAGTACGGTGCCCATCGCCTGCATTACCTGCAGCGAAGTGAAGTTCTCGGAGGCTATCAATTCGATGCCATAACGTTGCCTTTCCAGCTCTTTCTGTATCAGATCAAATATCAGGGTGTCCTTTTGCATGGCGCAAATTTATGTTAACTAAGTGAAAATTCACTATTTTACACGCGCTTAGCAAGGAAAATACAGTTTGTAAACACACACGGATGAAAGCGATCATTCCAGTAGCCGGCGCTGGCACTAAATTAAGGCCTCATACTTATACGCAGCCCAAGGCGCTGATCCCACTCGCAGGAAAGACTATTTTGTCCATTATCGTCGACCAGCTTATGGAAGCGGGGATCAACGAGTTCATCTTCATCGTAGGCTATCTGGGAGAGAAAATACAGGACTTTGTCAAGCAGAAATATCCCCAGCTGACCGCGCATTTTGTATATCAGAATGAGCGTCATGGCATCGGACATGCCATATTGCTGACCAGGAGCATCGTGGGGGATGATGAGATATTCATTGTCCTGGGAGATACTATCTGCGAATATGATGTAAAGGAAGTGCTCAACAGGCCCACATCCTTATTAGGAGTGAAGCGGGTGGACGACCCCCGTAATTTTGGCGTTGCGGAGTTGGAAGACGACGGCAGCATCGAGCGGGTAGTGGAGAAGCCGCAGATACCCAAGTCGAACATGGCCCTGGTAGGCATCTACCGTATCCGGGAGACGGGTACCCTGTTCAATTGCCTGGAGAATAATATACGCAATCAGCTGACCAGCTATGGGGAATACAATCTCACGGACGCCATCGAATGCATGATACGCAATGGCGTCAAATTCCAGTCCTTCAAGGTACAGAACTGGTTTGACTGCGGGAAAAAGGAGACCCTGCTGGAATCCAATGCCAAGCTGCTGAAAAAGTTTTGCGGCACCATTGCTCCCGATCACCAGTTTGAGAATACGATCATATTACAGCCTGTCAGCATTGCCCCGGGATGCGATATCCGCAATTCCATCGTAGGCCCAAATGTGGCCATCGGGGAAAAGACGAGAGTCAACTACTCCATCATTAAGGACTCCATTATCGGCAGCTTTGCGGACCTTTATGACATTGTCCTCACCCATTCCCTTATTGGCAGCGACACGGAGGTAAAGGGGGAATCCCGCAGTCTGAACATAGGGGACAACACGGAGATCGACCTGGGAGAGAGCTGATCAGGCGACCCATCGGCCGGGGCCTGTCATCGAGAACTTCGGAAATTACGGCCTGCCTCATGCAAGTGGGGGATTCTTCCTCCGGATTTGCTGGAATGGGGAAAAACAGGTAAATTGAGAGAGGTCCACTATACTCTAATCTGATGTTTATGGGAAAAAATAAAAAATGGCTGTTGCTGCTGCTGCTCTTCCCACTGGCGCTTTGCTCCAGGGCAAATAGCGGGAACGGGAAGATCGAGGGTGTCCTTCACGGTTATGTTACAGATGCCATCACGAAGAAGCCATTGTCCGGTGTCACCGTATCTGCGCTGGTGCCTGGTACGAATAATACACGGGAAGTAACCACCGATGCAGACGGCTACTTCAGATTTGTACAGTTACCCGCCTCACAGGTGACCGTGCAATTCGACAAGAAAGGGTATCAATCCTATAAGCGTCCTAATATTACCGTTAAAGAAAAGACTGCTGTAAAATTGAATGTTGAATTCCTGCCGGAAGATATAGATTCGGAATCCGACAACTCCAACGCTGAATACCCCGTGCTGCGAATGATGCAGACCAGCTTATAAGAAAAAAATCGATGGGATTAGTACCGATAATAAAACAGGACTGGGAACAGTCCTGTTTGTTTCTACTACACATGAGGCTTAAGATCTATTGATATCCAGCCTTATATTTTTTCTACTGCCATTTGTTCGTGTCGCTGTATTCCTGCAAGGCCTTTTGCACTTCTCTCCGCACCATGGGTATTTCCGCCCGTACGGCTTCCATGATGGCTTCTGCTTCCCTGCGCAGGCGGTAGTCACTTATTACTCCCTTTGCCTGGTCCTCTTCCAATTCCGAACGCAGATCATCCATTTGTTCCTTGAGGGCTTTTAGCTTATTCCATATTTCCTCGTCGATGTTGAGGTCTTTCAGTGTCTGCAGGTCCTCCTCTTCGATGACCATATCTTTCAATTCATCCAGGGCATCCAGGTCTATCCTGTCGGGGATGGGGGGAGGTCCAAACTGTGCATTCAGGTCATTCAAGGATTCGAGATCAATGGATATATCCATGTCATTAACCAAGTCGTCGGGGGCATCCAACTCCCGCAATTCGGGCATGGCTTCCACGTCATCCACATCCAGACGGAGGTCCAGCTCCCTGGCCACCCTTCCTTCTTCCGCATGTTTCTTGCGTTTTGGCGCCTTTTTAGGCGGCCGGGGGTGGGTAGGGATCGAGTCCAAGCCCTGAGTTGACGGGGGCCGCAGGTGATTGTCGTCTGACCAGGCCAGCGCAGAAAAGGCTAAGCCGACAGCCACTATAATGGCTATGACGCGATATTTGGGGAGTAGGTTAACAGACATGGCAAATTAATTTTTGGCTAAATACGACAGCCTTCGTATAAAAGTACGTATCCTTTCGTAAAATGTTGCACCGCCACCGGCCTTTTTTTAACCATTCGTCCTATTGCGTTCTCTGTGACGGTAAATGGGCCAGACTTTCGAGGACCTTTGCTTAGACCAGCGCCAGATGGCTTTCCATGACCTGCTCCCCTTTGGCCAGCATCTCCTGCATCAGGGCCGGGTCGAAGCTGAGTCCGTCAGGGCCGCCACCCAGGGGCAGCTCGGGTCTTATGATATGCAGGCGTACCGGCCGCTTGTTATAAAAGGGGTTATCCGCCATCCCTATGTCGAACCATTCCTCGACCAGGGAAGCGGGCACTCCCTGCTGCATTATCTTCTTTTTTACATCCTGGATATATCGAAGTCCTTCATTATACAGGTTGGGCGTGATATGCAAATTGTTCGCGGTGTCGGCTGTGAAGATCTCCAATGCCTCCTGCAGAATAGAATAGATGTCATGATATTCCTTGTTCTCTATAGCATGTACTACGGGTGATTGCAATAGGACGAACACTTCGGTGGCGCCAGCCAGTATGGCCATTTCTATACCTGCGTATTCGCGCGGACCTGCATCGATGTATTGCCGGATGGGCTCTTCTTGTGGAAAGATGCTGATAGGGGGGAGTAGAACAGGCTGGCATGCGCAAGCCAGGAGCACACGCAGGAACTGGTCATAATTCTCGAAACGCCGTTGTGCGCAAAGCGAGGTTATGACGGGGTTGATGCTGGGGGAGAATACCGTCATCGCGTGCGTCTGCAGACACATCGTATTAAAGTAAAGTTCCTTGCCGGAAGCGCATAACCTATTGTACAGGTTATGGTTATAATAATGGTCCAGCAGGCTCCAGAGAGGGCTGGCGTCCAGGATGGAGGCCTCGTGTATCCTCTCCGACAGGGAAAATTTCTTTATGATGTCCCTGTTATGCTTAGTGGTAAATATTTCTACCAGCGGCGTTATTTCTTTCATGGCGACAAAAGGAATGATCAATGAACCGGCGCCGCCGCCTGATAGGATATCGAAGTGGAGTTCAGGTCTGATTTCCATTAGCTTCCTGATCGCGCCCACTGCAAACGCTCCTCTTGAAATACCGCCATGGATGACCAATGCTGTTTTACTCATGTTTATCAATTTAGAACAATGCCTTCCGCCCTTTAAACAGGCGGATGTGATAATGCTTCGACTATTTGATAGTTGCTGAAGGGAAGGTCAATTTAAGGATTGGAAGGATGGCGAAAAATACAACTTTAGTGGTATTTGCCGTCGGCGAGCTTGAGAAAAAAATAGCACCCCTCCGTCAAATGTCTAATGATGGGCCTTCGGCCGACCAGGTTTCGGCGGGGCGCTATGCCTTGAACGCCCATTTCCACATGGTCCGCCAGGTAGGTTTTTTGCCATACATGAGGATCCCTGTACGGTAGATCTTACCCGCCATCCAGACGGTGAAGATGAATCCTGCCACCAGCAGCGTCATGGACAGCCCCAGTTGCCACCAGGGCACTGTGCCCGGAACACCAAAGGGTATGCGTCCCATCATGACGATGGGGGAGCTGAAGGGAATGATGCTGGCCCATACACCGAGCTGTCCGCCCGGATCGCGCATGACCACCGTCATTATAAAGAAGGAGAAGATAACGGGCATGGTGACGGGCAGCATCAGGGATTGCGCCTCCTGTACATCCTCGTTCACGGCGCTGCCGATGGCTGCGAACAGGGCGGAGTAAAAAAGATAGCCGCCCAGAAAGTAGAAAAGAAAGCAAAAAAGGATCAAACCCCAATTGGTCGCACTCATAAAACCTTTGAACGCGGCGACCTTTTGCGCTGCTGCGCTGACACCTGGCGCTGTAGACATACCCATGGAATTGGCGTGCTGCAGCTCAGCTACCTGCTTCATGGTGTCATGTGGTATAAATCCCTGCGCAATAAACGTCAAGCTAAAAAGTAAAAATATCCATAAGAAAAATTGCGTCAGTCCAACGGCTCCGATGCCCAGTATCTTACCCATCATCAACTGGAAGGGCTTTACGGAGCTGATGACCACTTCGGCGATACGCGTGGTCTTTTCTTCCATCACCCCACGCATGACAGCGGCTCCATAAATAAAGGTGAGCATATAGATCAGGGTGCCGCAGATATACCCGATGGCAGTAGAAGTGTCCTGGTTGGAGGCTTTGGCTATCTTGCCCTGATCTTCATAGCTCCTGAGTTCGGCAATATCGGCGCCATTTCTGATGGAATCGAGCTTGGCCCGGCTGACACTGGTCTTTTGGTAGATCATATGATCTACAATGGCATTGTTGATCCGGCCTTCCAGGTCGCTCTTTCCTTCGAGCGCCAGCTGCTTCTTATATTTCAACCGGTAGATCGTCTTTTGGCCTTCCGGCAATACGGGTATGATCAGTACGGCTGTATTGCCTTTCTCTGCGTAGTTCAGCGTATCCAATCCGGGAGAGAAGTCAAAGCTGATGGAGCTGTCGCTCTTTAAATAGTCTTTGAAATAGCCATTGGCGTCGATGACGGCGATGCGGTGCTGGCTCTTGCCCTGCAGAGATATCCATACGAAGACTGTTATAGACAGGATGATCGCCAGCGGAAGAAGGAAGGTAGAGATCAGAAAGGTTTTGTTCCTTATCCTGGTAAGGTATTCACGCCGTGTGATCAACCATATCTTATTGCTCATAGTAATTCGGTTAATTGGTTGTGGGTTGAAATTGACGGGCCAGGGGCGTTCCTTCCACCAGCCGGATGAATATGTCGTTCAACGATGGAAGTATTTCCGTAAAGGCGGTGATATTCTGTCCCTCGTTAATGAAATGCGACAGTACATCGTTGGAACGATAGCCGTCCCGGATCTTTACGATGAGACTGCCTTCCTTATTACCCACCACTTCAAATGCTTTGGCGGCTGCTGTCAGGGAATTTTCATCCACCTGTTCCAGCCCGACCCTAAAAAGGTTTTCCTTAAACTGTTGTTTTACATCTGCCACGCTGCCATCCAATATTTTCTGTCCCCTGTTGACCAGGATGATATGGTCACAGATCTCTTCTACCTGTTCCATCCTATGAGTGCTGAAGATGATGGTGCTGCCTTTCCGGGCCAGTGCATAGATCTCGTCCTTTATAAGATTGGAGTTGACGGGGTCCAGTCCGCTAAAGGGCTCATCCAGTATGATGAGCTTTGGCTCATGCAATACGGTGGTGACGAACTGGAGCTTTTGTCCCATGCCCTTGCTAAGGTCCTCTACCTTCTTGCCCCACCAGCTCTGCATTTCAAATTTGATAAACCATTCCTTTACCTTTCGGGTGGCTTCCTGTTTGCTAAGCCCTTTTAGCTGTGCCAGATAAACTGCCTGCTCCCCTATCTTCATCTTTTTATAAAGGCCCCGTTCCTCCGGCATGTATCCGATGTGTGTGATATCTTTTTGCGGATCGAAAGGTCTGCCTTCAAAAAGTATCTCTCCTTCGTCAGGATAAAAGATACCTGTGATCATGCGGATGAGGGTGGTCTTACCCGCACCGTTGGGACCCAGGAGGCCAAAGATGGACCCCTTGCCCAGGTTAAAGCTGATAGCGTCCACCGCCCGTTGCGAGGAGAAGTATTTCTTCAGGTGACTAACTTGCAGGATGTCCATAGCAACAAATATAATGTGTCTTCGGGCGAGCCGCCTCCTGCGGCTCCGGGTTCCGATGGGGTAAATTACAAAAAAACACCATGTACAAGGAATAAGTCGCAGACCCTTCCGAATTATTACTAAAAAATTATTAACGGTGGCCTCGCGGGAGCAGCGGTTTTATATTTGATGTACCTTCGGCCGCATGACCCGCAAGAGCCATGATACCATTAAAAAGACATTGACTCATCATGAAACGAACGTATTTGGCCCTGATCGTGGGGCTGTTACTGATATTTACCTGCAGTAGCTGGGGTTTCCTGGTACATCGGACCGTGGCTCAGCTCGCTATTTATGAGCTGCCTTCATCCATGAGAGCCTTTTTTTGGAAGAGCAAGGATTCCATCGTCAGCCAGTCCATCCGGCCGGATGTGCGACGCAATACCGACAAGTCCGAAGCTCCCCGCCATTTTATCGACCTGGAGAATTACGGGGATTCTGCAGCCTGGAAGATGCCGCTGTCCAAGTCGGCCGCTATACAGGCTTATTCCCTTGACACACTGAATAAATATGGTTATGTACCATATGTAATACAGGATGTTTTACAACAGTTGACGGATGCTTTTCGGAAAGGAGATAAGGACAGCATCCTCTTTTATGCCATCGATCTATGCCATTATATAGGTGATGCCAATGTTCCATTGCATACGTCCAACAATTATGATGGTCAGCTCACTGGTCAGCGCGGGCTGCATGCTTTATGGGAAAGTACGGTGCCTGACCAGCTGATGAATGGATACAGGCTGAGAGATGGACACAAGGCCCAATATATTGCAGATCCAGCTGCTGCTGTGTGGGAGTCTGTGCGACGTGCACATCTGCTGGTGCAGCCAATGATCGATGCGGAGAAGGCGGCTTCGAAAGAGACGCCGGATTCCATAAAGTACCAGATGGTACACCGGTATGGCCGGGATATGAAAGTGTATACAGCCGCCTATGCGAAAATTTATGGAGCTCATCTCGGCTCGATGGTCCAGGATCAGCTGTTGCACGCATCGGATCAAATAGCAGATTTTTGGTATACGGCCTGGGTTAATGCCGGCAGGCCTGATCTGGATAACCTATTGTCTCAGCCGCTTACTAAAAAAGACAAAAAGGAATGCCGGACAGAGATGAAGGCCTATCGTAAGAACCGGCTCATCGAAAAAGGTCTTTTGTTGTCCCGTCATCAGCCGGGTTGGGAATAACTGTCTGACCACCTGGGATAAGTCCAATCAAAAACTGTCGATGGCCAGCACTATCTGATCGGCCACCCGCTCGCCATCCATGGCTGCGCTGACAATACCACCTGCATAACCAGCTCCTTCACCACAGGGATAGAGATTCCCGATCTGTGGATGCTGCAAGCTGTGCGCATCTCTTGGGACGCGCACCGGGGAGGAGGTCCTGGACTCGGTGGCGACGAGCACCGCCTCATTCGTGAAATAGCCTTTCATCTTTTGTCCGAAGAAGGGGAATGCCTGTCGCAGGCTGTCATGTATAAAAGAAGGCAGCACTTGCTGCAGGGAGGTGGAATGTATACCCGGTACGTATGAACAGGCTGGCATGCTGGAAGAGACTTTACGTTCCACGAAGTCTACCATACGTTGAGCAGGAGCGACAAACTTACCTCCGCCGGCCTGGTAGGCTTTACGTTCCACGGCCTGCTGGAAGTAGATGCCGGCGAGGGGACCATGTTTCCGGAAGGGGGCGAGGTCTTTTTCTTCCACGGTGACCACCATACCTGAATTGGCATAGGGATTATTACGCCGCGATGGGGACCAGCCATTGACCACCAGCTCGTCGGGTGACGTTGAGGCGGGAGCGATGATACCGCCGGGACACATACAGAAGGAGAATACTCCTGCATGATCGACTTGCTGAACGAGGCTGTAGCTGGCAGGAGGGAGAAAAGGGTCACGTGCGGTGGGTCCTGCCGGCGGGCTGTGATATTGGATACGATCGATGAGTTGTTGGGGATGTTCGATACGGACACCTAATGCAAAGGGCTTGGCCTCGATGAGAATATTTTTTTGATGCAGGAGGTGAAAAATATCCCGGGCGGAGTGTCCTGTCGCGAGGATAAAAGCATCAGCTTCGAAGCTATCGCCGTCTGAAGTAACAACGTGGTTTAAGCTCCCCCGTTGTAGTACAAAATCTACAACTTTTTTTTCGAACAGGAATAGTCCTCCACAGTCCAATATTTGTTGCCGCATGGCCTGAATGATCAGGGGCAGCTTGTTGGTGCCGATGTGTGGGTGTGCGTCTATGAGAATATTTTCGTCGGCGCCGAATTGAACGAGCAAATTAAGGATCCTGTTGATGTCGCCGCGTTTGTTGCTACGGGTATACAGTTTGCCATCGCTGTAGGTTCCTGCGCCACCTTCGCCAAAGCAATAATTGCTATCCGGATGGAGCACGCCTTGTTTGTTCAAGGCTGCCAGATCTCTTCTGCGTGATCGAACGTCTTTGCCTCTTTCGAGCAGGATAGGGCGCACGCCTTTTTCGATCAATTTAAAGGCAGCGAATAACCCAGCGGGTCCGGCGCCAATGATGACAACTTTTTTTTCAGCCCGGGATACATCGGGGAAGTGCAGCGGTTTAAATGAGCGTTCCTGGTAAGGCTCTTCGACAAATACATGGATCGTGAGAATAATATGGGGCTGTCTGGACCGGGCGTCGATGGATCGTTTGAGTAGTTGAATGCCGGAAATGGACCCTACGGGACGTCCGATGGCTTGTGCTGCATATGCCCGGATCGTGTCTTCGCTGGCTGCTTCTGCAGGAAGCAATTTTATCTGAAGGGTTTGTTGCATTGTCAGGTAGTTATCCTAAAGGTGATAAAGATAGTGCAATTCACTCTGTCTGTTTGAGATAGATGATACCCACTCACCCGACCGATAAAAAATTCATCGGCTCCGATAAAAAAGTTTCGATGAGAGTTTCGTAAACTTTGACGCTTTACGGTCTGTAGAATTTTTTAAAAAAAATTTCAAGATTGAAAAAGGCAATCAAATAATTTGTATCTTCAATTACTTCTCAAATAAACTCTACGTATATGAAGAAAGGTTCGTTGCCATCGAAGCTCACTCACTCTTTCTTCGTACAAAGTAAGTTTTATCAATTCCGGCAGGGTCTACTGCTGTACGCTGAATCCCACTATTGTCGATCGTACCTCACGGGGGGAATACCACGAACGACGCTGTCGCACGATGTGAATAAGTCTTAATGAAGGGGTCGTTGAAAAGATTAAGAGATTCTAAAAAGCAATGGATATTATCTTTATCAAGGTCTAATTTCAACCAGGCTGGCTGTGAGTTTTATTGAAAATCAAATGTGAAATTGTCGTAAAGCTCAAACTGTATTCGAACCAAAAAAAAGAAGTGAATAAAAAATTTTTTATTTCATGAAAAGTTTTGATATTCGCCGCCCTGCGTAAGTTTTTAAAATCCGGTCCGAGCAAAAAAATTTTACAAATACAATTCTTAAATAGGCATAAAAATTGGTTACTGTACAAATGGCAAAGTCGTTCGAAAAAGTATGGAGCAATTGCTTGGAGATTATCAAGGATATTGTAGAGTGGCAGCATTATAAAACTTGGTTCGAGCCGATAAAGCCAGTTGAGCTGAAGAATAACATTCTGGTGATCCAGGTACCCAGTCAGTTTTTTTACGAGTACTTAGAAGAACACTACGTAAATTTATTAGCTAAGACCTTAAGGCGCATTTTGGGTAAGGAAGCGATGCTCGAGTATCGGATCATGGTAGACAGCGGCAATCACAATAATAAACCCTTAACGATGGATGTGCCGGCACATGGTTACAAAACTTTTTCCAATAATGAAATGGACTTTCCTCTTATCATAAATAACCCCGTCAAGAATCCTTTCGTCATTCCCGGATTGAAAAAGATGCAGATCGATGCACAGCTCAATCCAGTGTATACATTCGATTCGTTCATCGAGGGTGATTGTAACCGGGTGGCTCGCCGGGCTGGTAAAACAGTTGCGGAAAAGCCGGGCGCCAATTCTTTCAATCCTCTTGTTATATATGGAGGGGTAGGGTTAGGCAAGACGCATTTGGCGCAAGCCATCGGGAATGAGGTAAAGCGTCTTCATCAGAATAAGGTAGTATTATATGTAAGCTCGGAGAAATTCATCAACCAGTTCATGGATCATAGCCGCAACAATGCGATCAATGATTTCATACACTTCTATCAGCTGGTGGATGTACTTATAATAGATGACGTACAATTCTTCAACCGTGCGGAGAAATCCCAGGACGCCTTTTTCGCTATATTCAATCACCTGCATCAGTCGGGTAAGCA
>Ga0105239_10007591_pt1 | contig 12427 bp, 8 predicted proteins | sample KBSC44metaG_FD_92761 | JGI IMG/M metagenome (GOLD analysis project Ga0105239, IMG submission 92761) | Corn rhizosphere microbial communities from Kellogg Biological Station, Michigan, USA - KBS C4-4 metaG | ecosystem: Host-associated > Plants > Roots > Rhizosphere > Soil | place: Michigan, USA...
GCCCGCCCCTATTACAACAAGGCTGCGCCGGCCTATGCCGCGCCGATCTACAACTGGACCGGCTTCTATATCGGTGCGCATCTCGGCGGCGCGTTCTCCAGCGACAACAATTTCAACGGCCTCTCCACCGGCAACAACGGCAACGGCCGTTTCCTCGGCGGCCTGCAGGCCGGTGCGGACTGGCAGGTCAACCCGAATTTCGTTGTCGGCGCCGAAGCGCAGTATTCCTGGCTCTCCGGCAATGTCGGCGCGGTGTTCCCGGGCGGCGTGGTCTACACCAACGACCAACGCGGTCTCGGCTCGATCACCGGCCGCGTCGGCTATACCTGGGGCCCGGGCCTGGTCTACGTGAAGGGCGGTTACGCCTATTCCGACAACAATGAGAAGGTGACGATCGGCGGCGTGCCGGCCGCCTTCGTCATCACCGGCGATCACCGCAACGGCTACACCATCGGTGCCGGCCTCGAATACATGTTCGCACCGAACTGGTCGGCCAAGGCCGAGTACCAGTATTACAATTTCGGCGACGCGCACTTCACTGCGGGCCCGCTGGTCGGCACCGGCAATTTCACCACCGACGACCACACCTTCAAGGCGGGCCTCAACTACCGCTTCAACTGGGCGAGCCCGGTCGTCGCGCGCTACTGATCGCGCCTGACACAATCCCTTCGCGACCAAGGGCCGGCATGACTGCCGGCCCTTCTTTTTTCGCTCTGCGGAACTGCCAAGCATTTGTGCAACTTGCGATTTTTTAACCCGGGCCGAGGATACTCCGCAGCGAAAATACAAGATGACGCGTGTGGGGGAATTTTCGATGGCGATCCGTCTGGGCGTTGGCAGCTTCCTTGGCCGTTTCAAGCCGCGCTTCAAAATGCCGAAATGGGGCCTGCGTGGCAGCCTGATTGCGGCCTTCGCTGTGATCGCAGGCATGGGCCTCGTGATCGCCGCCGGCGCCGGCTTCGTCTTCAACCATCTGGGCACGACCATGATGGACCTGAGCGGCCGCGACATCCCGCGCCTGTCCACGAGCCTGCAGCTCTCCTCGCAGAGCGCGACACTGGCAGCGCAAGGACCCGGCCTGCTCGCCTCGCCCTCCGAGGAGGCGCTGGCCGAGCGCACCAAGAAGGTCCAGGAAATCCAGCAGCAGGCCATGGCCAAGGTCGGCGAGATCGTCGAGCTCGGCGCCGACAAGCAGGTCGCCAGCGCGCTCGGCGAAACCGTCAAGAGCATCGATGAAGCCACCAAGAGCCTGGTGTCGGCGGCGAAGGAGCGCCTCGAGACGATTGCGCTGCATGACAAGCAATACGATGCGCTTCGCAAGGCGCAGCTCGCCTTCGTCGGCGCGGCCAACCCCGCAATGCTGGATACCCAGACACGGCTGAGCGCAATCATGGGATCGACGGACGTCTCGCCAGACGACGCCATGGCGGCCGTCCGTTCCGTGGGTCAGATCAGCACGGTGCTCGCCAACGGAAATCTGATGGCCGCCGACATGATGGCCGCGTTATCCGCCAACTCCAGCGACACGCTGGAAACGATCGAACACGAATTCAAGGCGACCCGCGACCGCATCAAGTGGAACCTGGAGGACCTGCCCGACACTCCTGCAATGGCGGCGGTGAAGGTCGCAGCGCAGAAATTGCAGACGTTCGGCGAAGGCAAGACCGGCGTGTTCAAGATCCGTCAGAAGGAGCTCGACTCCATCGACTACGGCCAGACCATTCTGGACGAGACGCGCAAGCTCAATGTCGGCCTCGGCATCAGCGTGCAGGCGCTCGTCGACGGCGTGCAGAAGGAGACCAACACATCGACCTTCCAGGCCCGTCAGGAGATCTCGCTCGCCACGACCGCGATGCTCGCCCTGGGCGGACTGACGCTGATCGGCTCGGCGCTGTTTGTCTGGCTCTATGTCGGCCGCAACATCCTGCGCCGCATCCGTGAGCTTCAACGCGCCATGCAGCTGCTCTCGGCCGGCGACCTCGACACCGAGATCGTCCGCTCGCGCCAGAACGACGAGATCGGCGCGATGAAGGAAACGCTGACGGTGTTCCGCGACAGCATGATCGAGGCCCGGGCGCTCACGAGCGAGCAGGACAAGGATCGCGTCGTCAAGGCCGAGCGTGCCGCGCATATGGAAGCCAAGATCGCCGAGTTCGAAGGCACGGTGCGCTCCGCGCTCGACAATCTCGCGCAATCGGCCAATTCGATGCAGGCCACCGCGCAAAGCATGTCGACCACCGCGGACCAGTCCAACGCGCTGGTGAATGCGGTTGCGTCCGCTGCCGAGGAGACTTCGGTCAACGTGCAGACGGTATCGTCGGGCACCGAGCAGCTCTCGTCCTCGATCGAGGAAATCAGCAAGCAGGTCGTTACCTCGGCTGCGATCGCCAAGAAGGCGGTCGACGAGGCCGGCGCCACCGACGCCACGGTGCAGAGCCTCGCCGACAGCGCCAGCCGCATCAGCGTCGTGGTCGACCTGATCCAGACGATTGCGTCGCAGACCAATCTGCTTGCGCTCAACGCCACCATCGAGGCGGCGCGCGCGGGCGAGGCCGGCCGCGGCTTCGCGGTGGTCGCTTCCGAGGTGAAGAGCCTCGCCAGCCAGACCGCGAAGGCGACGGAAGAGATCCGCACCCAGATCGCCAGCATGCAGCAGGTCACGACCTCGGCCGTCGGCGCCATTCAAGGCATCGGCCGGATCATCGGCGAGATCAACGATGTCACCACGACCATTGCGGCTGCGGTCGAGGAACAGGGCGCGGCCACGCGCGAGATCGCCCGCAACATCCAGCACGCAGCCGGCGGCACCAGCGACGTCTCCAGCAACATTGTCGGCGTCTCCACGGCTTCGGCCGAAGCCGGAGCTGCGGCGACCGAAGTGCTGAGTGCATCGGACGCGCTGCGTCGCGAGGCCGACATGCTGCGCGGAGAGATCGACGCCTTCCTCAACAACATGCGGGCGGCGTAACGCGTCTTTGGACGGCTTGAATCGAAATCGCGAAAACAACCCCATGCACAGTAGCTGGGGCTCGTTCGCGATATTACCGGACTTTGACGGTGCCCAGCTCGACGCGGTCCGACGACCGCGCCGTCTGGACTCGCTCCTTCAACCCCGCCGCCCCGATGGCGCCCGGAATGATCGCATCGCCGATCACATAGCCGGGCGTCCCATTGATACCGAGCTTGCGGGCAAGCTGCGCCGCTTCCGCCAGGGCAGCCCCGATCTCTTCGCTGTTCAGGTCACGTTCCAGCCGTGCCATGTCCAGCCCGGCATCCCTGGCTGCCGCCAGCGCACTGGCCTGGTTGGCCTGGCCGCGCGCGCCCAACAACGACTGGTGAAAGGCCGCATATTTTTCGCCGGTCGGATCCTGCATCCGCGCGGCGATGGCGACCTGCGCCGCCTCGACCGAGCCGGGCCCGAGAATCGGCAATTCCTTCAACACGACCCGCAGGTTGGGATCGTCCTTGATCATCGTCTGCATGTCGCCCAGCGCACGTTTGCAGAAACCGCAATTGTAGTCGAAGAACTCGACCATGGTGACGCTGCCGTTGGGATTTCCGAGCACGACCTGATGCGGTGAATTCAGGATCAGCGACGCATTTTCACGAATAGCGCTTGTGCGATCCGGGGCTGGCTGCGCCGTCGGCGCGCCGGCGCCGGGTTCTGCTCGCCGTTTGATCAGAGTGGTGAGCCCTTCCGCCAGCACCTCAGGATTTTTGGTCAGATAGTCCTTGACGATCGCCTGCACCTGTTCGGGGTGAGCGGCGAGATATTCCGCGATCGCATTGTCGATCTCGGCCCTGACCGACTGCGCCGATGCCGGCATTGCCGTCGCCGCAGCGGCGATCGCGGCGAGGAAGAGCTGAACAAGCAAGCGAGGCATCGATGGCTCCCTCAATCAACGTGCAAACGGATTAGTTGGCGCGCCGGTGCCCGAGTTGAACACCGGCCCTGACCTGGAGTCGTTGAGCGTCGGCCGGATGCGCTCGGGTTGGGTTGTGTTGCCCGATGCCGGCGGCGCGCGTCCGGCCTGCGGCGTCGGGTTGAGTTGCGGTGCGGCGCGCAGCTGCGGGCTGTCGTTGAGTCGCGGCGTCATCCGCATTTGCGGTTCGTCATTCAGGCTCGGGCGCAATGGCTGCCCATTGCTCAAACCGGGCGTCGGATGCGACTGCGGAATGCCGCTGCCCTTCGCCGAACTGCCGTCGCCGCCCGATCCCATCGGAGCAATCTTGTAGCCTTCGCCCTTCGACGGCGAGGCCGCCGGCTTGTCGCCAACCTTCTTCGAGTTTCGCGCCGGACCGGTACTGGTCGGAGTTTCACCTTCGGCAGGAACCGTCACAGTCGTGTAATTGCCCTTGCCCTTGTCGTTGCCTTTCGACGTTCGCGCCGGACCGGTGCTGGTGGGTACGTCCTTGTCGCCCTCCGCGGGAACGGTACGTGACGAATAACCCTTGTCGCCTTCGGCAGGTACCGTGCGCGACGAGTAACCTTTGTCGCCTTCGGCGGGCACCGTCCGTGACGAGTAGCCCTTGTCGCGTTCTGCCGGCAAGGTACGGCCGGTACCACCACCCGGTGGAGGCGGCGGGACCGGCTGCCGTCCCGGCATCATCGGCGTGCCTACGCCAGCCGCACCGCCCGGCATGCTCCCCAATTCGGGTTTAATGATAGGATTGTTGCCGGGATCGCTGCCCGAAGCACCGTTGTTGCCGAGCAAGTTGCCTGAGGAATAGGCCGAAGGGGGCTTGTAATCCTGGTACTTGAGATCCGGCTGGTCCCGCACAACTTGAAGACCCGGAATCTTCCAATTGTTCGGGCTGTAGTGGCCTTTGTGCGCGGGGTTGTTGTCGGGGTCGAGGCAGACTTGGACCATCTCACCGCTTCCGCCCGAACTACCGCCACCCTTGGAGATAGTGTGGGTCTGTCCGTCGGATCCGGCCACGCGAATCTCTGTGGCGCCACCCTTTCCTTCATAGTTTGCGAACGTCAGCATTTGTCCGTTCGACAGACTGACCATGGTTCCATCGCTCATCGACATCCTGCCCGCCACCGAGGCTTCCCCGGTCATTCCTTTCGGTATGGTGACGACGTTCTGACATTTTATGCACGCGTGCCCGGCATCGTCAGGATGATCCGTCCCTTTGCAGTTCAAGGGGCGACAATCGATCGGACGGTAAGCCGCCTCGTAGGAGTAGCCGTTGCCGAGCGGCAACGAGCTTCCCCAGGCGCATTCCTGGGGTTGATACAGCGGCTTGCCATCCGCACCCAGGCATACATCCGCATCGAGCCGGTGACCGACGGAAGCACAGGGGACGCAAGTATGCCCGCCAACCGCGTCCGGCTGCTCAACCAGACTGCAATTCAGCGGCTTGCAGATAAAGCTACCGGCCGGAGCGGATGTTCCAGCGGGGCAGGCCATGCAGGTGCCGAGACTGAGTTCGGCAGCACCGTATTGATCAACCACCCAACGCTGATCGGCTGCGAAGTTGGCCGGGCAAAGAGAGCAACTGCCGGTGGCAGGGTCGTAAACTTCCGGTGAGTTGCACTGGGCCGTCAGATGACACTGATTGTTCTTGCGATCGGCAACATAGGTCATGCCTGCCGGCGCCGCTCCTTCGAACGGAACGCCGCTGTCCGCCGTCCATCCGGCTGGCGCCACACCGCAACGATGGCAACTTCCATCCGCATTGATGATGCCATCGCAGGCGATGCAGCTTCCCACGTGTTTGGCATCGCTGTCGTCGCCATAGGCCAGCGTCGGATCGTTGCACTCGCAATGCGTCCGCGCGCCGATCGCCTTCACGTGCGAGGCGCCGTAGCATGTGCATGCCGGCGCATAGCCTCCGGAAGTGGTGACGTAGCCGAAATGGTCGCCCGCGGTACAGCCCAAAGCCAGGCCGCCTCCCGTTCTCGTTCCGACATTTTCGGGTGGCGGAGTTGGACCATCGTCGCAGCTGCCAAGGAGCGCCCCGATGGTTTCGCAATAGGTCGCTTCGGCCGCGTGCTCGACATCGCCCAGCGCTGCACCAACTTCCTTGCCCAACCATTTGGCGGCAGAGACCAGCCCCTTGCCAAGCTCGCCCACAATGTCGGCGAGCGCACCGAGGCATTCGCCGGTATCCTTGGCCTCGGCAGCGATCGCGTGGCCGATTTCCATCGCGCCACCCACCAACTGGCAGCCGCACGATAGATCATTCCCGAGCGGACCCAGGAACTCCGAAATGAAATTGTTGAAGTCCGACTGCGTCGCATTGTCAGCAAAAGACAGCAACTGGTTGACCGCATTCTGACCAAGCAGTGCCGCCAGGGCGTCGCCGAGCACGCTGCCGGGGCCGACCAGCAACTTCAAGGCTTCGATCAGCGGTCCGGCAATCGTCTTTGAGAGCGCGCCCTCGCAAGTTGCCCTGTCGGTGAAATCGCCACCAATACCGAACCCCGCCATCAGCGCGACGGCGGCATCGAGAACCACGTCCGCTCCGCCCGACGCTGCCATTTGCCCGTTGCATGCCAAAAAACTGGAGTCGGTGGCCAACTTGGTCCCGACATACGCGACATTGAACTGATCCGTGAACGCGTCGAGACAGGAGCCAAGGCCGGCATTTGCGGGAGTTACCGCCGGCCAAGGCGCGACTGGGGACAAGGCCAGCACAACGGCGATCGACACAGCCACGACGCGTCGCACCAATCGCGCTTTCAATATCCGTCCGATAAGTCCGCGCCGGGTTGTCTTCATCTGGCTGTTCCGAAGATTCAGATCGCCTGCCTGGTGAACCGCAGCGCCATCATTGCTGTGTCGCCGTCAGCGTGAAGCGCGAGGCGAGTTCATGGTCGCGCAGCAACGGAGCGATCTCATTGAGTTTGACCGGCGTGGTCTTCGGATCGGCGGAGATGGTGATGGATTTCGGGGCCGCGATGAACTTCTCGATGACCGATACGGTCTGCACCGCGTTCGCATCGTTTCCGACCATCCGCGGCCAAACTATCGAGGTGTTCTGGCTCCACTCCGCTCTTACCGCATCGACAGTCTTGGCAGTCCGTTGCGCATTCGCCGCTAACAGCTTCCCTATGAATCCGGCGTCGGTGAACCGCATGGTGAAACGCGCCAATGTCGCGTTCGACAATGTGTCGAGGCGTGCGACAGGTGTGCTCAGGAATTTGTCGGCGTCGATGCCGGCGATCCGGCTCTCGATGTGGATAGCTCCGATATCCCTGATGTTGATGGTGCTGTCGTCGAGAAGATAGGCGTTCGAAGCCTGGTCGAACCGGCCCTTGAAGTGGATATCGCCGGACAGATTGTCGTAACCGTAACTTGCTAGTCCTTTCCCGAGCGCGGATGTCTTGGGCGGGACGAGGGCGATGCCGGTGACGTCGATGGCACCGACAGTTGGAAACTGCCCTGAAAACGATCCATCCAGCTTGAAAGAAGCGACCTTGAGCGCGAGCAGATTTCCCCCTGCCGCACTCGCGGGCACCGTCTTGTCCGGCACCGATATCTCCAGGTCAGACACCGCGATGCGTTGATTGCGAACCGGGGTGCTTTGCAGAAGGGTGCCGTCAACCTGCGAAAACGCGCTTGCGATATCCACATTTTCGATCGCGATGGCGCCGGATTTGAGGACCGTCGCTACGGCGCCAGCTTCCTGGGTAGAAATCTGGAGACCAGCGAGCATAAGGCTGCCTACGGCACCGTCCCTGATTTTTTCGGCGTGGAATTTCCTGACGGTAGAACTCGAGCGCGGGTTCTTGATTTCGAGTTCAGGGATGTCAATCTTCTCCGCCCGGAACTTGGCCCAGAAGGCGCGCTTGTCCTGCGGCGTCTTCGCATCGGACAACACAGTTCTGATCTCTTGTTCGGTCGCGTTGGCTCCAACCATCTCGATCGACGGAATATTCAATACGCCGCCGTTGAAGGACGGGTTCGAGAAATTCCTGATCGAAATGTTGTGCAGCGTCTCTTTGTCGTCTGCGGCCAGGGCCGCGCCGCCAAGCAACGGTATCAACGCTCCGATTACCAGATTTACTGCAAACAGGCGGCGGCTTCGGAATGGCGCTGTCATGTCGCTTCCCTCTTCCATACGCGAACGCAAAACGCTTCAGCAATAAAACGGCAACCGTGGCAATGCCGATCAGATCGCGATCAATCCGCGCCGGCCTGCCGATGAACCCCTTGCCTTCGTCAGCTCATGCATCGCTGCCTCGACATTTTGATCAGGGTCGAATGTTGGCCGTTCCTGGTCGATAGGCCGGACCGAGGATGGCCCGCTCGTCGTGGTGGTCGCGCGCAGCCGGATAGAAGCTGTCTTCGGACGGCAGATTGAGCGGCGCATTCAACGTGATCTTCGGCTGCGCCAGGACGATGCCGGTGTGACGCATGACCTGCGCAAGCCCGGCATTGACGCATTCGCCTGAAGCGGTGCGACCCTCGAAGCAGCGGCCCTCGGCGCTTGCCGGTGCTGCGAGCAGTAGCGCCGTGAGGCCGGCGACCATTGCGATCCCTTGCTTCATCAGAACACCACCCTTCCGCCGATCGAGGCGATCCAGCCGTCAGTCTTGATCATGGGAGCCAGCGGCGGCGGCGCAAATGCACCGGGAATTTCGTTTTCCGTCATCCACAGATGTTCAAGTCGGGCATTCAACGAAATCTGGTTGGTGACGACGTATTGCCCGGCGCCGCCGAATGTCCATTTGGTCTTTGCCGGCAGAAAGAAACTGGTGTTCGAATCGTAGCCATTGTGGTCGCGATAGAGATAACTCGCGGTCGGACCGATCGCGAACGCGCCCACGTGCCAGGTGGTATCGATCACGACATTGATCATGTCGCTGTTGGTATTGAAGTGCTCCTGCATGAAGTTCTGACCGGTGATGGGGTTGAACGGATATCTGTTCTTGCCGATATGCGAGAATGACGAGGAGATCTTCGAGGACCAGTTCTCGTTCCAGGCGTAGCCGACTGCACCCTGCAACGAATATTTTCCGCCGGTCTGGTAGAAGCCGACGCCATCGATGCTGGTGATCGCCTCGTACGAATACGTGCCGGATGCCTGGAACGACCACGGTCCGGATTGATAACCGATCGACGCGTTGGCAGACGTAACGTTGCCGGGCTTGAAGTCTTCCATCAAACCGCCGCCAGGCTCTCCGGGAGGAAACGGAGAGTTGCGGCCCGGCCGTTGAAATGCACCGCGATCGGTGTAGCCCACCGATAACGTCGTCAGCAGATCCCGGGTGATCGGGATATTCACGCCGATCGTTGGACCGATGTTGAGGCCGGTACCGAACCCGGCGATGTTGGTCACGTCAGGATCGGCGGTCGCATTGACAAATCCGGTGTCACCGGTCGGAAGGTTGAGGGCCAGCGACGCAAACGGCTGAAATCCGTTGAAGCCGTAATAGCTGACGGTGCTGGTGACCGACGTATCGCTCCAGCCGTCAAGACGCGCCGATGCGCCGGCGGACGTGGTCTTGTACAGATCCATATATCCGGACCGAACCAGAAATTCGACTTTCAGGTCGTCGTTGGGAATGCCGACCACCTGCAATCCGAGCGGCAGATAATTCAGCGTGGTCTTGGTCCATCCGGGGATCGTCGAGAACGTCTGCTTGGCCGAAAAGTAACTCCAGTTGCTGTCGAAGGTGACCTGCCAGCGTTTGTCCTCGGTCTGGGTCTGGGTTTTTCCGACCGGCAGCGGCAGTTGCTGTGTGGTTTGTTCCTGGGCAACGGCGTCAGGGACGTGGGCCAGGGCGAACAGCGCCAACCCGGCCAACAGGGAAGGCAAACGGCCGCCTCGGCAAAATCTGAAAAATTCCGTCACGAATCCAAATCCCAAAAACCTGCGGGAATTGTTTCTGAGCAGAAATATTGTGGCCACTACCATATGGGGAAGGCGAACTGTTCGAGGCGCCATGTGGCTGAGGGACAACGGTGACCGCGCTAGCGGGCAAAGCCCCGGACCAGCGCGACCAGTGCGGCCTGGCTATGCACGCCAGCCTTTTCAAACACCCGCTTGAGGTTTTGACGGATCGTCACCACCCTGACGCCGAGGCTGGTTGCCATCGCGTCGATGCTTTGTCCTTCGGCCAACAGGCAGGCTACGTCGCATTCGCGCGGGGTCAGCTTGAAAAGATCCGACAACGCCTCCTTGTCGATTGCCGGCGGCGCATCGGGCTCCCGTACGAAGATCGCGACCCGCGGCTCCCGCATCCCGGTTTCGGTCCGATCGAGCCGCCAGATCGGCATGATCGTCAGCAACAGCGGCAGACGCGGGGGGCGCCGCGGCAGCGCCAGCCGCTTGACGTCAGCGGCGTCGGGTGCGGTGACGGCTGCAATCGCCCGATACAGTTGCTCGCTCAGCGCAGCGGTCGCCGCGCGCAATGTTCCCATCTGCAACGACAGCCCATCGCCCCGGCGCAGAATGTCCGTCGCCCGCGCATTGACGATCAAGGGACGATGCGACGCGTCGAGCACGATCGCGGCCTCTTCCATCGTCTCCAGGACGGTCGAAAACCCAAGGGCCCGCTGATCTGCGGTTCGCAACCGCTGACGCAGCGACATCGCGGTCGTCAAATGCGGCAACAGCCTTTGCAACTGCTGGGTTTCGTCCGCTTCGAATGCGCCGGTCGCGCGGTTCCGGCACACCGCAATATGAAACGACAGCTCGGGCACGTCCTGCTGCGCCAGCCCGGCATAAAAGCCTTTCGTCGGCTTGATCACTTCGTTGTAGACTTCGGTGCGCTCGAACTCGCCGTCGGTAATGAAATCACCCAGCGTCATCGCGCGCCCGGGCACCGCGAGTGCCTGCCAGGGTCCCCAAAGGCGAATGCCCTCCGGCGACATGAACCGGGCGACATCATCATTGTCGAGTCCAGTGGTCACCGCGAAGGGCGAAGCTGCCGCGGAGGCCCTGTTGGTGAAGAGCATCGCGTGGCTCCCGCGAAAGGCAGCCGCCAGGCTTTCAAGCACGGCCGGCCACATCTCGGGCTCCACGGCGGCCCTATAGAGCAACTCCACGAGGCGAACAAATTCGAGATCGAAATCCATGCAGCCGCCGCCTGAACCGATGGACCCAGTGTCCGGGATGCCCGGTCCGAACGCAAGGGCAGGCGATACCGCGCCGGGATTCCCCAATATTCAAAACGACATCCGGGGCCCGCGGCCTCGCGTCGACCTGCCATCGCGATGCCGGATGGTCCCAAACAAGGCAGCATTTGCTTTTCGGCTGGCGCGGCGGCGTCTGTGCGGTTAAGCCGGTAGCATGAACGCAAAAACCGACACCGCGCAGTCCTCTGCCGAGGCCCTGCGCTATCCCTGGGACCAGCATCCCGGCCCCGAAGAGGTCGTGGAAGTCAGGCCCGGCGTGCTGTGGGCGCGGCTGAAACTGCCGTTCCGCCTCAACCACGTGAACATCTATCTGCTCGCCGATGGCGACGGCTATGCGATGGTCGATGCCGGCTTCGGCAACGAGGAGACGATCGAGGCCTGGACCAAGCTGTTCGAAGGTCCGCTGAAGGGCGTCAACATCACGCGCCTGATCGTCACGCATTCGCATCCCGACCATGTCGGCCTTGCGGGCTGGATCGTCGAGCGGTTCAACTGCCCGCTGGTGATGTCGCAGGTCGAGTATCTGCAATCGGTCTATCACCAGAACCGCGGCACCGAGGAGCGGCGCGAGGCACAGCGGCAGTTCTTCCGCCGCCACGGCATGGACGAGTCGCTCACCGAAAAGCTGCTCGGGCGCGGCCAGGATTATCTCAAGCGCGTCTCGGTGCTGCCGCCGTCCTACCGCCGCATCTCGCATGGCGACGAGGTCGTGATCGGCACGCGCCGCTTCAAGGTGATCACTGGTGGCGGGCATGCACTCGACCAGGTGATGCTGTATTGCGCCGACGACAAGCTGTTCCTCTCCGCCGATCAGGTGCTGAGCAAGATCTCGCCCAATGTCAGCGTGTGGGCCGTCGAGCCCGACCAGAATTCGCTCGGCGAATATCTGGCCTCGCTTGCAAGCCTCACCACCACCCTGCCCTATGATCTCATGGTGCTGCCCGGCCATGGTGTGCCGTTCTACGGATTAAAGACCCGCATCAAGCAGCTCGCCGATCACCACGAGGAGCGCTGCCGCCTGATTGCGGAAGCCTGCCGCGAGGTGCCGCAGACCTCGCGTGCCTTGGTGCCTGTGGTGTTCAACAAGCATGTGCTGGACGAACACCAGATGGGCTTTGCCGCCGGCGAGCTCGTTGCGCACGTCAACTACATGATCGTCGAGGGCCGGCTGACGGCCGAGACCAAGGACGGCGTGCTGCAGTTCAGGACGACGTGAGCGCAAGCGCCGGTTGAGGCCGGCGTTTCGACACGTGGTGCAGGGCAGCATCATCAATCGCGCGGGCTTGATCGGGATCAAGTTTCAGATCGCACGATAGGGCATTTTGCCCAAA
>Ga0105239_10007592_pt1 | contig 12427 bp, 10 predicted proteins | sample KBSC44metaG_FD_92761 | JGI IMG/M metagenome (GOLD analysis project Ga0105239, IMG submission 92761) | Corn rhizosphere microbial communities from Kellogg Biological Station, Michigan, USA - KBS C4-4 metaG | ecosystem: Host-associated > Plants > Roots > Rhizosphere > Soil | place: Michigan, USA...
AAGATGTACTGCAACCTCACCCCCGAGCAGGCTTCGCTCTACCAGGCGGTCGTCAAAGAGATGACGGAGCAGATCGACGAGGCGGAGGGCATTCAGCGCCGCGGCATGGTGCTGGCGACCCTGACGAAGCTGAAGCAGATCTGCAACCATCCCGCTCAGTTCCTGGGAGATAACTCGCAGATCGCAGGACGTTCCGGCAAGCTGGCCCGCCTGACGGAGATGCTCGAAGAGGCGCTCTCCGCCGGAGACAGGGCGCTGATCTTCACGCAGTTCACCGAGATGGGCGAGATCATACGTAAACACCTTCAGGAGCGCTTCGGACGCGAGGTGATGTTTCTGCATGGAGGCGTGTCGAAGAAGGAGCGCGACCGGATGGTAGAGCGTTTCCAGGAGGAAGGCCAGAGCGCGCTTCCCTTCTTCCTGCTCTCCTTGAAAGCCGGAGGAGTGGGGCTGAACCTGACCGCCGCCAGCCACGTCTTTCACTTCGACCGCTGGTGGAATCCAGCCGTTGAGAATCAGGCGACCGATCGCGCCTTCCGCATCGGGCAGAAGAAGAACGTGCAGGTACACAAGTTCCTCTGTGCAGGCACCCTGGAAGAGAAGATCGACGCTCTGATCGAGAGCAAACGGGAGGTCGCCGCCAATGTGGTCGGCACCGGCGAAGGCTGGCTCACGGAGCTTTCCACGGCAGAGTTGAAAGATCTCTTCGCGCTACGGCAGGATGCGGTCGCCGACGCGGAGTAGAGGAGAGAATCGGATGCCTTATTGGGACTACTATGAACCTTCGCGCCCCCGAGAGGCGAAAGGGGGCATCAAGGCGCAGTCGAAGAGCGGTTTCGGCTCCAGTTGGTGGGCGAAGCGCTGGCTGGCGGTGCTGGACTCCTACGGACTGGGCGCGCGCCTGACTCGGGGGCGCTCCTATGCGCGCAGCGGACAGGTGCTCTCCATCGACATCACGTCGGGATCGGTCCGCGCCCGCGTGCAGGGCTCTCGCCCCAAACCCTACGACGTCTCCATACAGGTCGCCACGCTCTCGCCGGCGCATTGGGATACGATTCTGGAAGCGCTCTCCGGCCAGGCGCTCTTCGCTGCGAAACTGCTCTCCGGCGAGATGCCGCAGGACATCGAACAGGTCTTTCAGAAGGTACATCTGCCGCTGTTTCCGACCGCGCGAGATCTCCGCACCTCCTGCTCCTGTCCGGACGACTCGAACCCCTGCAAGCATAGCGCGGCGGTCTACTGCCTGCTGGGTGAGGAGTTCGACCGCGATCCGTTTCTGATCTTCTCCCTGCGCGGCATCACGCGCGAGGAGCTGATGACCCGATTGACCGGCCTCGGTGTCGGCACGACAGACGATTCGCGACCCTCTCTGCCGCCGGAGCCTCTCTCCGCCGATCCGGCCACATTCTGGCAGGGAACTCCGCTCCCTGCGGACCTATGGCAGGAGGTACGTCGCCCGCCGGTCTCGGCGGCACTGGTCAAGCGCCTGGGCGCCTTCCCCTTCTGGCGCGGCACCACCCCGATTTTAGAGGCGGTCGAACCGATCTACACAGACGCGACAGCGCGCGGCCTGGACGTCTATCTCGGCGAATCTGCAGAAAAGTAAGGTACAGCACTTCCTACAGCAGCGCGGGATCACGTCGCGCCCGAGGGCGTCGTCTCCGACGCGGGAGATCAGCCATGCATCCGCGCCGAAGCGCCGACTTCCGGTGCACGGCTGCGATCAGAAAGGCGGCGGGCACTCTTCGAAGTGCTTTTCTGTATCGCTGCCTCGAACCAGGATGGCGCGCCAGCGTTTGCCCATCGAGTTGAGTTCGATCGGTCTGACGGAGGTCGGGACATAGCGCAGAGTCAGCCCGCAACGGCGACGCTGGGAGCGGTTCGGCAGACTGCCGTGGATCAGCCAGCCATCGTGGATCGAAACCTCTCCGGCCCGCAAAACCAGATCGACCGCCGCGTCTTCTTCCTCCGGCGTGACCGGAACCTCCTGGTTGATACTCAGCAGATTGCCCGCCGCCTCGGCTTTGCCATGCGTCCTCAGTCCTGCCCGATGGCTGCCGGGAATCACGCGCATGCAGCCGTTCTCCACATCACTGTCATCGACCGCAACCCAGACCGTCAGCGCCAGAGGAGGCTCCAGTCCCCAATAGGTGGCGTCCTGATGCCAAGCGACGAACTTGTCCTCCGGCCCATACTTGCAGAAGAAGTGCGTCGCCAGCAGCAGAACGTCCGGACCGATCAACTCCTCCACACAGTCCAGAATACGCGGGTCCGTCGCCAACTCCCAGATAAAACGCTGATCGAAATGACGGTCCAGAAGTCCGATCTGCGCCTTCGCTTTGCCCTCCTGAGCTTCCAGAACGTCAAACGCGTCCCGAATCCGCAGCGCCTCGTCTGGCGCACAGATCCCTATTCCGGAGAGGTAGCCTGCGGTTCGGTAGGCGTCTGCCTGTGGTGAAGTCCGTTTTGTAGGTGTCATAAATTCATTCCAGGAGCCGCCTCGCTTTTAGGCAAGGGTATCTGACAGTCGTCGATACTCAAAAGAAAGGCGAGAAATAGTCTATAATGGCTAATGTGACAGTGCGGAGACGCTTTCGTGGCAACTTTTCGGCTGTCCCATAGACTTTCATTCAGGGGACAGCCATGCCGGTGGGGCCGAATTCATAATGACGGAGGACCTGAAGCATCCGCTGAACGCTTCTCCTATGCCCGAGGCAACATCGCTGCTGCGTCTGTCGATGCTGGGCGGGCTGCGCATCGAGCGCCCCGGAGCCGTCCCTGTTTCACGGTTTCAAACCCAGAAAACCGCGGCGCTGCTCGCCTATCTGACGCTCTTCTGCGGGCGGACTCACGGACGCGAACTCTTGACCGATCTGTTCTGGCCGGATGCCGCTCCCGACGATGGACGACGTTCGTTTCGGAACGCCCTCTCCTCGCTGCGCCGCCTCTTAGAGCCGCCCGGAACGCCGATGGGCGCCGTTCTGGTCGCCGACCGCACGACCGTTCGATTGAATGTTTCCAACCTTGATATCGACGTGACGCGATTTGCGTCGGCCTGCCTCGCCGCGCCGAAAAGCGCCCTTGCGGAAGAAGAACAGCGGCTGGATGCCGCGCTGGCCTGGTACGGCGGGCCGCTTCTGCCAGGGCTGTATGACGACTGGATAGGCAGCGAACGCGCGCGTCTGGCGGATCTCTATCGCGATCTCCTGCTGCGCAGAGCCGCCTGCGCCGAAGCGCGGGGCAGACTGGCATCTGCTCTCGACTTTGCCTATCGGGCGGCCCATCTGGAACAAGATCGCGAGTCCTCGGGAACCGAGGAAGTCTATTCGCCGGCCCATATCGCCGTGATCCGTCTGCTGGCGCGCAGCGGCCGCCCTGCCGATGCGCGTCGCCACTACGACCTGTTTCGCCGACGTCTCCAGGATCTCTACGATGAGACCCCCTCCCAGGAAGCCCGCGCCGCCCGCGCTGTGCTCCCCGATCCTATTGAAAATGCTCCAGATGAAACATGGCCGGAGGATCTCTCCGGAGTGGCTAGCCTCCCTCCCTCGAAACCGCGGACGGCGGGCTTTGTGCGCCTGCCGTTTACGCTCACACGCTTTTTCGGACGCGGGCCGGAACAGGCCCGGTTAGCGACCGCATTCGCAGATCCCCACTGCCGTTTGATCACCCTGACTGGACCGGGAGGATCGGGCAAAACGCGCCTTGCGGTCGAGTGGGCGCGACAGTGCGGGCAAGCCCTGCCCGGCGCGGCCATCTGCTTCATACCGCTCGCCGAATTGACGCGAGCGAACTATCTATGGCTTGCCATTGCCGACGCCCTTGCCCTCGATCGTCTGCCGGACACTGCCGTCCTCTATGCGCAGGTCTGTACAGCGTTGAACGCACTCGCAAATCCGTACGCAAGCACAGGCGATAGGCCAGGCATGCTGCTGGTTCTGGACAACTTCGAGGCCTGGGTGGACGAGGGAGCGCCGCTCGTGGAGCGGCTGCTTCAGGCGGTTCCTGCACTGCGCCTGGTGGTTACCTCGCGGCGAAGGCTGCAGGTCGGGGGCGAGCACGAAATTCCGGTAGGCCCGTTGCCGGTTCCTACCCTGCCCGGTACGCCCGAAAGTCTGCTCGAATGGCCGTCGATACAGCTTTTTGTGGACCGCGCGCAGCTCGCTCGCCCCGATTTCCAGATAACGTCGCACAATACCCGGACGATTGCCGAACTCACCCGCCGTCTCGAGGGGCTTCCTCTGGCCCTGGAACTGACAGCGGCCTGGGCCGGGGCGCTGTCGACGGCGCAGATCCTGGAGCGCATCGAAGCGAATCTTCTCGATGAAGCGGGACCGCCCAGGGCCTATCGACGTGCGCAGCGGCCGGCACGGCATCGTACCTTGCGCGCGGCGATTGAGACGAGTTTTTCACTCTTACCCTCCGATCTCCAGAGGGCGTTTGCATGCCTGTCGGTGTTCCGCGGCGGGTGGACGCTGGAAGCCGCCCAGAGCGTTCTGTCCGGGGCATCGGTCTCTGCCGCCGATGTTTTGTCCCGACTCCGCGAGCGGTCGCTTATCCTTGCCGAAACCGGCGCGGACGGGGATACGCTGCGCTTTCGTCTGCTTGCGACTCTGCAGGAGTTTGCGGCGGAGGCTCTGGAAGAGGCGGAGGGTGAAAGCGTTCGCAATTTGCACGCCGCCTATTTTCTGCATTTCGCCCAGGCCGCTGTTCCGCAGATAGGCGGAGCGGAAGCCAGAACGAACCTGGATGCCCTCGAACAGGAGCATGACAACGTCCGCGCCGCGCTCGATTTCTGGCTCGTAACCCCGCTGCAGGCCGAAAATGGGCTTCAACTCGCCGGGACGATGGCGCGGTTCTGGAACCACCGGGGTTTTTGGGAGGAAGGCATCGCCTGGCTGAACCGCGGCCTCGACAGGACGGGAGAGCTTACCCCGCGGCCCGAAGTCCGCGCGCAAGCCCTGTTGGGCAAGGGACAGATCGCCTATCAGCAAGGGGAATTTTCGGTTGCCCGAACGGCTTATGAAGAAGCGCTTGCGATCCGGCGTCTACATGGCGATGAGACGCATATTGGAACCCTCCTGCTCTGTCTGGCGGGAATCGCGTTTCATGCAGACCAGGACTACGAACGGGCGCGGATAATGATCGAAGAGTACCTCACCCAGTGCCGCAGACTGGGCGACCGGGCAGGCGTCGCGGTCGCTCTGTCAGGTCTGGGCAGTATCGCCGAGGAGCTGGGAGACAATACCGGCGCGCGCTCCTATTTCGAGGAGTGTCTCGGACTCGAACGCGCCCTGGGTAATCGGGGAAACCAGGCCACTGCCCTGTTTAGTCTGGGCAATCTCGCCTACCACGAAGATCGTTGGGACGAAGCGCAGTCCTGCTACGAGGAGAGCCTCCGCCTCCAGAGCGATCTCGGAAATCCGAAATGCATCGGCTACAGTTGGCAAGGTCTCGGCAATGTGGCCACGGGCCGAGGCGAGTATGGCATTGCGCACTCCTGTTACGAGGAAGCGCTTAAAATCGCTCGGCATCTGGGCGAAAAGTGGGCGGTTGCGATTCTGCTCAACAACCAGGGCAAACTCGCCTACCACGAAAACGATTTTGCGCGTGCCCGCTCCCTCTGCTGCGAATCACTGCAGATGCGGTTTGCAACGCGAGACGAAGCGGGGGCAGCCCGCGTTCTGGAGAACCTTGCCCTGATCGCCGCGCGTAACAGCACCAAAAAACGGGCGGTGACTCTCTGGGGCGCCGTCTATGCCTCCAGAGAGCGGCTGCATATTCCTGCCCTTGAGGACCCGCTGGAAGCAAGCGAGGGGCCTATCGCCGACCTGCGATCCCCCTTAAGCGCAAAAGTATTCGATGCGGCGTGGGCACAAGGCAAAGCGCTCACCTTCGAGGAGATGATCACATACGCGCTGGAGTAGGGCGCACGAGTCGTCAAGGGACGTAGTCCCTCGCTACGAAATCCTTTGTGCGGAAGCAAAGGATTTGGGATGCCCGCAGGGCGGCTATTTCCTTCGGCGTGCCCTTACCCACAAGAACAGCCACAGAACCCGCGATGCAGCAGGCTCTGTGGCTGATTTGTCGTACGAGCAGTCGGCTCTGGAGTTTTGCTGATCAGGAAGGTTTACGGGCAGATCTGCGCCGTCTGAGGAAGGTCGCTCCGCTCAGGCTCAGCCCTGCGAGGAGGGCGATGCTGCCCGGTTCCGGAGTGGGAGCGACACCCCCGGTGCTAAAAGTCGCGCTATCGAAGTAGACGTTCAACGCACTGGGTCCGCCCTGGTTGTTCACTACGAACTGAAGTGTATTTGTGCCCGACACATACGAACCTGTCGGCAATATAAAGTTAGTGAAGCCGCCGAATCCCGTTGAGGTAATTCCTGTAGAAGTCCCATTGATAAGAATGTCGTCTCCTAAATCATCCGTAGACCAGTTCCCGACAATGGCTACCGTGGATAGATCCGCGTTGTTGGGCAGCGTAAAGGAGGTTTGGAAATTGACGATATAGGCCGGCCCGAAGCCCTGGTTCTGATCGATGGAGATGTAGTTGGAGGTCGGGTTGTCTGCGTAGGGTCCATAGGTCACGAACGCATCCGGCGCGAAGGTGTTGTCGAAATCATGGGTGTAGTGCGGATCCAGATCGAAAACATTCAGCAGAGCGCCGCTGAAGTCGACTCCCGTGTTGAACAGATCGGTGATTGTCTGCGCGTGCGACTGGCGGGGCGCTGCGGCGACTGTCAGGCCCATCACTGCCAGACCGGCCAGAGTAAGAAGCGTGCGACGTGATGCGAAGTGAGCGAAGAACATGGTGGGACCATACCTTTCCGGAAAACCAAACATTGTTCGTGAGTGCGTGGGTTGAGGCTGATAGCCGGGCAGGGAAAGAGAGGTAATGCCCCGGGTTCTCCTTCCCTGTCCGGCCTGGTGTCCCAACCATGTATAGGATGAAGAGGAACTGTTAAAGAAATGTGAAATGCAGGGAGGCGGGGAAATCTGGAATAGGCGCTTCGAATGTGGGAACCATTTCGGGGGAGGCGCCATTACAAAAGCGCGAGGGTAATCAACGAGCGAACATTACCATTTCAAGCTACAAAGGAGAGCATTCCCATGCAGAAACACATTTCCCATTCCGCGCGTCTTGTGCAGATTTTGGGGCTGATGATGATCGGCCTCTTGACGATGAGCGTCCCCAGTCGCGCCGACAACGAGCGACTCAGCAAGCCCTTTCAGGGCGTCAAAGCCAACGTAGGCACCGTCACCTACTCCCAACAGGGCAACAAAGAGACCCTGACCCTGAGCGACGATTTCAAGATCCCCGATGCCCCGGCTCCCCACTGGCAGATCGTGGACTCTCTGGGCAACACGTACCTGCTGGAACGGCTCCAGATCAAGGGAGACAAGATCAACAAGCAGATCACCCTGCCCGCGTACATCCCCAATATCGCCCGAGTACAGATCTGGTGCGCCTGGGCCGAAACCCTGCTCGGCGAAACCACGTTCGACACGCCCCTGACGCTCCATGCCAACGGCGGTACGGAGGCGAAGATGCTCCCGCTGCACACCAGCAAAATGTTCGAAGGCGTCAAAGCCAATACCGGAACCGTGGCCCACTTCAAGCGCGGCGGCCAGAATATCCTGACCCTCAGCGACGACTTCAAGATCCCCGACGCACCCGCTCCGCACTGGCAGATCGTGGATTCCCAGGGGAAGGTCTATTTGCTACAAAGGCTAGTCACGAAAGGCGATAAGTTCAACAAGACCATTACGGTTCCGGCCTACATTCCCGACATCGCCCGAGTGCAGATCTGGTGCGCCTGGGCGCAGGTCCTCCTCGGCGAGACCTCCTTCGACCGTCCCGTGAAATAGAAAACAGAAAAGAGGAGAGTTACATGAAAACCGTTCGCAATATGATCGTTGCCGCTGCGCTGGCAACCCTGGGCGTGGGCGCGCAGGCGCAAGAGCCCCTGACTTCCAAGAAGACCCTGACCCTCGATGGGGCCAAAAAAGTGGTAGCGAGCGCCATGGAGTTCATCAAGAAGAACCACACTACCGGAGTGGTGGCGATCGTGGATGATGGCGGCAACGTCATCGCCGTCGAGCGCGCCGACAACACCTTCGCCGCCGGGGCCAACATCTCCATCGGCAAGGCGCGCACCGCAGCCACGTTCAAAAGACCGACCAAAGACTTCGAGGAGATCATCAAGAAAGGCCGCACCCCGATGATCGCTCTCAACGACTTCACCCCGCTTCAGGGCGGCGTTCCGATCCTGGTGGACGGGCAGATCGTCGGCGCGATCGGCGTCAGCGGCGCGTCCAGCGCGGATCAGGACGAAGAGATCGCGGAACTGGGAGCAAAGGCGCTCTCGGAATCCGCGGGCATGAGATCGGAGAGCGCGCTGCTGCCCGTCACCTACTTCGATAAGGAGGCAGTCGCAGCGGCTTTTGCCAAAGGCGCAGTCCTGTTCGATGGCAATGGTAATCGCAACTATATGATTCACGCCAGCCGTCGCGAAAAGCCCGGTCAGGTCGAAGTGCATACGCGGGATACCGACCTGATCTACGTCACCGAAGGCGCCTGCACGTTCGTTACCGGCGGCACGCTGGCGGACGGGAAAACCATCGCGCCGAACGAGATTCGAGGCGCGACTCTGCACGGCGGCGAGACGCGCAAACTGACCAAAGGGGACGTGATCATCGTTCCTGCAGGGGTGCCGCACTGGTTCCAGGAGGTCAACGCGCCCTTCAACTACTATGTCATCAAGGTGCGGTAAGCGGAAAGGAGCGACGTCATGAGAGACGAAATGGACGATACGAAGCAGGGGGCGAATCTCTTCTTTCTCTTCCTCGCCGTGCTGGCCTTCCTGCTCTATGTCACTGGCGCCCATGCCGAGGTCCGGGTACCGAACGGCAGACCGGCAGCAGTGCTCGATCTGGCGACGAAAGAGGGCGTGCAGCAGGTGCAGGGCGAGTGGCGCTACAGCGATACCCGCATTGTCGAAGTCGATTTCCGCAAGGCCGGCTCCGACGGCCAGCCGACCGGAGAGCCCGGCAGAACCTACGACTTCACTCCCCATGCGGGCGGAGCGAACTTCGACGACCGCGCCTGGGAGAAACTTGACCCAACAACCCTGGACAGGCGTCGCTCCACCGGCAAACTCTGCTTTAATTGGTATCGGATCAACCTCACCGTCCCGGAGCGCATCGGTGATTTCCGGACCGCCGGGTCCACCGCCGTCTTCGAAACCTCTCTGGACGACTATGCGGAGATCTGGGTCGATGGCGAACTGGAGCGAAGCGCAGGGCAGAGCGGCGGCTCCGTCATCAAAGGCTGGAATGCCGCCAACCGGCTGATCGTGGCGCGGGGAGTGAAACCGGGGCAGAAGATCCAACTGGCGATCTTCGGCATCAACGGCCCGCTCTCCAACCCGCCGACCAACTATATCTGGATGCGCTATGCAAAGCTCGCCTTCTACGCCGGAGAGCCGACCGGGCCGCTGACCTATGCGCCCCACGAGGTGAATGTCGAGATCGAACGGCTCGACCCGGCGATCGACGCCATCGTGCCGCCCAATCCGAAGATCTTCAAACTGGCCGATGGCTTTCAGTTTACCGAGGGACCTCTCTGGGTTCCGTCCACCGAGAAGACCGACATTAAAACTGATGCTAAAACCGAGGGTTCGCTGCTCTTCAGCGATCCCAACGCCAACACGATGTACCGGTACACGCCGGGCCACACCGGCGACTCTCCGACCGAAAGCCTTCTGAGCGTCTTTCGTGCGAAGAGCGGTTATACAGGTGCGGACATCGCCGAATACGGTCAGCCCGGTTCCAACGGCATCACTCTGGATAAGGAGGGACGCATCGTCTTCTGCCAGCATGGCAACCACGCCATCGTTCGGCTCGAAAAGAACGGCACGCTGACCACCCTGGCGGACCGCTTCGAAGGCAAACGCCTGAACAGCCCGAACGATCTGGTCTGCAAGTCGGACGGCGCGATCTACTTTACCGATCCGCCCTATGGCCTGCCGAAACTCTTCGACGATCTGCGCAAGCAACTGGACTTCAGCGGCGTCTACCGGCTCAAAGACGGGCATCTCACCCTGCTGACAAAAGAGTTGGGCGGGCCGAACGGCCTCGCCTTCTCACCCGACGAGAAGTTCCTCTACATCACCAACTGGGACGAGCGGGTGCGTACCAGCGCGAACTCCTCGGAGCGCAAAAAGATCGTGCTGCGCTATAAAGTGCAATCCGATGGAACTCTTTCGGAGCGAACGACATTCTATGACATGAACGCCGCGCCGGAAGCGGAGGCGCTGGATGGAATGAAGATCGATCGGCAGGGAAATCTGTATGTCTCCGGGCCGGGCGGCGTCTGGATCCTCTCGCCGGAGGGCAAGCACCTCGGCACCATCCGGGTGCCCCAACAGCCCGCGAATATGGCCTGGGGCGATGCGGACGGCAAGACCCTCTACATGACGGCCCGCAGCGGTCTCTACCGGATACGGCTGAACATCCCCGGTCTCCGACCGTAGGTCGAGCGCTCGCGCAGAAAGCAGCCGGGCAGAGGAAAGCAGGAGAGCATGCGCGAAACTAACGAGGAAGAGGGCGGCAGCATGAGCCGCCCCTTCGAACTGGGCAAAAACCGCATCGAAGCGCTGAGCGATGGCCTGTTCGCGATCGCCATGACGCTGCTGGTGCTGGATCTGCACCTCCCGGACCTGCCCCACAACGCTCCCAATGTCGTCGTGGTTCCGGCGCTGCTGAAACTGCTGCCGAAACTCGGCACCTATGCCGTCAGTTTTATCAGCCTGGGCGTCTTCTGGGTCGGGCATCACAATATGTACCATGCCATCCGCCGCGCCGACCGCACCCTGCTCTGGCTGAATATTCTGTTCTTTATGTTCGTCTCGTTGCTGCCCGTCTCAACGAGCGTGCTGAACGCCTTTCCACAGACGCAGATCGCGCCGCTGCTCTTCGGAGCCAATCTGGCCCTGATCGGGTGGCTGCTCTATCTGCAATGGATCTATGCCGGTTGGCAGCGGGGAATGCTGGCGGAGTTCGCCACTCCCGCGTACCGCGCGCTGGTACGCACGCGTTTTCTGCTCTACCCGGTCATCGCGATGACCACGATGTTCGTCTGCTTCTGGAGCATCGAAATCAGCCTGGGAATCTATCTGCTGCTGCTGCCGCTCTATATGATTCCCGGCAAACGCGAACATCACGACTCACCCGGACGTGAGACCGGCGGTTATGGGCCGCAACCCTCGTAACTCCACTCTCGAAGTTTCTCCACCACGGCGGCATGTACGGCAGGGGGAATAGACTCACCGCGCGAGCGCGCTCTCGCACGCAGGAAACATCGGCCGCGAGCCGATGGGCAAGGAAGAGGAGACAGCAATGACGGATCGACGCGCAGAAGAGCGTCTGGCCGCAGAGTTTGATGGGATGTTGATGCCTCTGCTGGGAACAGCGTATGGCATGACCTACCGCATGCTGCGCAGTCGGGAAGAGGCGGAAGATGTCGTTCAGGAGGCCGCGATACTGGCCTTCCGAAACTTCGCCTCCTTCCGCAATGGGACCAACTTCAAAGCCTGGTTCTTCAAGATCCTGATCAACTGTGTACGGAGCCAGTGTCGAAAGCGGAAACGAGAGCCCGAATTGACTCCGCTGGACGATGCGCCGGATCTGTACCTGTACTACCAGACCGCCAGTGCGGGCCTGCATAGTCAGAGCGCCAACCCGGCGGCGGCGGTCATCAGCAAAATGAGCGAGGAGCAGATCCAGGCCGCGATCTCCGCCTTGCCGCCGGAGTATAATGTGGTAGCGGTGTTATACTTTATGGAAGAACTGGCGTATCAGGAGATCGCCGATATTCTGGACTGCCCTGTAGGGACCGTGCGTTCGCGCCTGCACCGGGGGCGCAAACTCCTGCAGAAAGCTCTCTGGCATATTGCCCAGGACGAAAATGAGGATGAGGACATCTGTCTGGCGGAGAGAGAGGCAAGGCCGGTATGAGAGAACTGGATCGATTTAACTGCGAACAGGTGTTCAAACGACTTGACGACTACCTGGATCGTGAACTGAATACGGAAGAGACGGAACTGATCAAAGAGCACCTGGAGATCTGCCAGTGGTGCGCCGACACCTACGAGTTTCAGGCGGAGGTTCTGGTCTCAGTCCGCGAACGCGTGCAGCGTGTCGCCGCCCCCCCGCAACTCCGCGACCGCATCGCCGCCGCCCTCCAACGCGCCCGCGCCGAATCGACAGAGTAGGAGACCACAAAACCATGTCTTTCTCCTACCGGGCGACCTAAGTCCTCGGCAAACAACGAGTTCGGTTTTTAGGGTAGAGTAGGCATATTCTTTCTTGCGAGAAAACTTATGCCTACTCGTCCCCTCCATCAGTGTGAATGTGCCGCATGTCA
>Ga0105239_10007593_pt1 | contig 12427 bp, 14 predicted proteins | sample KBSC44metaG_FD_92761 | JGI IMG/M metagenome (GOLD analysis project Ga0105239, IMG submission 92761) | Corn rhizosphere microbial communities from Kellogg Biological Station, Michigan, USA - KBS C4-4 metaG | ecosystem: Host-associated > Plants > Roots > Rhizosphere > Soil | place: Michigan, USA...
TCAAGGCACTGCGCCATCGGCCGCGTCCTATGATGGTCGTTCCTCGGTCGACCGCACGGCAACAATAAGCCCCTCGTCAGCCTCGTCGTCGAGCGCGTTCGGGGCTGCGGTCGCCAGGCCGGCTCCGACCCGAGGCCGCTAGCCGCGCTTCGCAAATTATCCTCGCATCCCATCTCGATAGGATGGGAATCCTTAGCGCATGTGGTAAATTGGCAATTTTGGGAGGCCTGTGCGATTCCAGGATTCGATCAACGTTGTAGTGGCCTGCATAGTCCTCGCGGCCGCGCCGATACTGGCTTTTCAGGGAAAGCCCACAAGTGCCGCCGCTCCCAAGCTCGGCGATTCGAAGCTGAATCTCAAGGACGGGCTCACCTATTTGTGGATTCCGCCCGGCAGCTACGTCGCCGGATGTTCACCCAACGATAAGGAATGCTTCGGGGACGAAACCCCCACTCGCAAGACGACCCTGACCAAAGGATTTTGGCTGAGCCGCACTGAGGTGACCCAGGCCGCGTTTGAAAAGGTCATGGGTTACAACCCCAGCATCTTCGGAGGATCCGATCTGCCGGTTGAGTATGTCTCCTGGCTCGAGGCCGATGAATATTGCAGCCTGATCGGTGGGCGGCTTCCGAGTGAAGCGGAATGGGAATACGCCGCACGAGCTGGCACCACTGGCAGCCGTTACGGCAATCTGGATGAGATCGCCTGGTACGAAGGTAACGCCGGACTTTCCACGCACCCGGTGGGGAAGAAAAAACCCAATGCGTTCGGCTTATACGACATGCTTGGTAACGTAGTGGAGTGGACACACACGTTCTATTGGGTCCAACACAATCAGGAAAACATCAATCCCACGGGTCCCAGCGTCGCTGAATATGTGGAATTGCGCGGCGGCGGGTGGTGGGATGAAGCGAGATTAGTTCGCGTGTCCTATCGCCGGCACTTCGAAAAAACCGATATTGACTACAACATCGGCTTCCGCTGCATCGCGGAGTAACGCGGACTAACAGATTTAGGCGGCCCTCACCTCGATCTTGATGATTGGGCCTTCGCCCACGAACGATAGTTCTTGGGAATGTCTAACTTTTTCAATTGCTGCCAAGCGTTCCTTGCCTGTTCTCTCGTGGCGCCCTTCTCCGCCGCTAAGAAGTCGCTCACAAAATTGATGTAACGGCCGATGGGAATTTGCGCGAAGGGTTCCTTGGCCTGATTAAGCCGAACGTATTCTTGGACCATGTCTCCATATGTAATTTGGATGCCCTTGGCGAGTTGCTTTTCCCGCCAACGGTTGTGCCGATAGCGCACGCCGGATTTCCTCTTTAAGCCCGGGGCGATTTTCTGCGCCTCCCGATCGAGGAATGCCTTAGTCTCTTTGTCGTTCGTGTAGACCACCACGGGAAGATCCAGGCTCAGCCCTAATTCGATGTCTTTGGGACCTGAGATCGAGAGCCCTCGTTTCGTTGGGCTTTTGATCTGACCGGTCTTGAGAAAATACTTAATGGATGTCTCGATCTCGTCCTTGCGCAGCTTGTTTGCGAATGGAATCCCGATATTCTTCGCAAACTCCTTGAGCTCGAGTTCATACCAATAGCCATGCTCGAACTCGGTCAGAGTCATGGACGTCGATAGCTTCGTCGACTTTGTCTTCAGGTTCAAAGGGCAACGCCTCCTGCGCTACCACAAATAGAAAAAGGCAGGCCATCCAGCTAAGGATGACCTGCCTTTTCTTTCGATTTAACTATCGAGCCAGCGGATTGGGCCGCATCTGGAACTTCACCAGCTTGCCCTTGGTTCCTTTTCCGCCCTCAATGTGCCAGACGAAGTGCGTGCCGTAGTTAGAATACAGCGCACGGCCCTTCCACCCCGCATTGGCGTCATCGATACGTCCGTCCATGCCGCGCGAGTAGAAACCGAGCGGGTAGGGGATGCGGAAGTAGGTCCACTTCTTGGTCGCGACATCCAGCCCGATCAGCGAGTCGGAATTCGATCCCGTCAAGAACGGAGTGTCTTGCCCCATTTGCATGATGTTATGCGAATCCGTCCAGTTGAAGTAGTGGAAGTCGGCCGGAACATTCGTGCCCTTCAGCTTGGGACCGGGGGTTTGATACAGCGTCCAGCCTTCCGGACAGTCGCTACCGTCAACCTTCATCTTGCCTGTGAGGTTCTTGCACTTGCGGACATCGAAGGAGGCCAGATGGCTGGTTGCCGCCAGACCCGTCCATACGACACCCTTGCTGTCGACGTCCACACCGCGAGGATCGTAGCCTGGCGAAGGCACCTTGAAGATTTGAGTCTTGCAGCTGGACGGCGGATTGTTGCCGCGCTGCAGCCGGATCAGGTATCCCGGGAAATCTTCGGCGACACCCCAGACCGAATCATCCACCGGACTCGGCATCACCGAGTACAGCGAGAAACTGATCAGAGTGTCGAGCTTCGGATCAAAAGGAGCCGCCGCGGCTTTGCCTTTGCCGTCTTTGCCGGCTCGTCCGACCGGAGCTGCGCCGGCGGTATCGGTTCCGTAGAGAGCGGCAAGGTCCGCGCCGCGTCCGACCACGTTCCACGGCTTGGTGATCTTACCGTCGCCGTTGGTATCCACGGTCTGTTCGCACCAGCCCACGGCGGCCTGCTCGGCTTTGCTTTCGTCGCCGTTCGTCGCGGCCATCGTCTGATCCCAAACTTTGGAATCGATCCATCCGAAAACCGGACCGCTCAGCTCATTGAAGTAAACCGTCTCATCCGGATCGTTGTCGATCACCACATGGTGCGTGGAATAGCAGGTTTCGATCAAGCTGAACTTCTTGGTCTTGGGATCGTAGACCGAAGCCTGGCGGGCGCTGTTACGCCGCGGGAACCACTCGGCATACTTGTTGCTGGGATCACTGCACCACGAAGGCTCCTGATTGCCCCGGATCTTCGATGTGATCCATACGCGGCCCTTGCTGTCCATCATCGGATTGTGAGGATCGGCCGGGTTGTACGGAGGATTGGCCCACAGATGTTCGTTACCCCAGAAGAAAGACGGACGATTCGGGGCAGGGAAACGCGAAGGAACTTTGTCCTTGGATTCGCGCGTCGGAATATCGAGGGAATACTGATTGTTGTCGGCCTGGTCCAGAATGACCAAGGCTCCATGTCCGGCATTCACTGCGTAATTGGGACCGCCGCCGTTGACCGTCGGATTGTTCTTGTCGGTCGAAATCTCATCGTGCATGAAGGAGTGATCGTCGCCCACATCCCACTGGGTGGAGACGATGTTGCGCTCGATCCCGGAAGGACGCGGCGGTACCGGCGGCAGGGCGCCCTTTTCAATAGATTCGGTCCAGTCCGCAAGGGCCTTCAGCGTAATATCTTTGCCCATCTGGGTCATGGTGCCGTACATGTTGGTCCCGCGCACGCCGACGCCAAGACGCCATTCCCAGGCATCCATATGAGTCTTCATCAGGTCCGGCTTGGCGGCGAACACGTGCTGCACGTCGCGCGTCAGCGGATTGCCCAGCTGGTGGCAGAAGTTGCAACCCTTCTTAAGCTGATCGATCCAGTGGTCCTGATCGACCATCCGGATAGACGCCTGTTCAGTTCGAGGGAAAGAGCTCGGAGGAGGCGGCGCCAGCAAGGACAGCCAATAGTCGCCGGGATAAACCTTCGCGGCTTCCTGGGGAGTCTTCGCGGAGGTCACTTTCAAGGCCAGGGGGTTGGTCGTGGGCTTCGAATCGACCGGAGTGGAATCCACGATTCCATATCCTCTGACCCAGACCTTATAGTTGACTGCCGGGAGATCGGGCAGCATGTAGCGGCCCTGGTCGTCGGTAACGACGGTCTTGATCATGCCGGTCTGAAGGTCTTTGGTCTCGGCGATGACCCACACACCGGCTTCCGGACCCTTGTCACCTGTGACGGTGCCCGTAATGTAGCCGGGATAGCTGATGCGGGTGTTGACGGCGGCTTTCGCGTCGCCCTTACCTTTGCCTTTGGTCTGCTGTGCGTTGGTGGAGTACGTCGCGAATAGAGCAATCAGGCAAATCACGCCGGCAGACAATAAGGCGTTCATTACCTTGGAACGGGAAGTCTTCATGGAACTCCTCCTCATGGAGCTGTGCACGCACAACGACCATCGCGGGCGCGCAATCAATTAGTATAGTGAACGGCATGCAAGTGTTGCAACGTTCCTGCATGCCGATTCTAACAATCCTCTTGCCTTTCTCGTTGACAAGAAGTCCTCTACACTACAGAGTACACTATGAGGATCCTGGATTTGGTGTTCTTGGGGTGTTTCTTACTATCGTTGATCGCTCTGGCGGCAGCTGCGTATGCCGCGATCCGGGGACACGTCTCGCGGGCTTTCTCGATTCTCGGCATCTGGTCGGCGTGCGCCGTCCTGTATCTCGGAGTCTCAGTGGCTGTAGCCTATGCGGCTCCTCAACGAGTGATCGCTCCTGGCGATCCATGGTGCTTCGATGACTGGTGCCTTACTGTAAAGAACGTCCAGCACGCCGATACGAATTACAACGTGGACCTGGTGATTTCGAGCGAGGCGAAACGTGTTACCCAGCGTGCCAACGGCGCTTGGGTCTACCTGCGCGATGAAAACGATCAACACTACGAACCCTTCGAGGATCCTGGGGAGGTCCCCCTCGATGTCCTTCTGCACCCCGGAGAATCGGTCGCCGCCCAGCGGCGTTTCCACGTGCCCGCGAGGGTCCACGAGCTGGGGCTGGTAACCGGCCATGGCGGCTCGCCGTGCGGTCTGATGAGCCTGGTAATCATTGGCAACGGAGGTTGTCTGTTTCACAAACAGACCATGATCCGGCTGCCGGTAGAATAGTTGCGAGTGAAGTACGTCTTCTTTCTATTCGCGGGATCGCTGATCGCCCATCACTCCACCGCCCCGTTCGATATGACGCGCCCCTCCACCGTCTCCGGCGTTGTCACCAAGTTCGTGTGGGCGAATCCGCATTCCTACATCGAACTCGACGCAAATGGCGACCACTGGCGCCTGGAGATTGAAGCAGTGATCCTGCTCCGCCGCTATGGCTGGACCAAAGACAGCCTGAAGGCGGGAGACAAGATCAGTTGCATGGGTGCGCGCGCGAAGGACCCGGCGGTATTCGCGCAAAAATGCTTCACGGTAGAGTTTTCCGATGGCCGAAAGTTAGTCGCTACGCCGATCGGAGAGCCGCCAGAGCCTTCCGCTCCTCACCGTTCGGATCGTTGACCACCTTGCACTCGTTGTTGAAGATCATGGTGGCGCGCTGGGTGGTGTTGAACTTGGGCCACTTCGGCAGACCCTTATGGTTGGGATCGCCCGTGCGCGCAAAGTTCGTCCAGGCCGCGCTCATCTTGTCTTGCAGGGCATAGCGATCCTGACCCATGCCGGTCATGGACGTCGCGTTATCCACGTTTTCGGTCACGAACGGAATCTCCAGCGTGTGGAACGTCTTCAGTTTCCCGTCGCGCACCGGAGAACGCCACGTGAAGTAGTACATGTACACAGGAGCCTTCTGCGCCGACTTCAGCTCTGCCTGCGTTACCACACCGGGACGAAAACGCGTGTCCGATTCCAGGATCAGCGCAACGTCGATATTCGAAACGCCAGCACGACCCTTCCTATACAGATCAATGAGCCGCTTGGCTTGGGCGTCATCCGTGCGCGCGGCCGTCTTCACTCGCGCCAGCAAAGCGGCATCGTCAATGGGATCCATCTGCGTATTGGGAAAGAAGGTGACCTCGGTTTCGACCGTTCCGAGCAGCACCGGAACATCGGCCGACATATCGGGAGCATCCGGCGAAAAAGGATCGCGCGGCAAGGTTGTTCCGTCCAGCACTGGCGCCAGCCGCAATCCAGGGGTCGCGGTGGTGGCCGCGATCAACTGATCCATGGGGACTTTTTGCAGATCGTCCACGATTTTCACGTTCAGCTTGGCCATTAGGGCTTGCGCGGATTTGGTGGCGTCGTCTTTAGACACGCCTTTCAAATTCGACCCGCTTTGGATAATCGCCCGGTGAAACAGACCCTTGGCTGCCGGCATCGCCAGTAGGGTGCTGACTTTCCCTGCTCCGCCAGATTGTCCGAAAATCGTAATGTTGTTCGGGTCGCCGCCGAAGTTCGCGATATTTTCGTGTACCCATTGAAGTGCGGCGATCGCGTCCAGCATCCCGACGTTCGACGCCTGGGCGAATTTCGTGCCGCCGATTCCGGCCAGATGCAGGAAGCCAAACGAATTCAGCCGGTGATTGATGGTCACTGCTACTACGTCGCGCGTTTTGGCAAGATTCGTCCCGTCATAGATCGTGTAGCTGCCGTTGCCGCTAGTGAATCCGCCGCCGTGCAGCCAGAGCATCACTGGACGCTTGGCGCCGCGGTTGAGGCCAGTGGTCCAGACATTCAAATGGAGGCAATCCTCGCTCATTCCAGTAGCTGGGATAGTGGCGCGCACCTCGGGAATTTCGCCGTGCGGGCTCACTTGCGGCGCTTCCGGAGCCCACTGGATGGTGTCTTTGATTCCAGTCCAGGCTTCGGGTTTAACTGGCGGCAAGAACCGTCGCGAGCCGGAGGTAGGAGCCCCATAGGGAATACCCTTGAACGCATTAACTTTGTCGATCATCAGGCCGCGAATTTTGCCCGTGGAGGTTTCGACGACCGCTCCCGATTTCGGCTCCGCGCCTAACGAACTCTTCAATGCGCCCGCAAATACGCCGGCAGCCGTCGTTCCCTGTACAAGAAATCTTCGACGATTCATTTTGATTTACCCTGCGGCCCCCCGTCTTCTTTGGTGTAATGCGCCAGATCGCGTTCGCCTTCCCAACAGGCGAATTCGAGTATCTCGTAGCCCGGCTTGGTTTCACGCCGGATATTGAAGGCCATGGTCCAGGGCCGCGTGTACAACTTCGGATCGTCGAGCGTGGCTTCGTAGTGCAGCGTGCCGTCGGCGATGCGCGTGTAGCGCTCGACCACGTGCAGAGTGTCGGTAGTGAAGTTGGCGGCCATATCGAGCCACGTTCGGCCGTTCTGGTTGGTGACGTCCACCACCAGGGTCTCGCCCTCCCAGTGGCCGCGCGATTCGCCATTGAAAAGTTTCATGCTGGCGGGCAAACGCGGGCTGTTGTCGTTGGTCGGGATGATCCGGTACATGTGAAAGTTCTCGGGCATCATCACGACAACGCCAGGACTCTGCGTAATTTCAAAACCGAACGGCGCATAGGCCACGCGCGGAATGCCGGAGGGATAACAGTGCGCCTGCGGATCGTCAAAGGCGTGGTTCTCGATCAGATCTTTGCGCTTGGCCGGACCCCAGGCCTGGTAGGGAATTTTCTTGTCGGGAGGATCGACGATGATGCTGGGCCCTCCGACAATGTTGGGAACCGTGGGATGGTCCTCGATATCCCAGGCGGCCGCGAACGCCTGCGTAAACCAGATTCCCGAAAGATCGGGCTTGCCCTCGGAGGTTCGTGGGGCTTTATAAGGGGTTTGGCCGCCGGCGAGCATCGCTGCGGCAGCAAAACTCGCACAGACTGACAGGCACGTTCGCATTCTCACTCCTGTCTCCTGACTTCTGACTCCTGATTTTACTGCGTCCGCGCGCCGACGTTCTTGGCTTTTCCACCCTTGTCTTCCGTGTAGTGCTGCAAATCGGCGTTGCCTTCGATGCAGGCGAACTCCATCTGCTCGTAATTCGGATCGTTGGCATTGGCGCGCGTCTGGCGGCCCTTGACGACCATCGGCTGCGTGAACTCCGCAGATGTTACGGTGGCCTCGTATTCGATGGTGTTCGAATCCGTCATCGTGAAACGCTCCACCACGTGGACATCTTCCGGCTTGTAATGCCCTGATGTGTCGAACCACGTCTTATCGTTCTGGTTGGTGGTGTCCACCACGAGGGTGTCACCTTCCCAGTGACCGACGGATTCGCCCTGGAACAGCTTTACAGCCGGATTGGTGATTTGGTGTGGACGATTATCAAGCGGAATGATACGCCGGCTGTGCATGAACTCCCAGTTGAAAACCACATAGTCCTTGGTCTGAAGGGTCTGCTGGCCGAACTGGACCCACATGTTGTGGGGCACGCCGGACATGTAGCAATGCAGTTCGGGTTCGTGGAACATGCCGTTGGCGATCAGCGCGTCGGATTTCGCGCGAGCAGCCGCTGTATAGGGAACCTTACCATCCGCAGGATCGACGATCGAGTTCGCGCGGCCACCGCCGCCAGCACCGCCAGGTGCTGCTACAGGGGGACCCCCAGGCGCTGCTACCGGCGGACCGCCAGGTCCTGCGCCCGCGGGTCCGCCTCCGGGAGGCCCGCCTTTGCCGGCGCCTCTGCCTCCACCACCGCCTCCTCTAGCCGGAGCCGGTTCGATACTGGTGACGCCACCCGGCTGAACTCCGCCCCAGAAGCCCGACATGTCGGGCTTGCCATCAGCCGTCCGCGGAACGGGGCCGGCCGGGACCGCTTGTTTCCCACCGCCCTTGCCGCCGAACCCGCCGCCGCCCTTACCACCGGGCGTGGCGGCAGGAGCGTCCTGCCCGGTGATTGAGACCGGCGCGATCACAAAAACCGCAGCCACGGCTGCCGCAGCGACGAGAGCCATCGCTGAACTGGCGAAGCCCCTGTTCTTGTTCATTTCCAGCCTCCATTGACCTAGCGGCTACCGAGCCGTGTTGCGTCGTCCTCAAAGTAGGAATGGCATTCGTACTCGAGCAAGGTCGGGTACTGATCCGTGTTTCGATGCAGGTCCATGCGGATCGTCCAGGGCCTGGAGAAGGTCTTCGGATCGGTCATGGTCGCCTCGTACTGCATCACGTCGTTGCCAGTACGGGTGTAACGCTCCACTACCTTAAGCGCGGTGCTGTGATGGTCGCCCGAAGCGTCAAACCAGGTCTGATCGTTGAAATCGGCGACGTCGACCACGAGAGTATCGCCTTCCCAATGGCCGCGCGAATCGCCGTTCCAGAACTCGAGATCGCCGAAGTGGGTCTGCTTCCCCATGTAAATCGTGCGAACCATGTGGGCATACTCGGAAATGAACTGGATATATTTCTCGGTCTGGAAAATCTGGAACGGGAAATGGATGTAGGTGAAGCGCGGAACACCCGTCATGTAGCAATGGTTCATGGTGTCCAGCTGTTCCCGCTTATTCAGGTTGTCCAGTTGCTTCTGGCGGGCCGCCGGAAGATACGGGATCATGCCATCCGCCGGATCGACCACGAAGCTCTTGCCGGCCCGAATACCGGTGGCGGCGTTGTGAGCCTCCAGGCCGTCGGCAGCGGTGTTCCAAGCCTCCCAGATCCCTTGGAGATCGGCCTTGCCATCACCGGCGCGAGGGGCTGTATAGCCACCCTTAGCGCCGCCCTTGCCCCCGCCCTTGCCTTGGCCGGCAGCCGGGACCGGCGCGAGCCAGAGAGCCGCCACGGCCACTCCTGCGGCGACCATCAAGCCGGCGTATGAAACACCCGCAAACGAAGTTTTCATGTTAACGTTGCACTCCCTGAGCGCCTGGGCGCGAGTAAACAAGAGACGCGCCCCAAATCGGGACGCGTCCGCGAGGTATCCTCAAGAACCGTAATTACTTACCTTCGGTCGGACCTTCATTCGGGGGCCGGGATCCCATGGTGAACTTCACCCCGGTGGAGACGATGGTAACGCCGTTCGACCACATGTGGGGCGTACCGTCTTTGGCGGCCACGCCGGTCACCTCAATCATCTCGCCTTCCTTGAACATGTCCTTCCGCCAGCCGTTACGATACAAACCGTTGGGAGGAGGAGTTTCGGCAGCCCAGTTGGTCACTTTCCCATCCGGACCAACCACGTCGAAGTGTACCCAGGAATGGGGGTTAACCCAATCCAGCTTGGTGAATTTGCCCTTCAGCGTCAGAGGTTTGGACTGGTCATATTCCGCCGAGAAAGAGTGATGGGCGAGCATCGGTACCGCGGCGAGAAGCAGTGCACCCAGAGCCACCGCGGAGAATTTCATTTTCATCAAGGACACCTCCCGCATTCAAATCTAGCATAGGAAAAGACTACTGACTGAACGGCATTGGTTACAGCGACCCACCCAGGGTTCAGTGCTTCCAGCCAAGCGCTCGATCCAAGCTAATCGGACCGGCTCCCGCGGAACACAGCCAAAGATAAGTGAAGCAGTAGAGAACCGTAATCTCGCCTTGGTTAAGCAAAGGCCAGGGGCTGATCCAAATGTGCACCCGGAAATACGCCACCGCCATCTGCCCGCACAGGATAAATGCGGTGGGCCGGGTGAACAAGCCCAATATGATGAGTGCCCCGCCGAAGGTTTCCAGTACACCGGCAACTCCCATCATGGAAGCCAGTTCGGCCTTGTTGCCGCCGAGCCCTCCGAACGCACCGAAAAACTTCTGATAGCCGTGGAGCGAAAAAGTGAATCCGACGACGATACGCAACAGCGAACGCAGGTATGGCTCGAACGAGGAGACGGTATTGGATAGGCTCTTCTCAACAGGCATGGGTGCAACAATATCACATGCCCGCAGAATATGACTCACATTAAAGGATTACTGAAAGGACCGAAGTTCAACGGCCGGCATTCGACGGTGATCCCGGACGCGATCGTAGCAGTCGAAGCCGCGCGCGACTGCCAGCACGTGACCAAGATCGGCCTGGGCGTAATCACGCCGATCCGTTCAGGGCCGGAGCATCTGAAATTCACGCCGGTCAGCGGCGGCTTGAAAATGCAGGTTCGCGGCGCGCACGCGGTTCAAGTCTTTTGGCTGTACACGACTCGCCCGGAGGACGCGATCGAAGAAATTACGCGGAAGTGGCAGGCACGTTAGGTACGGGCTCGCCAGGAGCGAGGACCGCGTCCGCCATAGCACGCTTCAGTGCGGGAAGGCCTTCGCCGGTTACGCTCGAAATCTTAAAGAACGGGAGACCGCGATCGCGGGCCAGCTTTTCAAGCGACTCAACCCGCACCGGATCCTGTGCGGCATCGATCTTTGTTGCGACCACCATCATCGGCTTGTGCGCCAGATCATCCGAGAAGCTAGCGAGCTCGCCCATGACGACTTCGAAATCGTGCACCGGGTCGCGGCCGGTGGCTTCCGATACATCCACCAGGTGGGCCAATAGACGCGTGCGCTCGACGTGCCGCAGAAACTGGATGCCTAGGCCATGGCCCGTATGCGCGCCCTCGATCAGTCCGGGAATGTCGGCAACAACGAAGGTTCGGTGCTCGCCGCCGTCGGCGGTGACGACGCCCAGATGCGGCTCGAGCGTGGTGAAGGGGTAATCGGCAATCTTAGGTTTCGCGGCTGAAATACGCGAGATCAGGGTGGACTTGCCGGCGTTCGGGAAACCCACCAGCCCGACATCGGCCAGCAGTTTCAGTTCGAGCCGCAGCTTGCGTTCTTCGCCGGGACTGCCGTCCTCATGCTCGGTGGGCGCCTGATGCGTGGAGGTTGCGAACCGCGCGTTGCCTTTGCCGCCGCGGCCGCCTTTCGCGACGACAAAACGATCCCCAGGTACCGTAAAATCGTGCAGCACTTCGCCGGTTTCCCAATCGTAAACCACGGTTCCTACCGGGACGGCAACGTCTACGGACTCGCCTTCGCGGCCCCTGCGATTGCTGCCTTCGCCGTGACGGCCACGCTCGGCTTTATGTTCGGGATTGAAGCGAAGATGGAGGAGTGTATTGTAGTGCTGGCTGGCGACCAAGGTCACGTCCCCGCCGTAGCCGCCGTCGCCGCCGCTGGGACCGCCGCGAGGAACGAATTTCTCACGCCGGAACGCGAGGCAGCCGTTACCGCCGTCGCCGGCCTTAACCGTGATGATTACTTCGTCGATAAACATGTTGGAGTGGTACGAACAGAAACCGCTCCATCACTGTCGCGGCTCGGAATTATTCTGCGGCTTTGATGCTGACGAACTTGCCCGCCCGTCCGCGATCGCGGAATTCGATGATGCCCGGAATCTTAGCGAACAGGGTATCGTCCTTGCCCAAACCGACGTTGACGCCTGGCTTGATGCGGGTGCCGCGCTGGCGAACAATGATGGTGCCGCCAGTCACGAGCTGGCCGCCGAAGGCCTTCACGCCCAGCCGCTGTGCATTCGAATCGCGGCCGTTTTTAGAACTGCCTAAACCTTTTTTATGCGCCATGACAAATACTCCTACGCCAAAATCTCATTCACCTGAACACGCGTGTAATTCTGGCGATGCCCGATGGTGCGCTTGTATTGCTTCTTTCGCTTGAACTTGAAGACGATGGTCTTCTCGCCGCGGCCATGGGCGGTGATGGTGCCGGTTACGCGAGCCGCGCTCAGGGCCGAGCCCGCTTTCACCGCATCGCCATCCAACACCGCGATCACGCGGTCGAATTCAACCGCCGCGCCGACGGCGCCGGTCAGAGTCTCGACTTCAATCGACTCGCCTGGCGCGACGCGATACTGTTTACCACCGGTTTCAA
>Ga0105239_10007595_pt1 | contig 12427 bp, 9 predicted proteins | sample KBSC44metaG_FD_92761 | JGI IMG/M metagenome (GOLD analysis project Ga0105239, IMG submission 92761) | Corn rhizosphere microbial communities from Kellogg Biological Station, Michigan, USA - KBS C4-4 metaG | ecosystem: Host-associated > Plants > Roots > Rhizosphere > Soil | place: Michigan, USA...
GCTCGACGAAACCATCGCGCAACTGCCCGCCGATCTTTCCGGACGCATGGTGATCGTCGGCGCGGGCTATGCCGGCAAGGTCATCGTCCACGAAGCCAAGAAACGCGGCGCCGTCGCGCTCGATCTCGGCAGCGTGCTCGATTACTGGATGGGCGCCGCGACGCGGTCTTACCTCACTGTGCGTACAACGTCATAGGGAGGGCTGGATAGGCATCGTCCTTGGTGGCGATTCTTGCGGAACTAGGGGGCCCTTTTTGCTCTGTTAAGCATTATATTCTAGTAGTGGTAGCGTTGGCCGGGTGTTTCCGGCGCACTTGCCGAGGATTCTGATGGCTGCTACGAAAGCAACCCATGGTTTAACAAGATTCGGGGCGGGGCGGCATGGCTTGGTTGGACGGCGTCGGAGAGACGCTTCGCAGGAACATGCCTCGTGCTGCGTCGGGCATTCTCACCCTTTTCGCGATGGGCTTCGGTGCTCTTATGTGGCTGACAGGCGCCATGATCGTTGCGCTACCCACCACTTTGTTCAACTGGGATATACCTGGCTCCATCAGCGAATTCTTTCACAAGCCAATTCATCCCGCGACGGTGCTGTTGTTATGGATCATCGACGTAGTGATAGCAGTCGGAGTATTACGCGACAGCAAGGTCTTGAAATCGCTTTTGACTGGCAGACGCGCGGCAATGTGTTTTGCGGGCATCGGCGCATTCATATTCACGGGAATTCTAGTGCCGGGCTACTCGGCGAGCGGCCCCGCCCAGCATCCTTATGTTATGGTGACCATCGCACTTATAGGAATCCTTGTGCCTCGCGCACTGTCCTATACGCCCGCCGTGCGTCCACGCAGGTTCGGGGCCACCTGAAATCGGGAATATTCTAATGATTTTGCTGCTAATCTTTCTGGGTTCAATGTTGCTTTTGATCCGCTGGCTGTCGCCAATTCGTTATGCAGTGCATGCGGCAAGGGCTGATCATAATCCTCCCGATGTCCCGGTGAAGAGTCACTGGCTTTTTGCTGGCCTTGCGCGCGATGAGAAGGGAAGGGCTATTGATGTCCGTGACAAGTTCGTTGGACTTGTTGCTGGCAAGTCGATGGGTCGATACGGCCTTTCAGCCGGTGCTACGTTCGTCGCCGATGAATTGCGTGGTCTGAGTGTGCGTCGCCATCTAAAGATAGGCGACATTGTTGTGGTCGATGCGCCAGCGAAGGATTCGAAAGTTCGTTTTAGGCTTCGTTGCGTTCGAACAGTGCACTCAGACGATACAATCGAATTTGAAAACAGCCACGACGGTCGCGCACACAAACGGCGTCCCTTGTCAGAGGTGCGCGCCAAAGTACGCTACGTTTTTGATGGCGATGATGAAGTTGAGCCGACCGCAAGCCGACCTGCAAACGTGCGGGCATAGCTTTTACAAACAGCATTGCGTTCCGGCGCTACCTGATTCCGCGCAGTTTGCGCACGGTGGGGCGGAGGGCGTTTTTAGTGCGTTGCAGGAATCCCGTACGTGGCGTTGCGCCGCTCAATGCAAACGGCGCAGTGCCGTTCGCGACCGCTTCGTAGAGCGCGAGGTCTTCGGCGTTCTGCTCCAGCACGAGTGCACGGAAGGACGGCGTCACCTCGGCATCGTAACGCTCTGCATCAGGCGGCATCGACTCGACCGTGATCTTCTGCCATTCGAGCGCCGTGCAAAGCGCGCTCACGAACTGATCGAGATGTTCGGTGAACGCGACGCCGAGATAGCGCGTGTTGATGAACTCCAGCGCCATGCGCGCATCGGGATGCGAGCAGATGCGCCGGCATTGCAGCTCGCGGAAATAGGACGGCGTCTCGGCCGATGCGCGGCGATAGAATTCCTCCATCCCGCAGGCGAGCGCGAGCGCGTGATGGCGGTGCGTGTCCTTCTTCCGGATGAAATGATAGAGCGACACCGCGCGATAGACCGGATGGCGCAGCACCGCGATCGGGAACACGGGACGCTTCAGTCCATTGTCGCGGAAATCGAAATGGCCGGTGAAGGCGCGGAAGCCGTCGAGATCGGCATCGCTGAGGTCGGGCCACTTCTTCGCCTGGCCGACATTGAAATCGTTATAGACCCGGCTGCGGCCATAGACGGATTCGAGCACCTTGCGCCGGATGGTGTTGCCGCCGGTGCGCTGGGTGTGCGGATGGACGATGAGCGCGGAGGTATCCCGCGCGGCGGGCACAAGGATGGAATTGAGGAAATACGGGTTCACGGCTCGTCTCGCGGCGGGAAGCCTCGACCTTAATCAGGCCGCCGCCGCCGTGCAACGCAGGCCCGCATCGTTGACTTGAAGCCTCATTCCGCGCCAATTCAGTGCGTCCGCGCGCGATGACGCGCCGGGCCGGGAACGCGAGTGGCATGTCTCTTTTCGGCTTCAAGACGAAAGGTACCCCGGGCGAAAGCCATAACGCCAGGCTCGGCATTACCGGGCGCGAGATGCCGCCGATCACGATCATGGCGCCGTCGAGCGTGCGCTACTACAAGCTCCATTTTCTCGACGATGGCTTTCCGGCGCAGACGCGCAGCGACGGCAGCTATTACGAGCATCCGCTCTATCCGATCTACATCGCCGAGGAATATTTCCGCCAGCATGCGCGCCATGCCGATCCCGCGCTGGTCGAAGCGGCGAAGCTCGTCCTCGACGCGGCGCTGAAACGCGCGCAGCCGTTCCAGGATTCGCTCGTGTTCTGGTACGGCTCCGACGCCGGCGTCACGCGCGCCGCGCACAAGCATTATTCGGCGCTGACGCAGGCTTATTATGTCGGTGTGCTCGCGACGCTGCACGATCTGATCGGCCGGCGTTCGGGCTACAACAAGCTGGCGCGCAAATTTGCATCCAGCCTCGCGATCCCGGTGGGCGAAGGCGGCGTGATGCAGCAGCGCCCGCAGGGCAAGGGCATCGAGGAGCTTCCGCTGGCCATGCCGGAGCTTGTGCTGAACGGATGGCTCTCGGCGCTGACGCGCGTCGCGGCGTGGCCGAAGGTGTTGCAGCGCGCGGGCATGGGCGATTTCCTGAACCAGAATCTCGACCTGCTCGAATATCTCCTGCCGCGTTACGATATGCCGGCGCTGCAGAATTCGCGCTACAGCCTGTCGGGCTATGTTTATCTGCGTCTGACCGCGAGCGGCGGCACACACATCACCTTGCGTGATGCGTGCACAAGCTGGTCGGCGACGGAGAAATATGCGCTCGGCACGGGAAGCGCCTATCGCTGGTCCAACTTCCTGCTCGAAGACGACATCAAGGCGAATGTAGACGGAAGCTTCACCGGCAAGAGCAAATCGCTGCGCGCCAATCTGGTTCTCTCGCAACTCGCCGGCGAGAACGCGTTCGAATTCGTCGCCACCGCAAACAAGAAGACGGATGTACGCGTGGAGATGATGGTGGGAGAATATTCGCCGCTCGCGACCATTCCGCAAGCGACGAAATGGGTGACGCTCGAAACCGTGCCGATGGGCGCCGAACCGCGTGACTATCACATCGGTATCGGCGCACCGCACACCGATCTGATGGGCTATCCCACGAATTTCCAGAAGAGCTTCGACGGCCAGAACCGCAATGTCTATCATTTGATCCACATTAAGGCGCTGCATCAGCTTTCCAAGTTTCAGGACCGCCCGATCTTCTCCGGCATGGCGAAACGCTGGGCCGGTTATGTCGCGCATTGGAAGGACAATCCGCATTATGCGCGTTTCGGCGCGCATGATTACAGCGACAAGGTCCCGCGCGCACTGCGACGCTATCTGAGGGGTGCGGACGATGAGCACTAAGAAGAGCAGCGGCTTGCGTTCGGCGATGGATTTCGTGCTGCGCTCGAACACGTGCAACAAGGTGATGTCGCGCGTCACCGGCGGCGCGCAAAGCCGAACCTATGAGATCGATCTGCCGCCGGGCTATCCCGCGTCGCGCGTCAGCGTCACGCTCAGCCTGTCGAGCGTGAAAGACATCGCCAACCTCGAATTCTGCGAGCATGTCGTCGATGCCGACGGAAAGGCGACCGACATCGTGCTGGCCTCCACCTTCAACGGCTTCGCGATCTCGCGCGATCTCGGCGCAACGTGGAAGCCGGTCACAATCAAGGGCTATGAGAATTTCCGCGTCCTGCATGCGAAATGGCTCGGCCATGGCGAGGTGTTTCTTCAGGCGGTGCCATCGCGCGAGGAAGCGGCGCGGGCGAGGACGATCACGCTATTGGTCGTGAACGAGAACGGCGATGCCGCCGCCGCGCATGAGATTCAGGGCTGTCCGTGGCATGGCTGCCGCTCGGTCGACATGGCGAATGGCGTGCTGATGTTCGCCGAATATCCTTACGAAGACGAAGACACCGAAGCCGATGGACGGCTGCGCAGCCATGTCTATCGCTCGCGCGACCGCGGCCGAAGCTGGGAGATCGCCAACACCGCGCGCCGCGTGCGTCATTATCATTTTCTACAGGCGCGTCCCGGCCATCCCGGCGAATGGTGGCTGACCTCGGGCGACGAGCCGGAAGAGTCCAATATCTGGGTCTCGACCGACAATGGCGACGAATGGCGCAACGTCACGCGACGCTTCGACATGATGGTGGACATCGCGGGCGCATCCTATCCGCGCTCGCTGTTCCGGCTGACCGATCTCGCCTGGCATGGCGACGAGGTGATCTGGGGCACCGATGACGACCTTCGCGGCACCAGGGGCACCGAACCCGGCGCGCGCGTGTTCCGAAGCGATTGCACGGGCGGTTCTCTCGAACCGTCCATCGTCGACCGCGTCACCTGGCCGGTGCGCAATGTGATCGATATCGGTGAGTTTTTCATCTTCACCACCCAGAGCGGCGGCGGGAAACTGAAAGGTCCCGACGAGAAGAAGCCCGGCGTATTCCTGATGCCGAAGAACCCCATCGCCGATGCGCCGGGGCTGGTGCATCTCTTCGATATCGATACGCGGCCGACCGGCCGCACCGGCTTCACCTATTCGCGCGCCAGCCGCGCGGCGAAAGACGGCACCTTCTTCACCTTCCGCGCCAGCACTGACGCGTTCCCTTATGGGCACAAGGTGCTGAGGTGGGATGTGAGGTTTTCTTGATTTCGCTTGTTGGAAAATTTCCTATTGCTCAAAAATCGCTATCAGTTCCGATGCGAAATAGTATCGGGGTCTATTGTAGTGTGGGTTTAGTTTCAAAATCTTGTATTGCACGAGCTTTTCGAGATTGTTTTTTGTAGCACGATAGCTTGTTCCGGTCAGAGCGCGCGCTAGCGGAACAGATGTAATAGGTTGTCCAAACAAAGCATCAACAATCTGAACCAAGAGCGCAGAAGAGCGGGCTTGCTGACACCTTTCAATGTATTGGCTGTGAAGAGTCTTGATCTTGTCGATGGTCTCGATAGTTTTTGTGCAGGATGCAACAACGGCTTTTAGAAAGAACTCAATCCACTTGTCCCATTCCCCTCTCTGCGACACAGAGAGCATCAGGTCCACGTATTCGTCTTTGTTGTCCTCAAAGTACTGGCTGATATAAAGCAGGGGCTCCGGCATCAATTCTCGTTGTTTGAGAATGATTGGGATCAATAGCCTGCCAACACGCCCATTGCCGTCCGGGAACGGATGAATGGTCTCGAATTGATAGTGGGTCAATGCGAGGAATACCAAAGGCGGCAAGTTGGCATAATTCTCCTTATTCAGGAATTTATCTAGTGCATCCATGCATTCCAGATGAATTGGTGGCGGGGGAGGAATAAAGCGAGCTTTCGCGATGTCGCGTTGTTTGCCAATGAAGTTCTGAGCAGTTCTAAATTCTCCCGGCGTGAAATGTCCGCGTCGAGCTCGTGGTACGTGCCGAAGCAACGTTTGATGGAGTTCGAGAATCAATCTACTCGAAACCGGCAGGTCCTTTAGACGCTCTATTCCCTGTCTAAGCGCTCTTACGTAATTCAGGACTTCCAGTGTATCCGAAGATCTGTGCGCTTCTTGATTGTCTGCGCCGGCCTCAAGAAGGAGAAGTTCGGGCAGTGAAGTAAACGTGCCTTCGATATTGGATGAGGCGATAGCTTCACTCCGCTGAAGGGGCCTGATCAAGAGATACGGATTGTGAAGGTAGGCTCCGATACCTCGCAATTCGCCCAATTTTTGGTCTGCTTCGGATAGCAGCCGGTGGTATTTTCGAGTGTCAATTTCGGGTGGGAGCGGCGCAGGCACGAATGCCTTTTGGCCGCCTATTGTTGTTACAAGTTTTCCGGCTTTTGGCGCCTTGAAGTCGTTGGGGTCCATAACCGCCCTTTTGGGTAACTGGAGCGGCCTTATTATACTCAAGAGCCACTAAAGTATAATGAAATGGTTTCAAGTATACTTAGAAGGCATAAAAGTTCACAAACTTCTCTTAACTGACCACCAGATGTTGGGCAGCGAGAGGCCTAAGCGCCTAGGAAGCGCCCGTACGACTTCTCTTCGTTCAGCTCCGACCCCAGCAGCTTGTTGATCGCGCGCTTTATCGCCGCACGTTCGTCGTTGTTTTGATAGACCGCGCGCGCGAGTCTCACGAAGCTCTCGCCGAAATCGCCGCGGGTTTCGTGGCGGCGGATGTCGTTCTCGATGTCCCAAAGCGTTTCGTTGATGGCTTTCAGTTTCGCGAACAGGGCATCGAATTCCGCCGAGCGCGTGATCGCGCCGAATAGCGCGGCTTCGAGCAGTGCATGCTCCTTGCGCACGTTCGCGACCTGCGCGGGATCGGCGATGCGCTCGCTCTTGATCGCGAGGATGGTGAGCTTGTCGGCGGCTTCGCCATAGGAGACGGGAACGGTGACCGCGCGCATCACGCCGCCACGCTGATCTGCATGCGCTCGAGCAATGCCGTCTCGACTTCATCGACCGTGATGTCGGCGATGCAGCGGCATTGTCCCATCCCGAAGCCTTCGGGATCGTGCAATTCACAAGGCGAGCAATCCTTGTCGAGCACGATGGCGGTGGTTGCGGGGCCGAGCGGCAGCCGCGTCTTGGCGCAGGTCGGCGCGAACAATCCGATCACCGGAAGGCCGAGCGCGTTGGCGATGTTCATCACGCCGCTGTCGTTGGAGACGAAATGGCTGCAATCCAGCATCGAACGGCACATCGCCTCGATCGTCGAGCCGGTGCGGTTCTCGGTGCCCTCGACATATTCGCTGGCGATGCCGAACGACGCGACGCGGATGCCGCGGCGCCGCAGCCGCCGCGTGAGCTCGGGATAATGCGGCCAGCGCTTGATTGTCCATATGCCGGGCTTGGAGCCCGCATGGATGCCGACCAGCATCTCATTGGGCCTGTCCCAGCTGAGATCGCCGCAGAAATAATGGCGCGCATCGGCCTCCTTATATGGGATGCCGAGAAGCTGTCTGGCGGCTTCGAGATTGTGCAGCGTCTCGTGCAAGCCGTCGGCGCGGAAGCTCTCCCAGTCGCGCGCCCAGACCACATTGGCGCAATTGAACGCCACGCGGGCCTGTCCGAAGGAATGCGTGACGAATACCGTGTCATAGGCGCGGCGCAGCACCATCTGCTTCAACCCGAACACCGCGTTCACATAATCGGGATTGTGCATCACGAAGAGGCTTTTGGGATGCTCTTCCGCGACCACGACATCGACGCGCGCGCCGATATGCCTGGCGATATTGGCGATCATTGGCGTGGTGTGCAGCATGTTGCCGAGGCCAGAGCCCACGGCGACGAGGAAGCGCGCATCGCCGGCGCCGACGAGATTGTCGAGGGCCTTGCCCTGCGCGGCATAGGAATAGCGCGTGGAATTCTCCAGCGCCTTGTCCTGGCGTTCGCGGTAATAGTTGGGATCGTTCAGGAGCTGTGCGATCTCCGCCGCCCACAAATTCGGATCGTTCGGAAGCACCACGCCGCTGTGCTCGAGCAGATAGGGTACATTGCCCTGATCCGATCCGATCACCGGCTTCTCATAGCGCTGCGCCTCGATGCAGACGCGGCTGAAGGATTCCTTGAAGCGATAGCTCGGCACCACGACGACGGCCGCGTTGCTGTAGATCGGGTCCATGTCCGCGACGCGGTCGATGGCCGTCACATTCGTCACGCCGGCCGCTTCGTAGGCATGGATGGCGTCGGCGAGCGGCGACTGGCTCGCGATCGCGACAAAGGGCACGTCGGGCAGAAGCGCCGCAACCTTCAGGATCAGGTCATAGCCCTTTTCGGCGTTCGTATTGGTCAGGAGAACGTAATTCGAAACGGGCAGGGGCATGGCGCGATGGAATATCCCGAACAAAGCGGGAGTCTACCGGCCCGGGAACGGCAAATCCATCCTTGGGGTTTGCCCGTCCACTCATATCATGGCCCGCATTCGCGGGCCATCACACGTTTTTTTAAGCGGGCACGATCAGAACGCACCCAGTCTCAATCGTCGCTCTTGTCGTCGTCGGTGGTGTCGCGATTGCGGCGTCCGCCGCCGCGGTGGCCGCGGGCTTCCACCGCCGCTTTGCAGTCGGCGGAGATTTCGCTCAGGTGACTCTCAAGGCAGGTGCGGCGGTCGCGGCCGGTCTGGTCGGCGGCGCAGAATTTCTCGAGATCGTCGCGGCATTCGCGGCGCAGGCCATGGCGCTGGCCGTTGCGTTCCCCGCGCTCCTCCTGACGGCGCTCGTGATCGCCGGCGCGGAAAATCTTTCCGGGATGCGGCTTGCAGGCGATCATGGGCAGACAGGCGAGGCAGGCGAGAAGGAGTGTGGCTTTTCTCATGGTCAGGCTCGAACGTGCGGGGGTGATGTTTCCGTCGGAGAGATAGAGACAACGTAACGCATCATGGCGCAAAGGGCTGCACCTGCATGGCGGCCACATTACGCTTGCGTGACACAGGGATTCGCCCCCACGCGACTGCATCCTCTGTGCATAAAACTTCAAGAGGGATTTCAAGGCCCTAGGTCTTGGGTTTTGCTTGCTCTGCCCCGAAGGACCGGGGTAAAACCCGCGCCTAACGCGCTTTTTCGGCGCCGGGCTGTCATCGCTGCGAAATCAAGGGGCGGACGAGCGGATGCTTTTGGAAATCCTTCGACGCCACGCGGCCAAGGCGGCATGGTTGATCTGCCTGTGCCTGCTCGGCGGCGCTGCCACCGCGCAGACGCTCGGCACCTCCGACATTCAAAGCATCCTGCAGGGCGTTGCGCAGAACCCGCCGACGCAGCCGGCACCCCCGCCGAGCGCGCCGCTCGCGCCTTCGACGCAGACCATGCAACCCGTGACCGCACCGGCACCGAGCACCGTGACCTCGGGCCTCGAGCAGCAATTCAGCGCGCGCGCCGGCGTCAGCCTGAAACAGTTCGGCTATGACACATTCGGCGTCGGCGGCGCGGTGACGGCGACGCAGACCGGCGCAGTGCAGGACAGCTACATCCTCGGTGTCGGCGACCAGGTCCAGGTCGTGATGGTCGGCCATGAGAATGCGACCTATGTCGTCACCGTCGATCGCGACGGCCGCATCATCCTGCTCAATCTGCCGCCGGTTTCGGCTGCGGGACGGACCCTGGGCGAAGTGCGCGCCGAGCTGTCGCAGAGAATCGCGAGCCAGTTCCTCAATACCAAGAGCTTCATCTCGCTGGGTACCATCCGCCAGATCGCCGTTCTCGTCACCGGCGAGGTCAATTCGCCCGGCATGCGCACATTGACTTCGCTCAACACCGCGATCGATGCGCTGATGCTCTCGGGCGGCATCAAGAAGACCGGCTCGCTGCGCGGCGTCTACATCATGCGCGGCGCGCGGCGCATTCCGCTCGATCTCTATTCGATTATCAATCGCGGCACGATGACCGGCGTCGGCCCGCTGACCGAAGGCGACCGCATCGTGGTGCCGCCGATCGGCGGAACGGTCGCGATCACCGGCCTCGTCAGCCGCCCCGGCATCTATGAATTGCCGCAAGGCTCGTCGCGCATGGGTGCGCGTGCGCTGATGGAACTGGCCGGCGGCATGCAGATCGCCGGCGCCAAACGCCTCACCAAGCTCGAATTGCAGGCCGATGGCCGCACGCGGATGGTGTCGCTTCCGTCCGAAGGCAGCGTCGCCAACGGCGAAGTGCTGTTCGTCGATGCCAACCGCTCGTCGACCTCGGCGCGCGTCAGCCTCGACGGCGCGGTGACGGTGCCCGGGGTCCACGCACTCGGCAACACCTCGACGCTGTCCGGCCTGCTGCGCGATCCCGACGATCTCAATCCGAGCGCCTACACGCTGTTCGCCGTGATCGTGCGCCATGACCCGAAGTCGAACTTCATCAAGATGATCCCGTTCTCGGTGAAGGGCGTTTTCGACGGCACAGAAAATCTCAAGCTCATCGACAACGACGACGTCTATGTGTTCTCGACGACTGAAATTCAGAACCTCGCGACCGCCGCGGCTACCGCGCTCTACAAGGCGTCGCAGCCTCCGGGGGTCGCCGAACTGACGCAGACGCAACAGCAGAACGCGGTCGTGCCGCCTTCGACGAATACGCCATCGTCGCCCACAGCGCCGAGTGCGCCGCAGCTCGCCCAGATGGCGACCTTGGCATCGAGCCAGCCCACGGTGTCCGGCGCGCCGGCAGGCACGTCGAATCAGGCGCAGACGACGGCCGGCGCCACGCTGCTCGGCGGCGGCGGCGACAGCAGCACGGCTTCGAGCATCGGCCCGAACTCCTTCCCGCAGCCGATCAACAATCTCGCGCAGAATTTGGGCGTCAACCCCGGCGCGTTGGTCAATCTGGCGAGCGATTATCTGGTGTGGGTGAACGGCGAAGTCCTCAATCCGGGGCCCTTGCTCGCACAGAGCGGCACGAGCCTCGCCGCGATCCTCGAAGCCGCTGGCGGATTGCAGCGCCAGGCCGATCTCTCCGGCGTTTCCGTCACCTCGACCGAGATCGATGCCAATCGCGGCACCTCGCGCACCTTGCGCAATGTCTATGCGCAGTCCCAGACCGATTTCGCGAAGGTCTCTCTCAGGCCGTTCGATTCGGTTTCGGTGCGGCCGGTGTTCTCCGACCGCGTCGGCGAGAGCATCACGCTGAACGGCCAGGTCCGCTATCCGGGCACCTATGAGATCACGCGCGACGAAAGGCTGTCCTCCGTGATCGCGCGCGCCGGCGGGCTGACCGACGAAGCCTATCCCTATGGCGCCGTCTTCACGCGCCAGAGCGCGGCGGTCGCCGAAGCCCAGGCCAACAAGCGCGAAGCGCAGATGCTCAACAGCCAGATCGTGACGCTGGCATCGCAGCCCACGACCAGCACGACCGGACCGCCCAATCTCAGCTATCTTCAAACCATGGCGCAGACACTGGCCAACCAGCCGACGATCGGGCGCATCTCGGTGACCATCGATCCGGCCGTGCTGCTTGCGCACCCCGACCGCGATCCGCTGATGGAGACCGGCGACGCTATCTACATCCCCAAGCGCCCCTCGACGGTGGCGGTGACGGGTGAGGTGCTCAATGCCGGCGCCTTCGGGTACAAACCCGACATGACGCTCGACGACTATGTCGACATGGCAGGCGGCGAGACCGACGCGGCCGAAGACAGCATGATCTTCGTGATCATGCCGGACGGCACCGCGATCCCGTCGCATTCGAGCTGGTGGTCGTTCGGCGGCGCCACGCGCATCCCGCCGGGATCGACCATCGTCGTGCCGCGCGACCCGCAGCCGTTCAACTGGACGACGTTCCTCGCGACCTATACCGACATCCTGAGCAAGGTGGCGATCACGGCGGCGTCGCTGGCGGTGATCAACAAGAACTAGGCGGCGGGCCTTCTGATCTTCGCGGCCAGCTTGATCTCGTCGAGCATCTGCGCCGCGAACTTGTCGCGGCTGAAATCGTCGGCGAGCGCGCGGCAGCCGGACTGCATCGAGGCCGCAAGTCCCGGCTCGTGCCGCAATCTCTCGATGGCGCCGACCAGCGCATCGACGTTTTCCGGTTCGACCGCCAGGCCCGCGCGATGCTCGACAACGAGATCGGCTGCGATTCCTTCGGCACCGATCACGATCGGGCGCTCCATCGCGGCTATCTCGAAGATCTTCGACGGCATGGTATCGCTGAGTTGCGCGGTGCGCTTGAGCGGGACCAGCAGCACATCGCAGCAGGCGATATGGTCCGGCACTTCGGATGCCGCCACAGTGCGTACGAAACGTACATTGTCGAGCTTGAGCTGTTTGGTCATGCGCAACAGCGAGAGGTGCTGCGCGCCGTCGCCGACAAAGAAGAATGTCGCCTTTCCGCGAAGCCTGTCGGCTGCGTTCAGCACGGTTTCCAGGTCGTGCGCGAGCCCCTGGGTTCCGATGTAGCCGACGACGAACTGGTTGCTGAGGCCATGCTGCTCCATCAGCGCCTGCGGCCGCGGCCTTGGCGAGAATTGCGCGGCGTCGACGCCGTTGGGAACCACGCCGATCTTGGCGCCCGGAACCCCGCGGGCGATGAGGCGCTCCCGCAAGC
>Ga0105239_10007601_pt1 | contig 12420 bp, 10 predicted proteins | sample KBSC44metaG_FD_92761 | JGI IMG/M metagenome (GOLD analysis project Ga0105239, IMG submission 92761) | Corn rhizosphere microbial communities from Kellogg Biological Station, Michigan, USA - KBS C4-4 metaG | ecosystem: Host-associated > Plants > Roots > Rhizosphere > Soil | place: Michigan, USA...
CCGGTTGCGGACCGCACGCTGCGGCACACGCGCGAGGTGGAGTTCGTCGTCTACAAGGAGGCGCAGGGCCAGGCCCGGGTACCGGGCGGGCGCGACGCTGTGCCCGCGGCCGCGAATCGCGGCTCGGTGTGCTTCGACAACCTCACCCTGACCGCGCGGCCTCCCGAAGCCGTGCCCACGCCTGCGCCTACCGCCAACGCGATTTTTGAGGAGCGGGCGAAACACGTGCGTCGTGGCCTCTATCCCCGTGGCTTCTCGGGCGAGCAGTCGTACTGGACGATCGTCGGTGTGGATGGCGGCAGCCGCGATTCCGCGCTCATCTCCGAGGACGGCGCGGTGGAAGTCACCCGCGGCGGCTTCTCCCTCGAACCGTTCCTGATCGATCGCGGCGCGCTGGTCACATGGGCCGACGTCACCACCACGCAGTCGCTGCGTGACCGTTACCTGCCGCTGCCGTCCGTGCAGTGGACGAAGGGCGACCTTGCGCTCACCACCACCGCCTTCGCGCAGGGCGCCGCCGGTGCCTCGCAGCTGGTGGTCGGCTATCGCGTGGACAATGCGGGAGACACCGCGCGTGACATCACGCTCGCCTTGGCCGCGAGGCCCTTCCAGGTCAACCCGCCCACGCAGTTCCTCAATGCGCCGGGCGGCACCAGCCCGATCCACGACCTCGCCTGGGACGGCCATGCGCTGGTGGTGAACGGCACGCGCAAGGTCGTGCCGTTGCAGGCGACGACGGCCTTCGTCGCCAGCGGCAATACGCCAAAGATGCTCAGCGAGCGACTCGATGCGGGTGAGCGCCCGGCGACACGCTCGCTACACGCCGACGACGGCTTCGGCCAGGGCGCCCTGCTGTACGACGTGCATGTGCCGGCCCACGGCCATGTCGACCTGGGCCTGGTGATTCCCGTGAAGCAGGACGACGACGTCCCGCTGCCGGCGGACGCCGGCCACTGGCTGGCCAGCCATGCCGATGCCGTGGCGGCGCTATGGCGCGACAAGCTGGATCGTGTGTCGATACGCGTGCCGGCGCAGGCCCAGCCGCTGGTCGACACGATGCGCAGCGGTGTCGCGCAGATCCTCATCTCGCGTGACGGCCCCGCGTTGCAGCCGGGTACCCGCTCGTATTCGCGCACCTGGGTGCGCGATGGCGCGATGATGCTGGAGGGCCTGCTGCGTACCGGCCACGAAGACGTCGCGGGCGAGTTCATTCGCTGGTATGCACCACACCAGTTCGCCAACGGCAAGGTGCCGTGCTGCGTCGACGCGCGTGGGTCGGATCCTGTACCCGAGAACGACAGCCAGGGCGAACTGATCTTCAGCGTGGCCGAGCTATGGCGCTACACGCACGATCGCGCCACGCTGGAAAGCCTGTGGCCGCACGTGGTGCGCGCCGTCGACTACATGGAAACGCTACGCACCGGCGAGCGGCAGGCCGGGCGGTTGCAGGGTCCCGACCGATCGCTGTACGGCCTGATGCCGGCGTCGATCAGCCACGAAGGCTATTCGACCAAGCCGATGCATTCGTACTGGGACGATTTCTGGGCGCTCAAGGGCTACGACGATGCGGTGGCGCTGGCCGGCGTGCTCGGGCAGACCGATCGGCAGACGGCGTTCCGTGCCTCGCGCGACCAGTTCCGCGACGACCTGCATGCGTCCATCGCCGCGGCGGTCCGCGAGAAAGGCATCGACTTCATTCCCGGCTCGGCCGAACTGGGCGACTTCGACGCCACCTCCACCACGATTGCCCTGTCGCCGGGTGGCGAGCAGGCGCGGTTGCCCAAGGCCCTGGTGGACGCCACGTTCGAGAAATACTGGCGGGCCTTCGTGGCGCGACGCGACGGCAGCATGGCCTGGAAGGACTACACGCCCTACGAGCTGCGCACGATCGCCAGCTTCGTCCGCCTCGGCTGGCGGGACCGCGTGGGCGACCTGATCGCCTTCTTCTTCGCCGACCGGCGACCGCAGGCCTGGAACCAGTGGGCCGAAGTGGTCGGGCGGGACCCGCGCGAGCCGCGCTTCGTCGGCGACATGCCGCACGCGTGGATCGCCTCGGACTATGTCCGTTCCGCACTCGACCTGTTCGCCTACGATCGCGCATCCGACGAGTCGATGGTGCTCGCGGCGGGGGTGCAGCCGGCGTGGCTGGCCGGCGACGGCATCGCGCTGCGCGACCTGCGCACGCCCTACGGACGTCTCGGCTATACGTTGAAAGCCACCGGCGGAAAGGCCACGCTGACGCTGACCCAACCGATAGACCCTCCCGGCGGCCTGGTGCTCTCGTTGCCGTCGGGCGAGGTGAAGCTGCGGCGGGGCGTCACGACGTACACCGTGCCGATGGAAGCCACCGGCACGGCCACGAAGCCGCCGCGCTCCTAGTGCGTGGCGACCCGGGTGCGCAGCAAGGCATCCACCGCCTGCTGCCACTCGAGTGACCCGGGCGCCGACTGCGGCGCCTCCTGGCCAAGCTTCGCGTTCACGGCCTGGTTCCAGGCCGGCGTATCCGGTCGCGGGCCATGGCCGTCGTCACTGACCGCCAGGGTCTTGTCCACCCAGGCGTACCACCCGGGGGAACCCAGCGCAGGGTTCGCCGGCGCATTCTTGCCGGGTGCCGGCGTGGCATCGGCAGCGGCCGACGACGCCGCAGGCGGCGCGGCGGCGGAGCCCGCGTCAGGCGACGCGGGCGAGCAGGCGGCGATGATGAGCGCCGCGGTAATGGGCACGACCGTGAGCAAAAAGCGCATGGGCAATGAATTCCTCGCGAATGCGTAGGAGGCCGATGCTAGCGATGGCATCCGGTCTGAAGGCTAAACGGCCCGGGGAACTTAACCGGGCCGTTCAGTTTCAGCCGAGGCGATCAGAATTTCCCTGCACGGAAATCGGCGATCGCCTCGTGGATCTGCGCCTGCGTATTCATGACGAACGGGCCGTAGCGCGCCACCGGTTCGCGCAGCGGACGACCTGCCACGACCAGGACGCGGGTGGCCTCGGCGGCCGCAAGGCTCAAGGTGTCACCCTCGCTGAGCACCGCCAGTTCGCTGCGTGCCAGCGACTCGCCGGCCACCCGGGCGTCGGTGCCGTCGAACACATAGGCGAACGCGCTGTGCCCGGCGGGCAGGCCCAGGTCGTAGTGCGCGCCAGCGTCCAGCGCGATGTCCAGGTACACCGGCTGCGTGGCGATACCGGCCACGGGGCCGCTGACGCCTTCCAGCTCACCGGCAATCACGCGTACGGTCACGCCGTGCGCCGGCTGCACCACCGGGATGTCGCCCGGCGGGATGTCCTGGTAACGCGGCGCGGTCATCTTGTCCGCGGCCGGCAGGTTCACCCACAGCTGGAAGCCCCACATCAACCCGGCCTCCTGCTGCGGCATTTCCGAATGGACCAGGCCGCTGCCCGCGGTCATCCACTGCACGCTGCCGGGACCCAGGTCGCCGCGATTGCCCTGGTTGTCGCCGTGTTGCATGCGCCCGGCGAGCATGTAGGTCACGGTTTCGAAGCCGCGGTGGGGATGATCGGGAAAGCCTTCGATATAGTCCCCGGCCTGGTCGGAACGGAATTCGTCCAGCAGCAGGAACGGGTCCAGCATGTCCAGCGCCGGCTGGCCGATCACACGCTTGAGCTTCACGCCGGCGCCGTCGGCGGTGTCCATGCCGCGAATGCGGCGCGCGATGGTTCGTTGGGTCATGACGTTACTCCGGTGTCGATGCCCACCAAGATGCCGGTTGTCGGGCACCAGACCAAGCCTCGTGGGGCGAACGATCCGTTTCGCCCGTGTGGTCAGTGCACCCAGTGGCCGGAACGCTGGCGGGGTGGGCCGTCTTCGGCCTCGCTGCGCGGGCGGGTCATCGCCTTGAGCTCGTCTTCCGTGGGGCCGTTGGTGCGCCAGTATTCGCCCACCGCATTGAGCACCTCGGGCAGCTGGCCCAGGCACTCGTCGTATTCCTCGTCGGTGAGTTTCTCGAACTCCGCATCGGCCTGCAGCACGCCTTCGTCGACCGCCAGCGCCATGATGGGGCCGAGCAGCTGCATCAGGGTGGGGTCTTCGGCCAGCCGCGTTTCCCACAGCTGCGCACGCATGTCGATGCCACGGCTGAAGCCTTCGCACCAGCCGCCCGCCGACAGCATGGGGCCTTCGTCGGTGTCGATCTCGCCGAGGATCGGCTCGTAGGCGTCGACGTCCAGTTCCGCGCTGATGGAATCGTTGAGCTGGGCCAGCAACGCCAGCACGGCGTTGCCTTCGTCTTCATCCTCGAAGGCGTCGTGCAGCACCTCGTGCAGCCATTCTTCCGGCTTCACTTCGAGCGGCCCGATGGCGATGGCCGAGAGCAGGCCATGCACGCCGTCGAGCATCAGGTCGCCGTCGTTGCCGTGGGCGCGCAGGTAGATGTCGAGTTTTTCGAGTTCGGCGTCGTCCAGTGAACGCGGCCATTCGGATTTGGGGGTATTCAAAGCTGCAGCTCCAGCACGACGGGCGCGTGGTCGGACGGTTGTTCCCACTTCCGCGGCGCCTTGTCGACGATCGACGAGGTGGCCAGGGATTTCAGCGCATCGCTGATCAAGATGAGGTCGATCCGCAGGCCCATGTTGCGGCGGAAAGCCGCCTGCCGGTAGTCCCACCAGCTGAAAAGGCCGGCGTCCTCGTTGAAGAGACGGAAGCTGTCATGCAGGCCGATATCGAGCAGGGCCTGCAGGGCGGCGCGTTCCGGCGGCGAGCAGAAGATGTCCTCACCCCAGGCCACCGGGTCGTAAACGTCGCGGTCGTCCCGGCAGATGTTGAAGTCGCCCAGGACCACCAGTTTCTCGTGGCGGGCACGCTCGCCTTCGAGGAAGTCGCGAACCCGCGCCAGCCATTCGAGCTTGTAGGTGTATTTTTCGTCGCCCAGCGCCTTGCCGTTCACCACGTACAGATCGACCACGCGGATATCGCCGACCGTGGCCGCCAGGATGCGGCGCTGGGGATCGTCCAGGCCCGGGATATCGGTGACGACATCGGCCAGTTCGCCCCGTGCGAGGAGGGCGACGCCGTTATAGGTTTTCTGCCCGGAGAACACCGAGCGATAGCCCATCGCGGCGATCTCGTCGACGGGGAATTTATCGTCGGTGAGCTTGGTTTCCTGCAGCGCGACGATATCCGGCTGCACCTCGGCCAGCCATTGCTGGAGGTGGGGCAGGCGAACCTTGAGCGAATTGACGTTCCACGAAGCGATCTTCATGGCGCCATTGTAAAGGAAAGCCGCGCGGCGCCATGACGCCGCGCGGGGCCGTGCGATCAGGCCAGGCCGTAGCTGCGAAGCAGGGCGTCCGGCCGCGGCTCGCGACCGCGGAAGGCCACGAAGGAGGCCAGGGCCGGCCGCGTGGAGCCGACCGCCAGCACTTCCTTGCGGAAGCGCTCGCCCGTGGCCCGGTCCAGCACACCGGCCTGTTCGAAGGGTTCGAACGCGTCCGCGGACAGCACTTCGGCCCACAGGTAGCTGTAATAGCCGGCCGAATAGCCACCCGCGAAGACATGGGTGAAGGCGTGCGGGAAACGCTGCCATGCCGGCGGATGCAGCACGGCCACTTCATGGCGCACCTTCTCCAGGACATCCAGGGGGCGCGCGCCCACCGCCGGGTCGTAGTCCCGGTGCAACAGGAAATCGAACAGGCCGAATTCCAGCTGGCGGACGAGGAACAGGCCGGCATGGAAGTGCCGCGCGTCGAGCATCCGCTGGTACAGATCGTCCGGCAGCGGCTCGCCGGTCTGGTAATGCCGGGCGAATTCGCGCAGGGCGTTGCGATCCCAGGCGAAATTCTCCATGAACTGGCTGGGCAGCTCCACGGCATCCCACTCCACGCCCTCGATACCACTGATCGAGGGAATATCCACCTCGGTCAGCATGTGGTGCAGCCCGTGGCCGAATTCGTGGAACAGCGTGAGCACGTCGTCGTGGGTAAGCAGGGCCGGCGCGCCGTCGGTGGGCGGCGGGAAGTTGCAGGTGAGGTACGCCACCGGCAGCTGCAGTTCGTCACCGTCGCGGAAGCGCGACACGGCCACGTCCATCCAGGCACCGCCGCGCTTGCCCGAGCGGGCATACATGTCGAGGTAGGCCCCGGCGAACACCGTGCCGTCGGCGTTCACCACGTCGTAGTACTTCACGTCCTTGTTCCAGGTATCCACGTCATCGCGCGGCGTGAAGCGCACGCCATAAAGGCGCTCCACCACCATGAACAGGCCGTCGATGGCGGCCGACGCCGGGAAGTACGGTTTGATCTGTTCCTCGTCCAGCGCATAGCGCTGCTGGCGCAGGCGCTCGGCGGCGAAGCCCACATCCCAGGGCTCGAGGTTGTCGATCTTCAGTTCGTCGGTGGCGAAGCGGCGCAGTTCGTCCAGTTCCTTCTTCGCCACCGGCTTGGCACGGGCCGCGAGGTCGCGCAGGAAGGTCAGCACCGCCTCGGTCGAGGTGGCCATCTTGGTCGCCAGCGACTCTTCGGCCGCATTGGCGAAGCCGAGCAGTTGCGCGGCCTCGTGCCGTAGCGCGACGATTTTCTCGATGCGCACGGAGTTGTCGAACTTGCCCTTGTCCGGCCCCTGGTCCGACGCGCGGGTCTGGTAGGCGTAGTACACGGCCTCGCGCAGGTCGCGGTTCTCGGCGTAGGTGAGCACCGCCTGCACGCTGGGTTGCTTCAACGTGACCAGGTAACCGTCGAGTTTTTCCTCGCGGGCGTATTCACGCAGCACGGCGCGTCCGGAAGCGGGAATGCCCGCCAGGTCGCGCTCGTCGGTGATGTGCTTGTGCCAGGCCTCGGACGCATCCAGCACGGCGTTGGAGAACTCGGTGGTGAGGCGGGACAGCTCCACGCCGATCTCGCGGAAGCGCGTGCGCGCCGGTTCTTCCAGCGCCACACCCGACAGGCGGAAGTCCCGCAGGGCGTGCTCGACCGCCGCACGCGCGGCGACCGGCAGGCCGGCGAAATCGGGCCGGTCGGCCACGGCCTGCACGGCGGCGTAGAGGTCGCGGTTCTGGCCCACTTCCATGCCGTGCTCGGTGAGTTTTTCTTCCGCGGCGCCGTGCGCCTTGCGCAGGGCCTCCGAGTCGGCCACGGAGTGCAGGTGGCTTACCGGCGACCAAGCCCGCGACATGGCCTGGTCCAGGCGTTCCTGGGCCAGGATCACGTGCTCGAAGTCGCGCGGCGCGTCGGCAGCCGCAATGGCATCGATGGCGGCGCGCTCGGCGGCGATGAGGCTGTCGATGGCGGGCTCGACGTGCTCGGGGCGAATGGCCGAGAACATCGGCAGGGCCTGCGGGTCGAGCAGCGGGTTGGTGCGGGTATCCATGGGTTCGTCTCCTCTCTGGCGCCCAGCGTGGAGCCCGCGCGGAGGCAAATCAAGCGGCAACACGTGGGGCCCGCCCCGGCATTCAGGGGCGATCAGGCCAGGTAGTCGTCCTTGAGGCGCACGTAATTGGCCGCCGAGTAATACAACTGCTCTACCTGCCGATCGCTCAGCACGCGCACCAGCTTGCCGGGATTGCCCAGCCAGAGCTCGCGCTCGCCGACCACCTTGCCCGGCGGGATCACCGTGCCCGCGCCGACGAAGCCGTGTTTCTTCACGACCGCGCCGTCGAGCACCGTGGCATGCATGCCGATCAGGCAGGCGTCCTCGAGGGTGCAGGCGTGGATGACCGCGCCGTGGCCGATGGTGACGTCCTCGCCGATGATGGTCGGGAAGCCACCCGGGCTGTACGGACCATCGTGGGTAACGTGGATGATCGCGCCGTCCTGGAGGTTGCTGCGGGCACCGATACGGATGTGGTGCACGTCGCCGCGCGCCACCGCGCCCGGCCAGACCGACACATCGTCGGCGAGCTCGACATCGCCGATGACGGTGGACGCCGGGTCGACGTACACGCGGGCGCCGAGGCGGGGATGGATGCCCTTGAAGGGCCGTATCGAAGTGGACATGCGACGATTCTAAACCTCGCGCGCATCTGCCGCACCGTTACATGAACGAACCGCCGGTGATACGCCCGTCGGCGTCCCTTTGGGGGACGTAGCGGCTGTTGTTCTGCCGCATCTCCCGCGTCGACATCATCTCCGGGATCACGAGGGTGACATCGGGATAGGCGGCGCGGACAGGAGGCGCCGCCCGAGGCGACGCCTCCATGGATCAGCGGAACGAGCCGCCGACGATACGACCGTACTGATCGAGCTGTGGGAAATACCGGCTGTTGTCGGCGCGCATTTCCATCGTGGTCACGGAATCGGGCATGACGAGCTGGATGCATGAAAGGCGCGCGCGGAATTCCACCGGCGTCGGCTTGGTGGCGATGAAGCGGTCGAACGCGTTCGTGTCGAGCACGCCGCAACGCACCGATGCCTTTGCGTCGGTAGCGCCCTCGGGACGAGGCGCATTGCCACCATGCACCTGAGCCATGGCGGCCAGCGGGGCCATGGCGAGCAGGGCGACGAACAACGGCGAAATGGTCTTCTTCATAAGGTGGCTCCTTGCCTGTGTAAGGGTTTTTATCAGGCGCCCCCGGATGGGACGCCTGGCAACAATGCCCCCCCGGGCCTATCGCGAAGATGAATGCGGCTAGCCGTTTCGCCGACGGATCGTGTCAGCTTTTGCCTCATCATTTGCCACCACGACCTGCTGCTGGGCGTCGAGCTTGGCCCCGAGAATGATCAGTGTGTAATTGGTGGCGTCGTAATCTCGCAGCAAGGCGATCTCGCGGCGCGCGTCCTCCAGCTCGCGCCGGTTGATCTGACGTTCGATCTCCTGCGCGGCGAACGGGAGCGTTTCGCGAAGAGCGTCATGCGCCGTCGCATTGCCTGCGTCGAGCTGCAGCACACTCAGATAGAACTCGTAGGCGTTGTTCCCTTGCGGGGCGATGAGACGGCCTTCACGTGTGGCCTCTCGCGCAAGCTCCAGCAGGAGATCGACGTCCGATCGGTGGGCGCCGCCCACCGGGGCGGAGGGCGTCACGTCCGCGAGGCTCGTCGCGGACGCGTGAGAGCGCTGGAGCAAGGTGAACGCCGACGCAGCTGCCATGGCGACCACGGCAATGGCGACGGTGATGATCGCGCGGCGGGGCACCGCGACGATGGACGACTTAGACATGGGGATATCCGGGGGAACGGCGCCCGCAACCAGGCCGTCCCCCTGTGGACGGCCCCCGCGGGCCACACATGTTCCCGCCGCACTGTTGCAATACCGCGACGATGGATCGCGGTCGACCTCAGAAGCGCGCGTTGAGGTTGACGAAGTACTGCCGCGGCGCGCTCGCCATCAAGGTCTGGTTGTAACCCTGCGCGTCGTACGCCTGGTAACCGTTGGTGCCCGTCGACGCGAAGTAGTGCTTGTTGAACAGGTTGGTCACGTTGGCCCCGATGCTCAGTGCCTTGAACACCGACACGACGCCGAAGTCGTAGGCGATGCCGGCGTTGGCTACCCAGTAGGACGGTACCGCTGAATCGTTGGTGTAGGTGATGTAGCGACGGCCCGTGTACTTGGCCTCGAGGTTGGCGCGCCAGCCCGAGAACGCGTAGTTGATCGAGCTGGAGAACATGGTCTTCGGCACGCCGACCACGTATTTGTCGGCGGTGGGGACCGTGCCGGAGCTCTGGTAGTCGTCCTGGTACTTCGAGTCGTTGTACGAGAACGAGTTGAGCCAGCTGAGGCCGTCGACCGGCTTCCACAGGAAGGCCAGATCCGCGCCCTTGCTCTTCACGTCACCGACGTTGTTGAGCGAGGAGGCGCAGGTGACCACGGCCACGCACGGCGTGGTCACGAGAAGTCGGTTCGCGAAGCGCGTGTAGAACACGCCCACCGACGCCTCGAAGGTGTCGCCATGGGCGCGGTAGCCGGCCTGCCAGGTCTGCGACTCCTCGGGCTTCAGCTGGCTCTTGGCCGCATCGAACGACGCCTGGGAGGTACCGAACGGCGTGAACCCGTAGGCCGCGATGTTCTTCGCATACGAGCCGTAGACGTCCTGGTTGGCATCGAGCTTGTAGTCGATACCGGCCTGCGGGAGGAAGCCCTTGCTCGCCTTCATCTGGCCCTGCGCGAAGGCCGTGGTCGGCACCAGTGAGGTCGCATCCGTGGTCACGCTCAGCGACTTCGCACCGAAGTTGATGGTGAGCGCATCGTCCATCAGGTGGACGGTATCCTCCGCATAGCCCATGCGGGTGCGGGTTTCATAATGCTGCAGGAACCCGCGCAGGAACGGCGCCTGGTCGTTGTAGAAGGTGTACAGCGCCGTGTACGGGCCGGTCAGCGTGAAGAAGTTGCGCTCCTGGTTGGTGTTGGCGTCCTCTCCCCACACGCCCACTTCCAGATCGTGGTGGCCCAGCGTGAACTTCAGTGCCGAGGTCACGCCGTAGCGGTCCAGGCCATAGTCCGTGGTACGCATGGACAGCGGCACGGTGGGCGACGATGCCTGGTAGGGCGTGGCCCACTGACCCTCGCCGCGGTCGGCATGGTAATAGCCCGTGGTATCGAGCGTGGCGCCGCCGAGGTTGAACGAACCCGACAAGCCGGCCAGCGTGTCGCGACGGATGCCGCCGCCCGCGTAATACGTGGCGTCGCCCTTGTCGTAATCGGCCGGCAGGCCGTTCATCGAGGCGGGGTAGGCACCGTTGCCGTTCAGCGCATTGGCGATGCCCACGGCCGTGTTCCAGTCCGGCTGCAAATAGTCCCAGTTCCAGCCCAGCGCCTTCTGGCTGGTCAGGGACAGATCCATGTAGTCGTATTCCTTGCGCTTGCTGCTGTCCACGAACAGGCTGACGCGGTTGCCGTCACCCCACTGGTACAGCGCCTTGAGGTTGGCCTGGTTGGACTTCTGGTCGCCGTAGCCCTTCCACTTGTCGGTGTCGGCATGGTCGAACGACACGTACATCGAGAAACCGCCGTGGTCGCCGCTGTCCGCGCGCACGAAGGTGCGCTTCGTGGCGTCGGAACCGATCACCTGGTTGAAGCGCACGCCCGGGGTCATGTCCGGATCGGCCGAGTAGAACTGCACCGTGCCGCCCAGGTTGGTGCTGGACGCGGTACCGAGCGCGCCGGCGCCCTGCGCCAGCTCCACGGTGGCGAGGTTGTCCGAGGTAATCGCACGGGTCACCTGCAAGCCGTTGCTGACGCCGTAGCTCATCGTGCCCAGCGGGATGCCGTCGAGGGTGAAGCCCAGGCGCGACTGGTCGAAGCCGTGCAGCGTGATCTGCGTCGACCACTCGTAGGCGCCCCACGGGTCGGCCGACTGGAACTGCACGCCCGGCAGCTTGTCCAGCGCCTTCAACGCGCTGCTACCCGGCGTCTGCTGGCGAAGGATCTCGTCCGTGCCGATGCTCTGCACCTGGCGGGTTTCGCCGGGAGCGATCACGGAGACGGCGTCCAGTTGCTTCGCATCCTTGCTGGTGGTGGCGACATCCGCGGCCGGAGCCGCCTTGTCGTCATCGGCGGCCTGGGCCAGGCCAGCATGCAGGGACAGGGCCAGCGCCGTGGCGAGAGCGGTACGGCGAAGCGAGGCACGTGCGAACGACATCGGGTCGATCCCCTTTGGGAGTAAACCCGTGAGACTCACGGTTGCGCATGTACGCCGCTTTACCCGCAGATGACGGCTGGTTGACGACGCAAGATCGCAAGATCCTGCACCCGATCACACCGATTCACGTAGGAGCGGACGATGTCCGCGATCAACGCGTAGCGGCATCGTAGGAGCGGACGATGTCCGCGATCAGCAGGTGGCAGCCTCGAGCTCCCCCAACCACCACAGCGCATGCTGCCGGTCACCACCGCACATCGACGCCTCAGGCCGCAATCCGCCACACACTTTCGGTCGCTCCGGCCGCCCGAAGATCGCGCAACGGTTGTCTTCGGTCAGCTGGATGCAACGCACACCCGCCGGCTTGCCGTGAGGCATGCCGGGGATGGCAGAACTGATGGAGGGCGCGATGCAGCACGCACCGCACCCGGCGCGGCACGACAGCGCCACGGTCAGAAGCGCTGGCGCAGCATGGCGTACACCGGGTCCGTATCCGGCCGCTGCCCGTGCCAGCGCTCGAACGCATCGGCGGCTTGCTCCACCAGCATGCCCAGGCCGTCGCAGAAATAGCGCGTGCCGGCCGCGGTGGCCCAGCCCTTGAAGCTGGCGGAGGCGGTGCCGTAGCAGAGGTCGTAGCAGGTGCCGTGGTCCTGCAGGATCGACATCGGCAGGTGGAAGCTGCCGCCGGTGACGCCGATGGACGTGGCGTTGACCACGAGGTCGAAGCACTCGCCGTCCAGGCCATCCCAGTAACGCGTGTGGCATCGCGCCGGTTCGCCGATGGCATCGGCGAGCACGTCGGCTCGCTCCGGCGTGCGGTTGACGATGGTCAGCGTCTGCACGCCTGCGTCGAGCAGCGCCCAGGCCACCGCCTTGGCCGCGCCGCCGGCACCCAGAA
>Ga0105239_10007602_pt1 | contig 12419 bp, 10 predicted proteins | sample KBSC44metaG_FD_92761 | JGI IMG/M metagenome (GOLD analysis project Ga0105239, IMG submission 92761) | Corn rhizosphere microbial communities from Kellogg Biological Station, Michigan, USA - KBS C4-4 metaG | ecosystem: Host-associated > Plants > Roots > Rhizosphere > Soil | place: Michigan, USA...
ACGTCCACACCCTGCAGCAGCCGGTCGACGACCGCCGGATCCCGCAGGTCGCCGTGCATCACGTCCTCGCCATCGCGCAGGGGCGACAGCGGCCGGCTGCCGCCGGCCGAGCGGAGGTCGACGCCTCGCTTCGGGAGTGCCTCGCGCAGGATGCGGCCGACATTGCCGCTCGCGCCGCTCAATGCAACTTTGGTCACGTGTGTTCCTCTCGATTCAATGCGCATAACCCATCAGCAGCCGCGGCAGCGCAAGCGAGAAGGCGGGCACGTAGGTCACCAGCATCAGCGCCGCGACGAGCGCGCCGTAGAAGGGCCAGATCGTCTTCATCACCTGGCCCACCGAAATGCCCCCGATGGCGCAGCCGACGAACTGCGTCGTTCCGACCGGCGGCGTGTTCAGCCCCAGCGCGCAATTGATCAGCATCACCATGCCGAACTGCACCGGATCCATCCCGTACTTCATCGCGATGGGCAGGAAGATCGGCGTGGCGATGAGGATGGTGGCCGCCATGTCCATGAACGTGCCCAGAAGGAAGAGGATCACGTTGATGAGCAGGAACACCACCCACGGCGTGGTGGACAGGTCAGCGATGAGTCCGCCCATGAAGTCGGCAACTTCGTACAGCCCCATCAGGTACTGGAACATCGCCGACACGCCGATCAGCAGCAGCACCACGCCGGTTGTCTTGACTGCCTTGGCCGCGGCGACCAGGAAGTGATGCCACGACATCGTGCGGTAAATGAAGAACGTCAGCACGATGGTGTAGATCACCGCGACCGAGGCGGCCTCGGTCGCGGTGAAGATGCCCGACAAGATGCCCGCGATGATGATGGCCACGATCAGCAGGCCGGGCAGTGCCGCGACCAAGGCACGGACCACGCCGGCCCATCCAGGGAAGGCGCCGGCCGGGTAGCCGCGCCGGACCGCGACGAGATAGGCCGCGACCAGCATGCAGCCCATCAGCACGGCGGCGGGCAGCAGGCCCGCTGCGATCAGTGCGCCGATGGACACCGTGCCGCCGGCCGCAAGCGCATAGATGATCATGTTGTGGCTGGTCGGCATGAGCGCACCGACCAGCGCCGCATGCGTGGTCACGTTGACCGCGTAGTCGGCGTGATAGCCCTCCTTCTTCATCATCGGGATCATCACCGCGCCCATGGCGGACACGTCGGCAACAGCCGAGCCGCATACCCCGCCGAACAACGTGCAGGCCACGACGTTCGACATGCCCAGCCCGCCGCGCACATGGCCAGCGGCACTTTGCGCCAGCCGAACGATCTTGTCGGCCACGCCCCCGTGCAGCATCAGCTCGCCGCTGAACACGAAGAACGGGATGGCGAGGAACGAGAACACGTTCATCCCCGACATCATTTGCTGGAACAGCACGCCCATCGGCAGGCCCTCGTAGAGGATGGTGCAGATCGAGGACAAGCCGATCGCGAACGCGACCGGCACGCCCAGCACGAGCAGGCCGAAGAACGAGATGCACAGGATGGTCAGTGCCATGACGGGACCACTTCCTTTCCTTCGACCAGCGCGATGACGTGCTCGATCGAGAACGAGATGACGAGCAGGCCCGACATCACCAGCGGCGCGTAGCGCACGACCTCGGGAAGCCCGAGGTTGGGGATCTTGTAGGTCAGCACCGACTGCCCCAGCACCAAGCCGTTGTAGATCATGGCCGCGCCGAACAGCATCACCAGAACGTGGATCAGCAGCTCGATGCGGTTGCGCAGTTTCTCGGGTACCAGCACCAGCAGCGATTCCATGCCGATGTGGCCCGCGTCGCGCACACCCACCGCCGCGCCGATCAGCGTGACATACAGCACCAGCACGAGCGCCAGGTTCTCGGTCCACGTGGGCGAGCTGTTCAGCACGTAGCGGCCAAACACCTGGTAGAAGACGATCGCCACGATGGCGAGCAGCCCCGCGACAGAGGCGACCGCGCCGGCCCGCGCGAGCGGTGCGTTGATGCGTGTGAGCAGGCTGCGGTTGGCCGGCTCGACGGGATCGTGCAGGTGCAGCTCCTGCGCCAGTTCGGCGTCTTTCATGACGACATCCATGGGAGTCGTGCGACCAGCGCGCTTACTGAACGCTCTCGCGGATGCGCTTGACCAAATCCTGCAGCTTCGGCGTGTTGGCGTACTTGGCATACACCGGCGCCATCGCGTCGGCGAAGGCCTTCTTGTCGGCGATCTCGACGACCTGCGTGCCACCGGACTCGGCCGTCTTGCGCGACTTCAGCTCGCGCTCGTCCCACAGCTTGCGCATGACGGGCACGGAGTCCTTGGCTGTCTTGCGGATGAGCGCCTGCTCCTCCTTCGACAACGTGTCCCAGACCTTCTTCGAGAACACCAGCACCTCGGGCACCATCGAGTGCTCGGTCACGTTGTAGTACCTGGCCGCCTCGAAGTGGCGCGACGACTCGTACGACGGCCAGTTGTTCTCGGCGCCGTCGACGATGCCGGTCTTCAGGGCCGTGTAGACCTCGCCGTAGGGCATCGGCGTGGGGTTGGCTCCCATGGCCTCCACCATCGCGACGAACAGGTCCGACTGCTGCACGCGGATCTTCATGCCCCGCAGGTCCGCCAGCGACTTGACCGGCTTCTTGACCGTGTAGACCGAGCGCGCGCCGCTGTCGTAGAAGGCCAGGCCGATCATGCCTTGCGCGGACATCGCAGCAAGAATCTCCTCGCCCACCGCACCGTCCAGCGTCTTGCGCATGTGCTCGGTGTTGCGGAACACGAACGGCATCGACACCGCCATCGTCTCGGGAACGATGTTGTTGAGCACGGCAGCGTTGATGCGCATCATGTCCAGCCCGCCGATCTTCAACTGCTCGATCGTGTCGCGTTCGGCACCGAGCGCGCCCGAGGCGAACACCTTGACGCCGAGCTTGCCGCCCGATTGCTCCTTCAGCGACTTGCCCATCTGGCGCACGGCTTCGACCGTGGGGTAGTCGTTCGGGTGCACGTCCGCGGAGCGGAAATCGCGCGCGCCAGCGGAGCCGGCAAAGGCGAGGCAGACAGCGACCAGCGACCGGGCGATCGAGTGGCAGTTCATGGCTATTCCTTTCCAGATGATCTCGAGACACGTGGCCACAGGGGCCGGCAATGTGCAGCACGGATCGAAAGCGGATAGCCACGAATCACTGCTGTCTCCTGGGATGTCCTGGCACATGCCGCCGGACACCTCCTGTGTTGCAGCGCCTTGGGATCGCTCGGCACTGCTTGGGACCAAGTCTCGTCGCAGGCATGCAGAAGATCCATTGCTAAATTCGTCATACTCCATACCTTTTCGGTAAGGCGTTCGCGCGATGGACTTTCGCCAAACTGAGCTACTTCGTGGCTGTCGCCGAGGAGCGCCATCTGGGTCGGGCAGCCGAGCGGCTTCATCTTTCGCAGCCGCCGCTTACCCGGCACATCAAGGCGCTCGAGTCGGATCTCGGCGTGCAGCTGTTCATACGGACACCGCGCGGCATGCTGCTGACCGAAGCAGGCGAAACGCTGCTGAAGGACGCGCAGGCCATCCTGGGAATGCTGCGCAGTGCCGCGGATCGGGCCCAGCGCTCAGGGAGCGGACAGACGGGCCGCCTCGACATCGGCTTGTACGGATCGGCCACGTTCGGCGTCGTGCCCGAAGTACTGATGCGCTTCAAGGTGACCCATCCGGACGTCGACGTGGTCTTGCACTATGCGCAGACGCCGGCACAAGTACCTGCGCTTCGACAGGGTCGCGTGGTCATCGTCTTCGAACGCCTGCTGCCCAAAGAGCCGGGCATCGAGGTCCAGCTCGTGGCTCGCGAGCCTCTGGTCCTAGCCCTTAGCGACCATCACCGGCTCGCGAAGCGCAAGGTGGTCGACATCGCATCGCTGAAGCACGAGACGATACGCGTCGGAACCGCACCGGCCGAGGCCGCGACGGCGGTCGAGTTGTGCCGGCGGCACGGATTCGAGCCCCACTTCGCGCCTGTGGCCAGCGACGTCATCATGGCCACGCTGCACGCATCGACGGGGCCGGAGGTCGCGCTTGTACCCTGGTCAATGACCCACGTGAAATTCCCAGGCGTCACGTACGTTCCGTTGAAGACGCGTGCACCGGCTTTTATGGACCTGCATTGCTTCTACTTGCGTGAACAGCGTTCCCCCTTGATCGACGCGATGCTGGAGACCGTTGTCGCCTATCGAAACGAGGCGAAGCGAGCGGCCCGAAACCAGCCTCGTTAGCGTCGAAGAGAAACTTGTCATTGGCGGCCCCGCTCAGGACGCGTAGAACTCAACAGCACAAGGGGTCAACAAAGCCACCCTGACTAACCTGACCGGGTCTGGCCTCAATGCGAGCGATGTCCGGACATCAGGTTGACCAGCCGAGCCGTGGATCTGACGCCCAGCTTGCTGCGCGCGCTGCGCAGTTGGTGATCGACAGTAGAGACCGAGCGATCGAGACGGCGCGCGATTTCCTTGTAGCTCAGCCCGTCGACCGCGAGCCGCGCTACGGTGCGCTCAGCCGCAGTAAGGCTGTGGAATGGCTCCGGGTTCTCGTCGTGCGTCGGACGCGTCGCGCTCAGCGTGTCGCCGGCTAGGCGCAACGACGTGCCCATCACTGGTCCGAGCACGACGGCCGCGATCTCCTCGAAGTGAACACGGCGATCGTCGCCGGCTGGCTCGCAGGCGTCCATCCAGTCCACGCACATAAGGCCCACGGGCCCAGCACGGTCCATGATCGGAGCGGCCATCTTCACGCGCGTTCCCATGCGTCGCAGTTCGGCGCGGCTGCCATGCCTGAGAGACCGTTCCAGTTCTACGTCGCGCAGCACCACCACGCCGCGGGCATTCCACAGGGTATGCAGGCCCCAGTCGTCCGTGTTCATGGTGGTATCGATGACCGACGGCACGTCGCGGTCGCGCCGCAAGGCCTCGACTTGCGGGCGAAAGCAAGCGTCGTCGGGGTGGCCAAACCCGCCGTCTACGCGGTCGGCGTCGAAGGCCTCCCGCAGCCAGGAGGCAGCGAAGCGCCAGCAATCACCGGGTGTGTCGAGACGCAGCAGCATGTGCGCGGCTAGGTCGCGTGCAGGCCGCCATCGGATGGCGTCGGAGCTGTCCAGCATGCTTCGGCGAAGTTGGCGCTGCGCAGCCAAAAGATGATGATCGTCCATACGCGAACCCAGTAGGCGGAGTATGTTATCAATTATGTACTCGAATTGCTCGATTAGTCAATCGACCCGCGCTCGCACTCCGAGGGCCAGGGGAAGATTGACGGACAGGCACGGCGACGCCGGAGCAAGTCCGACACGCCAATCAGCCGGCAAAGAGCTGCGGCTGACCAACGATGACCTCGCTGACCCGCGTCACCGGAGACAAGTCGGTGTAGTTCGGCACGTCCGCCATGATGTCCTTGGCGTGCGGGCTGAAAGCGGCTTGAAGCGCCGCCAGCCAGGCCCTTGTCAAGGGTGTAAAACAAGCAAGCGGAACCGAGGAGTTGGCTCACAAGCGGCATGCGCTTGTCGCGTTAGTTGGTGTGGTCAAAGCGTCCACCGTGCTTGTCGGCGACTCCTCGATGTTGAATCAGAAGTCACCCGCGCGGGCAATATGTTCAGGCGGCGCCTACTTCGAGAGAGGTGGACGTCAGTGGGTCCAACCGTCCTGTTGCACCTCCGGGCGCCGCCGTCCTCTTGACCAGCAGAAGCTGCGCCAGCGCCGGCAAAAGAATGAGAGCTCCGAGCATGTTCCACAGAAACATGAACGCGAGCAGCACGCCCATGTCCGCTTGAAACTTGATGGGCGAGAACACCCATGTGGCCACACCAATGGCGAGCGTCAACCCGGTCAGCATCACCACCCGGCCCGTGAACAGCAGCGCCTGATAGTAGGCATCGGAGAGGCTGCGCCCTTCGCGAAGCCGCGCCAGGACGATGGACAGGATGTAGAGGGCGTAGTCCACACCAATACCCACCCCCAGTGCGATCACCGGCAGCGTCGCGACTTTCACGCCCATCCCCAGCATCACCATCAGCGCCTCGGCCAGAACCGAGGTCAGCGCCAGCGGCAACACGGCACAGAGCACCGCCCGCCAGGAGCGGAAAGTGACAAGGCATAGCAGGGCCACCGCGCCATAGACCCAGATGAGCATCTCCCGGCTGGCCTGCCTGACGACCATGTTGGTGGCCGCCTCGATGCCAGCGCTGCCGCCTGCGAGAAGAAACCGCACCTGGTCGTTGCTGGACTCGGCAGAAAACTTCTCAGCCACGGCTGCCACGCGCGACAGCGTGTCGGCCTTGTGGTCCCTCAAATAGACCAGCAGCGACAAGGTGTCGCAAGTCGAGTTGAACAACTCCGGAGGCACCTGATTGGTCACCGAGTTAAGCATGCTCTGCGTCGGTATCAGCTCATACCACTTGGCATTGCCCTCGTTCATCAGGACCAGCACCTGACGGGTCAGGCTCGACAAGGAAGACGTCGCCTCGACGCCCTCCAGCGAGCGCAACTGCCATTCGAGGCGATCCATGCGTTCCTGCGCTGCGTACGAGGCACATTGATTCGGCGGGGTCTTGACGATGACGACGAAGACATCGCTACTCGCGCCGTAATTGGCCGAGATGAAGGCGGCGTCGCGGTTGTATCGGGAATCGGCCCGGAGTTCAGGTGCGCCCGGGTCGAGATCGCCGATCTTGAGGTGAAGGCTGATCACCGCGCCGCCGATGCCAAGCATCGCGCTTACCCCGGTGGCCCACAGCGCCCAACGCCGTCGCGTGAACAGATCGAGAAAGCGCCACACCACGTGCCTGTCGGCACCCGCTGCATCGGCTGCTTCAGCCTTCAGGCTGCGCGTCGCCGCCGTCGGACTCACGCCGACAAAGGACAACAAGATGGGAAGCAGGATCAGGTTGGTGAAGATCAGCATCGCAACGCCGATGCTTGCGATGATCGCGAGGTCCTGGATGACCTGGATCTTGATCAGCATCAATACCGCGAAGCCGACGGCGTCGCAAAGCAAGGCGGTGAGCCCGGCGAGAAAAAGCCTGCGAAAGGTCAAGCGCGCCGCAACCAATCGGTGCATGCCACGCCCGACGTCCTGCATGATGCCGTTCATCTTCTGCGCGCCATGGCTCATGCCAATGGCGAACACGAGAAACGGCACCAGCACAGAGTAGGGGTCGAGCGTGTAGCCCAACAGCGGCAGCAAGCCGAGTTGCCAGACGACGGCCACCAGAGAGCAGATCAGAACCAGCATCGTGCTGCGAAGACAGCGCGTGAACCAGTACAGCATGGCACCGGCGATGCCGATGGTCAGCACAAAGAAGATCATGATCTGGCGAATGCCGTCGATCAGATCGCCCACCACCTTGGCAAAGCCAACGATGTGGATGCGGACCTTCTCGCTGCCGAATGTCGTGCGAATGCCTTCCAGTCGAGACGCCAGTTGCACATAGTCGATCGGCTTGCCGGTCTGCGTGTCGATGGCCAGCAAGGGCACCACGACCATGCTCGACTTGAAGTTGGGCGCGACGATCTGTCCGATTTCTCCCGAGCGCTCGACGTTGCCGCGCAACTGGTCGACGGCGTGCGACGAGCCATCGTACGCGTCGGGAATGATCGGACCGCCGTCGAGGCCCTCCTCGGTCACCGCAATCCACCGCACGTTCGGGGTCCACAGCGACTTCATGCGCGGCCGGTCGACGCCGGGCAGCAGATACAACACGTCGCTGACCTTCTGCAACGTCGACATGTACTCGGCTTCGAAAATCGACTCGCCACTCGTCTCCACCACGACACGCACGACATTGCCCGAGGCCGAAAGCTCATCCTTGTTGGCCAGAAAGTTGACGATGTAGGGATGCTGAGTTGGGATCGTCTTCTCGAAACTGGCGTTCAGCTGCAGCCGCGTCGCCTGCCAACCGAGTAGAACGGTCGCCGCGAGACACAGCAGCAGCACCAATGTCCGATGGTTGAACAAGAGTCGCTCCAGCAAAGAGCCGGAGCGGCGATCGAAAGCTTCCGTCGAGAGTCCGTTGTCAACGGAGGCCAGGCCGGCCGTCACGATTTTTCCCCGCGACCATGGACCCGCTGCAGACCCCGCAGCCCTACCGATACGAAGGCATCACCTCCGAGCTCGACCAGCCCAGCCAAGGGCACGGACCCTTGCCAAGGAAGGCGCTCGAAGGAACGGCCTGCATTCTTGCTGACGTACAGCACCCCGGCCTCGTTGGCTGCAAAGAGTTGTGAGCCATTGCCGGTGAGCGAAGTAATCGATGCTTGCATGCCAAAGTCAATCCGTTGCCAGGTCGCGCCAAGGTCCGGTGAAAAGAACGCGTTGCCCTGAAGGCCACCGACAACCACTTGACGCTGTGCGCCGATATGGACTGCAAACCAGCTCCCGCGGTATGGGGTCTCGACACGTGCGAACTGCTTCCCACCATCGGTGGACCGCAGCACCAGCCCCTGCTCTCCCGCGATCACGATGTTCTGGCCGTCGCCAGCGATCGCGTTCAAGTGCAAGCCCTTGGGGTTGTCAAGCCGATCGAGTGCGCTTGCCCACGTCTTGCCGCCGTCCTCGGTCACCAACGCCAGGCCGTAGGCGCCCACCACCATGCCGCGACGGGCATTCGAGAAATACAGATCCAACAGAGGCTTGTCCGGACCGTCGGCCTGAAACCGGGTTGCGGCCAACAAGGCGCGCTTGACGGCTGGATCGTTGCCCCCCAGCCGCTGCTCCATGGCCTTTGCCGAACTCATGACGAGCTCGGCCGCAGCCCTTCCTTCGAGTTGACGGGTCCAGCTCTCCCCCCCGTCGCTTGTGGCCAGTACCACCCCACTGTGACCGGTTGCCCAGCCTGTCTTCTCGTTCACGAAGCGGACGGCCGTTAGCGACACACTGACGGGAACCGGGACCTGTCGCCAGTTGGCCCCGCGATCGTCGGAGAGAAGGACGATGCCACGCTCGCCAACGGTGACGATCCTGCGCCCTGCCAGAGCCACCGCGAGCAAGGCGCCTCGCACCGACTGAGGCGCCATCAGCGCCGGTCTTTGAAGCACTCCGTCCTGTGCCTGCGCCAGCACCGGTCCAGTGCGGCAGCAAGCCGCGCAAACCACCAGCAACAGCCAAAGTCTTTGCATGAGGCCGCAGGACGGATCGCAGTTCATCGCACCCCTTCTCCGGCGAGCGAATCGGGCGAAAAGCGGCTCTCAGGACGAGCGGGGACGAACTTGATCTGGTCCGACTTCTCGTTCATGACGAGGTTGGCTATCCAATCGCCGGTCTGGAGGTTGTAGTGGCCGAACATTGCGGGAGCAACTCCCGGCATGTCGGGGGCAGCGACGGTGAAGCGCCAGAACGACTTCCAGATCTGACCTTTCGCGTCCCACCCGTCGCCCAGAACCGCCATCCACGTGTCCTCGTCGAGATAGAAGGTTCGCTTGGGCATCACGTGACGCTTGCCCGAAAGGAGGTTTGCCTCGACCACCCACACGCGGTGCAGTTCCCAGCGGAGGTGGTCGGGATGGATGAACCGCTCCATGAGAATGTCGCCGTCCTTCGCGGGGGCGTAGATCTTGTTGGTGTTGTAAGGAATGATCAATTCCTTCTTCCCGACCAGCTTCCACTCGTAGCGGTCCATGGGACCATCGAAGATCGAGATCTCATCGAAGTTCGAAACGCCCGAGGTGGCAAACGCCGGCGTGTCGTACGCCGCGCTCGGAAGCTTTCGCACCCTGCGCTGCCCCGTGAGGTACTGCCAGACCTGCCGGCTGCCCTGATCCAGCGAGTCGTGGAGGATGACGGCTTCGCCAGCTTTCTGGGATGGGCCGTTGATTGACAGGCGGTACTTGTGAAAGAACCCGTTGAACTTCTCAGGCGACCCATCCTTGGCGAAATACGGAAACTGATCCTCGAGCAGCACGTCGGACGACAAAAGCCTCCGGCCATCCGAAGTCGTCACATAGACTCGGAAGTCGAGGTCCAGCGACTCACCTTTCCATGACAAGAGGTTGTTCCACATAGCCTCGAGGCCCGTCTTGGGAATGGGGAACGGAATTCCCCCATAGACGCCCTCGAGCGAATAGCCATCCTTTGCGACCTTCGCACGCGTCGTGTTCTTGAGGGTGTTGTCGTACACCCACTGCGGCGCAGATGCTGTGCGATGAGTCTTGTAGACGTCGATGCGATAGTTCGGGTACTTCTTGAGCATCGCCTGCTGACCATCGCTGAGCTTGTCGGCGTACTGCGAGACGTTCTGCGCAGTCACCGAGTACAGCGGCTTCTCGCCAGCAAAGGGATCGGCGCGCTTACCACCTGACTTGCCCGCAGGCATCACGCCGCCGGTCCACTCCGGGATGCTGCCGTCCTTGCTGGCCGCCTTCTCTGCACCAAGGGGTGTCAGCGTTCCTTTCAGTTGTGCCGCCTCTTCAGCGGAAACGACTGCATGTCCGGCACCGGAGAAGGCGAGGCCTGCCGTCACAGCGCTCGTCCAGACGGCGCGTACGTAGCGATTCATGTTTTGTCTCCTTGTGATCAGAAGGTCGTCTGGACGGAAAGCGACAGAAAATCTCGATCCTTGAAGGACTGTCGGAACGACCAGAGGTTGTTCGCGCCTACCGCCGTTCCTTCGCCCCCGATGTAGCGCGTGTAGGTCACGCCCCACTTCCACTTCTGGAGGTAGTCACCTGCCACGCCGACGCTCAGATCCCCGGCACGGCTCCAGCCGCCGTTCCAGAGCGAGATGACCGATGAGCGGCCGCCGAAGTTGTAGCCCACGCCAATGGGCGCGGACAGGTCGAGACCAGGGAGCGCCTGGTACCACGTCGGCGACAAGATCATGCGCAGCGCCGCGGCATCGCGCGTCGTGTTGGGATCGAGGTTGGCCCCATTCCGAGAAACGCTGGTTCTTCGATTCCAGGCGATCTCGCCGAGAAACAGACCACCATCCCAGAGCGCGCTGCGCTCCAGGGTGTGGATGACCGAAATCTGCGCGTGAGCCGAGTTGCCGACCGGATAGAGCGGGTTGTCGTTGTTGTCTGCAAGCTGGCCCGGATTCACTAAGACGGCGCCGCCGGTGCTGACCAGCGGAGTGTTGCGCCGTACCGAGACTTCGCCGGCGATGTTGAATGCGCCGATCGACTTGGATGCGCTCACGCCGAACGCCTTGATGCCCTCCGCGTAGACAAGGTTGTATGTGCCGATCTGACCGGTCAAGAAGTCGGGCGCGCCAGCGGACGGTCGCAGGTAGACCGCGGGACCTTTGTCGTGGAATCGAATGGCGTAGAAGCCGAAGTCAGTGTCCATGGGTTCGCTGCGCCAACGCAGTTGAACGCCGCCCTGGCCACCGGACTTGGCCTTCTGGTCGTCGCCTCGCATGAACGCAGGCGGCGCTGCGAATGGCCCACCGGGTGCACCGACGATGAGCCGCTCGCCGCCGGCGTCGAGGAAGTCCGCGCGAGAGAAATAGCTCCCCGCCGCCGGGAGCCTGCTCTTCTCCCATTCGAACTGGTAGTAGGCCCCGATTGCGACGGTGGAACTGATCTGCAACTGCGCCGATAGCTGATCTGTGGGCCGGATGAGTTCCTTGAACTGTGTGTTCGGAACGGACAGCAGCTTGATGATGTCGACCGGCGCCTGACCCCCAGCAATACCGTTGTCACCGAAGAACAGGCTCTCCCCCCACAGCAGGGAATGCTTGCCGAGGCGAAAGCTCGCTGTAGTTTCGCCCAACTGTGCGCGGCCATAGACAAAGGCGTCCAGCACCTCTGCTTTTCGACCATGCAACCTGCGGGTCGCTTCCGTGAACCGATCATTCGAAACCGAAACGGCGTTCGAAGTGAACGGAGAGTCGTTGTCGGTCGACTTGTTGTACACGTCGTCGTACCAGCCCGCACCAGACAGGCGGAGCCCAAAACTTCTGTAGCTGGCGTCGAATTCGGACAGCAGGTCAAGACGGTTCGATATGAGACCCTTGCCGAAGTTGCGATCCCCGTCATCCTGATTGATGCTCGCCGGAGGGTTGTTGACGAGCACGTCGGATGGATCTCTCAGTCGCCATGCGGCGCTGTACTTGATCGTGTTGTCCCACCGTAGTTTCGCTTCTGGGCTACCGGTCTCGACCTCGAGTCCCCATGCCTGCGGCAACATCACAAACTGACTGAGCACCGCTGCAGTGATTGCCGTGCGCACATGGCTTTGCCCAAGTCCCGCGCGACGACCTTGCCATTCCTTTGTCTCCACTCCAGTCTCCTTTTTGTCGCACATGAGTGCGTTTTTTGCAGACGCGCGGGCCACGAAGGCGCGCACGCTTCAATTGATCCTTTGCCGTTTGAAGTCGCCGCTCCCTCTGCTCAGGTTCGCGGTAACAACTCAAGAAGCCAGGGTCGGGTAGTCTGTGTAGCCGCGCGGCCCTGGCGTGTAGAAGGTCGACATGTCGGGCGGGTTGA
>Ga0105239_10007605_pt1 | contig 12417 bp, 10 predicted proteins | sample KBSC44metaG_FD_92761 | JGI IMG/M metagenome (GOLD analysis project Ga0105239, IMG submission 92761) | Corn rhizosphere microbial communities from Kellogg Biological Station, Michigan, USA - KBS C4-4 metaG | ecosystem: Host-associated > Plants > Roots > Rhizosphere > Soil | place: Michigan, USA...
CGCACCGGCCCCATGCCCACGCGATTTCCGATCGAACGGCCCGATACCATGATCTCGGTGCGCTCTTTGATGCGATAGCGCCTCTGGCTGTCGACCTTGTTGTTGGCCTTCACGGTCTCCGGCCGCGCCTGCAGGATGTACAGCTTGCCGTCGGCGCCGTCGCGGCCCCATTCGATGTCCATCGGACGGCCATAGTGGCGCTCGATGATCATGGCATAGCGCGCCAGCTCCTCCATCTCCGCGTCGGTGATGGAGAAACGGCGGCGCTCTGCCTCCGGAACATCGAGCGTGCGCACCGAACGGCCGGCCTCGCGCGAGTCGGAGAACACCATCTTGATCGCTTTCGTGCCCATGGTCCGGCGCAGGATCGCCGGCCGGCCAGCCGCGAGCGCTGGCTTGTACACGTAAAACTCGTCCGGATTGACGGCGCCCTGCACCACCGTCTCACCCAGGCCGTAACTCGCCGTGATGAAGACCACCTGGTCAAAGCCCGACTCCGTATCCAGCGAGAACATCACTCCGGCCGCGCCGAGATCGCTGCGTACCATGCGCTGGATGCCGGCCGACAGCGCGACCTCAGCATGGCTGTAGCCTTTGTGCACGCGGTAGGAGATGGCGCGATCGTTGTACAGGGAGGCAAACACGTGCTTGATGGCCACGAGCAGATTGTCGATGCCATGAATGTTCAGAAACGTTTCCTGCTGGCCGGCGAAGGACGCGTCGGGGAGATCTTCAGCCGTCGCGGACGAGCGCACGGCGAACGACAGCTCGGCCGAGCCGCCATTCGACAGATCGGCGTAGGCTTTGCGGATCTGCGCGTCGAGCTGCGCCGGAAATGGAGCATCGACGATCGACTTGCGGATCGTTGCGCCAGCCTGCGCCAGCGCCCTGACATTGTCCACGTCGAGAGTCTTCAGCACTCCGTCGATCTTGGCGGCGAGACCGTTGGCCGAGAGAAAGTCGCGAAAGGCCGCCGCGGTGGTCGCAAAGCCGCCGGGCACGCGCACCCCGAGCGGGGACAGCTGGCTGATCATCTCTCCGAGAGAGGCGTTCTTGCCTCCCACGCGCGTCACATCCTGCATGCGCAGTTGGTTCAACGGCAGGACATAGGCGTCTGTGGTCATGCGGGGCCTTTGGAATAACGTTGGAGGAGCCAGTGTTTGAAAGAAGCCAGGCCAAGCGGGCGACAAAACCGTGGTATTTTACTTGGGGCCTTATTGCTTTGCACCATAACCTTTCAGAATTTGGCTGGAACGTCTGATGAGCACCAAGCGCAGCGCCTTCTTCGTCTCCGACCGTACGGGCATCACCGCCGAGGTCGTCGGGCATAGTTTGCTGACCCAGTTCGAGCAGCTCGAGTTCAACGAAACCACCTTGCCGTTCATCGACACCCCCGAGAAGGTCGAGGAGGCGGTCAGGGAAATCAACGAAGCCGCCCAGCGCGACGGCGTCCGCCCGATCGTCATCAGCACGCTGGTCGGCGAAGCCATGAGCGCGCTGCTCACGCGCGCCGACGCGCTGGTGCTGGACTGCTTTCAGATCTTCATCTCGCCGCTCGAGAAGGAGCTCGGGATCAAGTCCTCGCACGCGATCGGCCGCTCGCACAGTGCGGTGAACTCCAGCTACTTCAGGCGCATCGAGGCGGTAAATTTCTCTTTGAGCTACGACGACGGACAAGCGACGCGGGAGTTGGTCAATGCCGACGTCGTGCTGGTCGGCGTGTCCCGCTGCGGAAAGACACCGACGTGCCTGTACCTGGCGCTTCAGTACGGCATCCGCGCGGCCAATTATCCGCTAATACCCGAGGACTTCGGCACGATGCGCCTGCCGAGCCAGCTGCAACCGTGCCGGAGCAAGCTGTTCGGCCTGACCATCCTGCCCGATCGGCTGCATCAGATCAGGAGCGAACGCCGCCCGGGCAGCAAGTACGCGAGCTTAGCCAACTGCATATCCGAAGTGCGCGAGGCCGAAGCGCTGCTGCGCAACGAGGCGATTCCGTATCTCGACACGACGCACCGCTCGATCGAGGAGCTCGCGAGCACGATATTGCATCACGCGAATCTGGCGCGCCATATCCACTAGGCCGAAGTCATCACGCAACCAGCCGGCCCAAGATAGCCACCACGATCGTGATCAACCCAAGAATCAGGTTGAGCCCCACCAGCTTGCGGATCTGACCGAGAGCCGCGCCCGCCGACTTCCAGTCTTTCGCAGCGACGAACCGCGTCAGCCGGCGGAACGGCGCGAAGAACACGTGTACGAAGATCAGCATCATGACGATCCCTAGCGCAAACATCACGTGCACATACGGTCCGATCGCCCCGAAGCCTCCGAACGCGTGAATCATCCACAGCCCGCTGAGCAGGATCAACGCGATAGTGCCCCACACCCACGCAAAAAATTTCCGCAGCGTCGCCTGCCAGAGCGGCAAGCGCTGCGGCGGCTCGAGCAGCGTGGCCGCAACCGGCCGCAGCGCCATATAGGCGAAGAACATCCCGCCGACCCAGACGACGACTCCGAGGACATGCAGCAGTCTGGCTATTTCCACTTCCTACCCCTTGGTTTTAGGTGGCTACCACAAAGTCATCTGCAAGATCACTTCGCGTACCGGCGCAAAGCTGCGCCGATGGAACTCGCACGCGCCAAAGCGCCGCAGCGCGTCGAGATGCTCAGGCGTGCTGTAGCCCTTGTGCTGCTGAAACCCATATTCGGGGCGCAGCGCGTGCAACTCCACCATGTACGCGTCGCGCGAAGTCTTGGCGAGGATGGACGCAGCCGAAATCGCGCGTACCGTCGCGTCGCCACCCACGATCGTGCGCGTCGGGAAGTCGACCCCTGGACTCTGATTGCCGTCCACGACGACTTCATGCGGAGCTAGCGCGAGCGCCGCCACCGCACGACGCATCGCCAGCAGCGTCGCCTGCAGAATGTTGAGCGTGTCGATTTCTTCGACGGTTGCGCTGGCCACGGCGAACGCCAGCGCGCGCTCGCGAATGCGCGCCGCCAGTACCTCCCGGCGCTCGGGTGTGAGTTGCTTGGAGTCAGCTAACCCGCGGATCGGGCGAGCGGGATCGAGAATCACGCCTGCCGCGTATACCGGTCCCGCCAGCGGGCCACGCCCCGCCTCATCGACGCCGCACACCAGAGCGAGCGGCGTCGAGGTCATGTTCCGGCTTCCGGCGCGCGCGCAATCGTGCCGAGGGGCCTGGCCGCGGATCCCTTTTCCACGAGCATCGGCAACACCGCCTCGACCGCGCGCTCGGCCGTGTTTTGGCGCAGCCGATCGTGGATGGCCTGGAACTCCCGCTCCTGGCGTGCTCGCACTTCCTTGTCGTTGACCTGATTGATCAGCGCCTGCGCCAGAATCTCCGGTGTCGCATCGTCCTGGTAGATCTCCGGCACGATGAACCGTCCGGCCAGGATGTTCGGTAGAGCGGCCCAGGGAATTTTGATCTTTGGACGCCCAAGCATCCATGTCAGCTTGGGCACTTTGTACGCCACGACCATCGGACGCTTCAGCAGCGCGGCTTCGAGCGTCGCGGTTCCGGATGCGAGCAGTACCCCGTCCGCAGCCATCATCGCGAGATGCGCATGGCCGAACAGAATCGTGAGCGGCAGATCCTCGGCCTTGTTGCGGTAGATCGTATCCTCGAATTGCCGGCGTGTCTCGCGGCTGATCAGCGGCACCAGAAACTGCGTGTTCTTCAACTGGCGGTGGACGAGCTTGGCCGTCTGCACGAACAGATCGCCCATATACTTGAGCTCGACCTGCCGGCTGCCGGGCAGCAACGCGATCACGCTGCGACTTGCGTTCAGACGGAACTGCTCGCGTGCCGCCGCACGATCCGGCTTGTCGGGCAGCATGTCCGCCAGCGGATGGCCCACGTAGGTGGCCGGTATCCCGGCTTTGCTGTAGATCTCGGGCTCGAACGGGAACAGGCACAGCACCTTGTCCGCCGAACGCTTCATCCTGTGAATGCGCTCGCCACGCCAGGCCCACAGCGAGGGGCTTACGTAGTGGACCGTACTGACACCGCGCGCCTTCAGCGCTTCCTCGACGCCGAGGTTGAAATCGGGAGCGTCCACGCCGATGAACAGATCGGGCTGCTCGGCGATTAGGCGTCGCTTCAGTTCACTGCGGATGCGCAGGATGGAGGGCAGCTGCCGCAGGACTTCGACGTACCCGCGCACAGCCAAGGCTTCGGACGGATACCAGGGGTCGAAGCCCGCGGCCTGCATCTTCGGCCCGCCGATGCCGAAGAAGTGCGCGGCGGGCAGCCGCTGCTTGAGGGCCTGCACCAGATGCGCGCCAAGCAGATCGCCGGAGGCTTCGCCTGCCACCATGGCGATGCGCCATGCCCCTCCCGCGCTGCCGCCCGCCTCCATGATTCCTATCGGATTACCCCGCGCGTGCTCGACGCCAGGAACTCTACCAAGACCTGCAGCTCCGGAACTTCACGCGCCTGGTCGGCGATGCCCTGCTTGGCCTCCTCGAAGCCGAGGCCCGAGCGGTACAGCGTCTTGTAAGCACGCCGAATGCTCTCGATGGATGCCGGGCTGAACCCGCGGCGCTTGAGGCCTTCCGAGTTGATGCCGTGCGGCTCCGCCGAGGTGCTGCCCCCGCCCATCACATACGGCGGCACGTCGCGCAGCACGATGGAGCCTCCGGCCACGAACGCATGAACGCCGACACGACAGAATTGATGCACCATCACGCCGCCGCCCAGAATGACATGATCATGGACGGCCACATGCCCCGCGAGCGTCACCATGTTCGCCAGTACGGTATGGCTGCCGACCTGCGAGTCGTGCGCGAGATGCACGTAGGCCATGATCCAGTTGTAGTCGCCGACGCGTGTGACGCCGACATCCTGCACGGTACCGGTGTTGAATGTGCAGAATTCGCGGATCGTGTTGTGATCGCCGATCTCGAGGCGCGTGGGCTCGCCACCGTACTTCTTGTCCTGCGGCTCCGCGCCCAGCGACACGAACTGGAATATGCGGTTGGCGCTGCCGATCCTGGTGTGGCCCGTGATCACCGCGTGTGAGCCGATGATCGTGCCCGGACCGATCTCGACGTGCTCGCCTATGATCGTATAGGGGCCGATCTCCACGTCGGATGCCACGCGAGCTTGGGGGTGAACAATGGCAGTCGGATGGATCATGCGTGCTGCATCAGACGATGGGCTAGTGTCGATTCTCGTCGGTTCTCGGCCATGAATTAATAGGACAGGACCCTAGAGGCTCGCCGACGACGATGCCACAGGCGTCACTCTTCCTTGATGGTGCACAACAGCTCGGCTTCGGCGACCACGTCCTCTCCCACTTTCGCCACGGTCTCGAACTTGGCGATGCCGCGCACCTTGCGCGTCATCGCAACATCCAGCGTGAGCTGGTCGCCCGGGACGACCACCTTCTTGAAACGGGCCTTGTCGATCCCGACGAAGTAGTAGAGCAGATTCTGGGTGCTGTCCCGATTCAGGCTCAGGAACGACAGGATCGCTGCGGCCTGCGCCAGGGCTTCCATGATCATCACGCCTGGCATGACAGGATTGCCCGGAAAGTGGCCCTGGAAATACGGCTCGTTGATCGTCACGTTCTTGATCGCCACGATGTTCTTCCCGGGCTCGCAGGAGACCACGCGGTCGATCAACAGGAACGGGAACCGGTGTGGCAGGTAATTCAGGATCTCCCGGATTTCCATACTAGTCATTCTTCTTTCCTTCCAGTGCGGCGAGGCGCGCTTCGAGCTCGCGCACTCTTCCCGCAAGAGCATCGAGGTGGCGAATGTGCGACGCGTTGCGCAGCCAATCCTGGTGCAGCGAGACGGGAAACAGGGACGTATAGGTGCCCGGCTTCAGGATCGACTTGATTACCGCGGTGCCCCCCGAGATCTCGACCTTGTCGGCGATCTCCAGATGACCGCTGATCATGGCCTTCCCGCCGATACGGCAATAACGTCCGATGTGGGTGCTCCCGGCGATGCCGACGCACCCGGCTATCGCGGTGTGCGCTCCTATCCTGCAGTTGTGGCCAATCTGGATCTGGTTGTCCAGTTTCACCCCCTCCTCGATCACCGTGTCATCCAGTGCTCCGCGATCGATGGTGGTGTTGGCGCCGACCTCGACGTCATCGCCGATCAGCACGCGACCGATTTGCGGAATCTTGTTCCAGCGTCCGGCGTCCCACGCCAGGCCGAAGCCATCCGCACCAATGACGACCCCCGAGTGAAGGATAGCACGGTCGCCAATGACGCAATCGTGATACACCGTGACGCTCGCGAACAGCCGGCAATCGCGCCCAACGCGCACCTGGTCGGCGAGCGCGCAGCCGGCGTCGATCTGACTGCCTTCGCCCACTTCCGAGCCGGCGCCGATCGAAACGAAGGCCCCGATGGCGGCGCTCGCAGCGACCTTGGCCGAAGGGTGTATGACAGCCGATGAGTGGATTCCCGGCACGACCTCCGCGGGCGGATTCAACAGCAAAGACACCCGCTGAAAGTACGCATACGGATCTTTGCAGACGATGCGGGACGAGGCGCTCGCATCGGCAAACTCTGCGGATACGATCACCGCAGCGGCGCGCGTGCGCTCGAGCTGCTGGCGGTAACGGGGATTGGAGAAGAAAGAGATCTGGCCCGCTCCTGCATTCTCGAGCGTGGCCACTTGGTGGATGACGAGATCGGGATCGCCGAGCAGCTCGCCGCCGCAGCGCTCCACGATCTCGGCTAGCCGGAAGGCCTGCCGGCCCGGGCTTTTCAAATGGGGCAACCTCCCTGCGGGTTTCCAGACACGTGCCCGGCCAATGATGTCCCCGATATGCCGGTAGCTGCTCGGGCCTCGAGGGCCGGGACCCTCTGGCGGCCCACGCCGCGGCTCCTACTTGTCGGCCAGCGCCTTCAGAACCTTGTCGGTGATGTCGATGCGCGGACTGCGATAGACGGCCTCTTGCAGGATGAGGTCGTACTTTTCCTTTTCGGCGATCTCAGCGATCACCTTGTTGGCCCGCTCCAGCACCTGCGCCAGCTCCTCGTTCTTGCGCAGATTCAGGTCCTCGCGGAATTCCCGCTGCATGCGCTGCAAATCGCGGTTGATGCGCGCGAGATCCGCTTCCTTGTTGCGACGCTCACTCTCGGCCATCGTTACGCCTTCCTTCTCGAGCTGGGTCTGCAGGTCCTTGGCCTGCTTCGCCATCTTCTGGAGCTCCTGGTCGCGCGGCTGAAACTCCTTCTCGAGCTTCTTGAGCGCGCGCACAGCCGGCGCCGCTTCGCGAAACAAGCGCTCGGTGCTGACGAAGCCGACCCTGAAGTCGTTGCCCTGCGCGTTTGCGGCGGCAGAAATCAACATCAGCCCCGCAAGTGCAACTAGAAAATGAATTCGCTTCAATGTCTTGTCTCCTTGCGCAATTATAGCCCGGTTGCAGGCGCGGGCGTCAGCAGAAGCACGGCGACACCCTAGAACACCGTCCCCAGAGAGAACTGGAACGGCTGCGTCCGGTCTCCTTCCTTCGTGGTGAGCGCCTTGGCGAAACTGATCTTGATCGGGCCCACGGGCGAGAACCAGCTGAGCGCAACGCCCGCGGAGTAGCGCGCCTCCGAAAAGTCGTAATTATCGCTCACGGTACCGGCGTCCATAAAGACCGACAGGCGGACCGATTTGTCTTTCTCGAGCCCTGGGAACGGAAAGTAGTACTCGGCATTGGCGACGAGCTGGGTGGGACCGCCGAGCGCATTGCCGAACGCATCCTTGGGGCCGATCGAGCTGGTCTCGTAGCCGCGCACCGTGCCGATACCGCCGAGATAGAAGTTCTTGTAGAACGGCAGCGGCTTGTCGGCGTAGCCGTCCGCATAGCCGATCTGCCCTGTCAGCTGCAGCGTGTTCTCGCGCCGGAACGGTATCCACCAGTCGATCCGGTAGGTCGAGCGATAGTAACGAAGCTCCGCCGGCGGCACCGCCACTTCGAAGTTCAGCCGCTGCAGTACGCCGGTGGTCGTGTAGATAGTGCTGTCCCGGCCATCCCGCGCCCAGCCTGCGGTCGCAATCAGCGCCGTGTTCGTGTTGCCGAATTCGTTGACGAAATCGACGTACTGCTGCGGGCTGTTGATGAAGGTTTCGACATCGGTCTTCTCGACCGCGAGGCCGTAGTTGATCGTGTCGTATTCCGTGATCGGCACACCGGCGCGCAGACCCGTACCGAGGGTCGATGTCTTGTACGGCGTGACGGAGTTGAGCGCGGTCGCGTCCACGTTACGCTTGTAGATGTCCGCCCCGAGGCTGACACCATCGTCGGTGAAGTACGGGTTGGTAAACGACAGCGCGTAAACCTTGTTGATGCTGCCGCTGTTGATTTGCAGCGACAATGCGTTGCCCGTGCCGAAGATGTTCGACTGCGAGATCGAGCCGGACAGGATGATCTTTTCCGCCGTGGAGTAGCCGACACCGAACAGCAGGTTGCCGGTCGGCCGCTCGACGACCTTCACCTCGATGTCGACCTGGTCGGGCGCGCCCGGCACGTTCACCGTGTCGACGTTCACCTCGGAGAAGAATCCGAGCTTGTCCACGCGCGTCTTGGAACGCTTGAGCTTGTCGGCGGCGTACCACCCGCCCTCGAGCTGGCGCATCTCGCGCCGGATGACCTCATCCTTGGTCGTCGTGTTGCCGGAGATGTTGATGCGCCGCACATACACGCGGCGGCCCGGATCGACGTACAGCGTGAAGGCAACCTGCTTCTTCTCGCGGTCGATCTCCGGCACCGGGTTGACGTTGGCGAACGCATAGCCTTCGTTGCCGAGGCGATCGGTGATGAGCTTGGTGGACTCGGTCAGCTTCTCGCGCGAGAACACATCACCCTTCTTGAGCTTGATCAGCTTGCGCAGCTCCGCCTCCGGGACCAGCAGATCACCGGCCAGCTTGATATCCGTAACCGTGAACTTCTCGCCCTCCATGACGTTCACGGTAATGTAGATGTCCTTCTTGTCCGGCGCGATGGAGACCTGGGTGGAGTCGATGTTGAACTCGAGGTAGCCCTGGTTCAGATAATTGGACCGCAGCGTCTCGAGATCGCCCTCGAGCTTTTGCTTGGAGTACTGGTCGTTCTTGCTATACCACGTGAGCCAGCCGGGCGTCCGCAGCACGAACAGGTCGAGCAGCTCGCTGTCGCTGAATACCTTGTTGCCGACGACGTTGATCTGGCGGATCTTGGCCACTTCACCTTCCGCGATCGTGAAGTTGATCGCGACGCGGTTGCGCTCGAGCGGTGTGACCGTGGTGGTGATCTCGACCGCGTACTTGCCGCGCGACAGGTATTGGGTCTTCAGCTCCTGCTCGGCTTTTTCCAGCAGGCTGCGGTCGAAGATGCGTCCTTGCGCGAGGCCGATCTGCTTCAACGCATCGCGCAGCTTGTCTTTGTCGAACTCCTTCTCGCCGACGAAGTCGATCTGCGAAATGGCCGGGCGCTCGACCACCGAGACCACCAGCACGTTGCCCTCGGCTTCCAGGCGCACATCCTTGAAGAAGCCGGTCGCGTAGAGAGATTTCACAGCCTCTGCCGCGCGCTCCTCCGTCAAGGTATCGCCAACCTTCACAGGCAGATAGCTGAACACCGTTCCCGCCTCGGTCCGCTGGATACCGTCGACGCGAATGTCTTTTACCAGAAAGGGCTCGAAGGCTGATGCGGAGAGTGAGATGAGACCCGATAGCAGGAGTAGCCAGCGTGACAGCTTCATCCCCTAGTGTCCCGACCCACTAGTTCGCGGAAAGGCGCCGGCGGTCGATGTCGTGTGCTGGAACGGCATAAGGCAGCAAATCGGAAGCGATGGGAAGACCCGCGAACTCGGTGTCAGGCAAGGCACGAACCGGAACCCGGTTGGACACGCGGCGCGGAGTCGCAACGCAGCATGGCGCCGGCTCTCGTCTAGCTTCCGGCCGTGAACTGGTGGGTCGGAACACTATCCGCCCACGAGGCGATAGATGTCGTTATAGAGAGCGAATGCCATCAGCGAAAACAGGACCACCATCCCAACGCGCTGGCCGAGCTCCAGCGTGCGGTCCGAAACCGGCCTCCCTCTTATTATCTCGGCGATATAATACATCAAGTGCCCCCCATCCAATACCGGGACGGGCAGCAGGTTCAACACGCCCAGGCTGATGCTGATCAGCGCAATGAAGCTGACATAAGCCATCCATCCCATCTGCGCGCTCTGGCCCGCGTAATCGGCGATCGTGATCGGACCGCTGAGGTTCTTGAGCGACACTTCTCCGATCACCATGCGGCCCAGCATTTCGAGCGTGAACACCGACATGTCCCATGTCTTCTTCACGCCTTGCCAGAGCGCCGGACCCGCAGGATATTGCACGTTGATGAAAGGCCCTACCCCGATCTTGCCCACCGCCGTGCCGTTTTCCTGAGCGGTATCCGGCGTCACGCGCAGCACCGCTCGCTCTCCGGACGCGCGCCTGATCGCGATCTCGAGCGGCGCTCCGGGGTTCGCCCGGATGGTCTTCACCAGCGAATCCCAGCCGTTGATCGGCGCACCGTTGATCGCGAGAACGCGATCGCCCGCCCGAACACCCGCGCGCTCCGCGGCACCGCCGGCCACCACCGTCTCGACGACCGGCTTGGGCCCGCCCTTCAACGGCTGCAAGCCGACTGCGTCGAGGAAGTCGCTGTTGACCTTGTCCGGCTCCATGCCGGACAAGTCGAGCGTATGGACTTGCAGCGCGCCGTCGTCGTCACGCACGTCCACCTCGACGCTGTGCCGGCCGACGGCCGCCTTTAGCAGGGCGAGCCGCACCTCTTCCCATGTGCGCACGGGCTTGCCTGCGACACTGACAATGGTCTCGCCGCCATGGAACGCAACTGCCGCCGGTGTTCCGGTCAAAGGCGCGTCGATGACCGGACGGGCGCCCGGCAGGCCGTGCATGAACAACAGCCAGTACACAAAGACCGCGAGGATGAAATTGGCCACCGGGCCGGCCAGCACGATGGCAAAGCGCTTGTGTACCGGCTGGCGATTGAATGCGCGCGGCAGCTCCGCAGGTGCGACCTCACCCTCACGCTCGTCCACCATCTTCACGTAACCGCCCAGCGGAAATGCCGCCAGCACCCACTCGGTCTGATCCTTGCCGAAGCGTCGCGACAGCAGAGGCCGGCCGAAGCCCACCGAGAAGCGCAGGACCTTCACGCCGCACAGCCGCGCAACGATGTAGTGACCGAACTCGTGGGCAACGATGAGCGTGCCGAGCGCCACGACGAATGCGAACAAGGTGTTGATCAGATGCATGCTATGAGCCTCCGCCGCGTGTTCCGCGGCCCATCGAGACGCCCGCCGCGCAGCCCGTTGCGCGCGCGATGACACCTACTGTATTCGATCAAGACAGCTTTTCCACTTCCTTCACACATGACCGCGCGACCGCCCGGGCTTCGAGGTCCACCTCGAGCACGTGTTGCAGATCGCGCAATTGCGCAGCCTGCACGCGCGACAATACGTCCTCGATCACGCCCGGGATGCGATCGAACGACAATTCACCCCGCAGAAATCGCTCGACGGCCACTTCGTTGGCGGCATTGAGCGTCACCGGCCCGCTCTCTCCTGCTTCCAGCGCTGCATAAGCCAACCGCAGGCAAGGGAAGCGTGTGAGGTCGGGAGCTTCGAAGTTGAGCGTCCCGACCTCGAAAAAGTTCAGCGGACGCACGCCCGATTCGATCCGCTCGGGAAAGCCAAGTGCGTGTGCGATCGGCGTACGCATGTCGGGGTTGCCGAGCTGCGCAAGGACCGAGCCATCCACATACTCGACCATCGAGTGGATCACGCTTTGCGGATGAATCACCACTTCGATCTGCGCCGGCCGCGCGTTGAACAGAAAGCAGGCCTCGATAACCTCTAGGCCCTTGTTCATCATGGTCGCCGAGTCCACCGAAATCTTGCGTCCCATCACCCAGTTGGGATGCGCGCAAGCCTCGTCCGGCGTCACGTGCGCCAGGCGCTCGGGCGCGGTACGCAGAAACGGGCCGCCGGACGCCGTGAGCAGAATGCGGCGCACGCCGGCGCGCTCGAGATCTCCATCGAAGCCGGACGGCAGCGATTGCAGAATGGCGTTGTGCTCGCTGTCGATCGGCAGCAGCTGCGCACCGCTCGCGCGCAACGCGTCGCGGAACAGGCGGCCGGCCATCACCAGCGCTTCCTTGTTGGCCAGCAGCACGCGTTTGCCCGCCCGCGCCGCGGCGAGCGTCGCCGGCAATCCGGCAGCCCCGACGATCGCAGCCATGACCGTATCGACTTCGGGCCGCGCGACAACTTCGGCCAGCGCTTCCGGTCCGGCCAGCACTCGCGTCGGCAAGCCGTCGCTCCGCAGCCGCTGCTCCAGACTGCGTGCGGCCATTGGGTCCGCGAGCACCGCGTATCGCGGCGCGAAGCGC